>Ga0123341_1003919_pt1 | contig 12926 bp, 15 predicted proteins | sample Turbeapinknodule_FD_89959 | JGI IMG/M metagenome (GOLD analysis project Ga0123341, IMG submission 89959) | Root nodule microbial communities of legume samples collected from Mexico - Turtle bean Mexico pink nodule | ecosystem: Host-associated > Plants > Roots > Nodule | place: Mexico: Nepantla... | reverse complement strand
TATGAGATATTATAGATATTGTTAGATATCTCATATTTATGTAATGGGCTTAGCCCATATGTTTATTTTCCTATATAAACATAACCCTATGTGTTCAATATACACAAGGGATTTACCCTATTCTTTCTTTTCCTTTAATAGTGTGTGAGCCAACACATAAGTCATCTCTTAGTCATTATGGTACATTATGGTATTCTCATCTCTTAGTCTATGTTGTGGTGGATGAATATGGTTGGATATGGCTGGATGGTCATCCATCAATACAAGTCCATTTTTAATTTCTACAAGTTGAGGGAAATTTATTCATAAGGGAATACTCCCTTGGGTTATAGGTTCTGAAAGACTATTAAGTTAGGTGCAAAAGTCAAGATGAACACTCTAGTACTAGTTTAGTAATTTTTTTCATTTTTTTTATGGTAGAAGCTTCACGTACGATTTTGAAGTAAAGCCTTTTCACCTTAATTTAATTATTCTACAAACCAAATAATATAATCTACAAAAGGTGGATTCTCCCTGCACCATACCATTTTTTACCTACACCCAACAACACTCTGTGAAATCTCTTGTGTGCCCTTAATGAACTATGTGAAATGTTTATTTTATCTTTAATGAAATAAAAGCTAGATTTCAACTACCTAAGGCACGACGGCACCCAATACACACCATTGAGTTCCTAAGGCACGGCGGCAGAGAGGAGGAGAAGAGTTGTGGTTGCGAGAACTGATATTCAGTGCAGTGCAGTAAGTTTTTGCAAATTCTGTGACTTTCAGATATCTATATCTGGAAGTGTGTTTTCTATTTCGGACGTGCATATCTGGGGTTGTGCCTGATGCTTATGTATGGAAGGTTATAGTTAATTTTTTTCCTCTGGATATGGATATCCGTAGGCATTCTAGATGTGAAAATCAATAAGTGCAAGGGTTCCAAATGTTGAAATTCGAAGGTCAGTGTATGTGCATTTTTTTGTTTTTGATTTCATGGTATTTTATGATTAGGAAGAGGTGAAGACTAGAGGAGGATGATCTTCTAATGTGGTTCGTGTGCGACCAACTGCATCTGTGAGAAGAAGGCGTGGTGGTCCGAGTACTTCAATTCCAAATGAGGACTTTGATGATTATATTGAACAAGAAGAAGTTGAATTGATGAAGAAGTTGTTTTGACCTTATGAACACCTTTTAACGTTGATTTTACTTATATTCTTTAAATTGGTTGGTTTAAGGGGTTTTAATCCATTAAAAGTACCAAAATCATCAAACTGCCAAATAAAAAGTTGAGAATGATTGGCTTCCAGATATGTATATCCAGAAGCACGATGGTGTCTTTCGGATAACAATGTCTGTAGTCAAAGAGTACAATTCTGAATGACAACATCCATAAACAAACATAACACTTCCAGTTGTCAGTATTTGTAGGTGTTTGTGACTTCCAAATATTGACATCTGTCCCGACCAGTCCTCGGTCATCAGTTCCAGAGACTGACCTCGGACATCGCACACCGGTACCTGATAGTGGAAGTGAGCCACGTAAGGGAGGCCCAGACGCACCTATCAGGAGATTGGTCAGTCTTCGGACATCGACACCATAGACCCCGATGTTGGAGATCGACATCAGACCTCGTCAACAGAGGGAGAGATCGGACATTGGCGGTCTGAACGTTATAGTGGGCCACGTAAAGTGGACCCTAGAATTATACTAAGTTATCAGTTAAAGCATCAGATAAGGGAAATGCCTAAGTCACGAGGGATCCATGCACGTGGTGTGTATAGCGCATATAGGCGCAACACGAGAGAATAATTCTTGGAGGCGCTAAGGCCCATTAGGGTTAGGGTTTCTAAGGAAGGCTGCATGCATGGCACGTGAATACTTAGGGCACTCACAAAAATAGATGGAGCCAGAGATTAGGTGCACAAGTTGGTACCCAGGCGGCCACTCTGTTAGTCGTTGCACTCCAGTTAAGGGAAGTTTTATGTGCCAGATACGCTAAGATTATGTAAATAGTGGCGCAAGGACATTCCCCAAGGAACCCTAGACAAGGGTAACAACCCAAAGGTAAACCCTAGTTTCAACCTATATAAAGGGTGCCAAGAACCCTAGCAAGGTACACAAATTCTAAGACTGGAACTACTTTATACACTTGGTGTTTCTTTGCCCTTATATTGACTTGAGCGTCGGAGTTCAAACGGTCGTTAAGGCGCCTGTACCGACCAGTCCTCGGGTGTCGTTGACCACTAGTAATGATGGGGCCACGTAAGCTGGGTCTCGCGAGTGGCGTGGCCTGGTGTCTCGCAAGGCACGTGAGCCAAGGTGCCGAAGAGTGGTCAAGTGCCGATCACCAGGATGTACTGATGTGTCCTCGACAATATAGTCAGGGCGATGAGACATCGGACATCGGTGACTCAAACAGCTGAGCTGGGCCACGAGAGGTGGATCCCAGACCACACATCAGTTATCAGTTAGGGAGAAGCCTAAATCACGGGGAGTCCATGCGTGCGATGTGGATGACGCGCTTAGGCGTAACACGAGTAAAGAGCCACTGGAAGAGATATGACCCGGGAGGGTCACGTTCCAGGGGTGAGTTGCATGCATGGCACGTGGACAGCTAAGGCACTCCTAGGACGGATGGCCCAAGAGATTAGGTGCACAAGTTGGTACCCAGGTGGTCATCCCGTCAGAGGTTGCACTCCAGTAAGGGAGCCTTACGCGCTAGATTTCCCTAAGAGTGGGTGATAGTGGTGCTAAGACACACCCTCAGTAAACCTAATTATGGTTAGCGGAAGCAGCGAAAACCCTAGAGTATATAAAGGATAGTATTAAACCTAATGAGGTACGCAACATTCACGCGAATACACACACAGATTACACAGAGCTTTTAACATCTAAGTTTTGGTGTTTCCTAGCCCTAAACTGACTTGAGCGTCGGAGTGCAAACGGCCTCTAGGGCGCCCTTTGTCTTTGTGATTTCAGGTGTTTGATCGAGAGAAGGCACGAATGAAGGCAGAGACAATTGGGCGTGTGATCGTCGTAGACGTACGAAGACAATCTAGTCAACCGACAGGAACATTTGGCGCCCACCGTGGGGCACGATTTAAAACACTGTCCCATTCGCAAGAACAAGAAAAGATAAACCAAGATGAGAAACACGAGGCAAAGAACCGTTGCACCGAATGGATGCGAAAGCCTCACCCTGCAACAGATCATGGAAACATGCAGGCTCTCCAAGAAATGGTGGCTGCATCAAGAGTAGATCAAGAACACATCCAGATTGATCTGGCTGCATCGCTGGCGAGGAATGATGAATTGTAAAGAACCAATGAAGAATTGCGCAGGGGGTTGTGCAATCAGGTAGGGGAACGTGAGGTGGAGGATCAAGAACCTACGACGCCACCCAAGGATTTCCCAATGCCATTCTCGCAGGCGATTATGGACGCCGTGATACCAGCCACATTCGTGGGGCCCAAAGCCACTTTCACGGGGGTGGAGGACCTAGAGGCTCACCTCACGGCCTTCCATACGCAGATGATGTTGGTTAGGGACTCTGACGTGGTGAGATGCAAGCTGTTCATGAGCATGCTGGTGAGAACAGTGATGGATTGGTTCATCAGCCTCCCTAATGGCCACGTGACGTCGTTCGCACAACTCTTTAAGCTGTTCAGATAGCAGTACATCGTGAATCGGGCTCCCCCACCCATTTCTTACGATCTCTTTGACGTAAGACATTATCAAGGAGAGTCCCTGAAGGAGTTCCTCAACCGTTTTGGGGCACAGGTGGTGAGGCTAAACACCAAGGACGAAAAAATGATGGTGCACAGGGGATCATGCCAGGACCTTTCAGCGAATCACTCATCAGGAACCGCCCCAAAACTTTCGGCAAGATAAGGCACCGAGCGGTGGCTCACATTGTCGCAGAGGGAGAACTCAACGAGAAGCGCACATGCGTATTTCCCACATGGCCATGAGCACCAGGTCGACCTCAACCCCTGAGGGTGCATGAGGCAATGACAGAGAAGAGGGCTCCAGTGAAACAACAACCATACGAGCCCAAAAAGCCCCAGACTAGGGGACGCGCAAGGGAGAATGTGTCGCCAAGGCAAAACTTCGTGGTAGAACTGAAAGACCTAATCGTCGTCCCTATTATAGTGGGGAGATTGAAGATACCCGTTAAGTCCAAGAAGAAGTTGGGGCTTCACAAGAATGCGTGGTGCGAGTTCCACCAAGCGATTGGCCACCAAATACGAAACTGTTTGGCGTTGGGACACGAATTAGACAAGCTGGTGAAGAATGGCTTTCTGAAGGACTACTTGGTGGAGTCACAGGGAGACCAGAACCTGACAACGCCAGAAGGAGATCAGGGGCACGAAATACTCGTGCATGGCGAGATCCACACTATTGCTGGGGGTTTCTCAAGAGGAGGGTGCACTACTTCCCAGCGAAAGAAGTATGCACGAGCGGTGATGTCAATAGAGGCGCAAGAGGCAGATGAGGCCTTTGACGTCGACCTTGTCTTTACCAAGGCCGACCTCCGAGATGTCGTTCCCCACGACAATGACCAAGTGGTGATCTCAGTAGTTACCACAGGGAGAAGGGTACATCGTATACTGGTAGACCAAGGAAGCTCGGCAGACGTGATGTTCTGGACCACCTTCAACAAGCTGCAGTTGTCCCCTAATCAGCTGAGGCCTTATATTGGCTGTTTGTATGGCTTCGCGGGAGACCAGGTGGAGGTGCGTGGGCATTTAGAGCTGAGGACCACCTTCACAGATGATGTTGCATCCCGCATAGAGAATATCAGGTACCTCGTCGTCAATGCCCCCTCTGCGTATAACATACTATTGGGTAGACCTACGGTGAACAGGCTGAGGGCGGTGGCGTCGACGAGGCACATGAAGATGAAGCTGCCTGACTTGGGAGAAGTCAAACCAGAAGGAGGCTAAGAGATGCTACGAGAATAGCCTCAAGACCAATAAGGGGGTGTTCATGGTCACCACCAGGGCACCAAGTGAAGAAGGGGTCGCCCCTGCAGAGATCGCCCAGGAGAGGCGACCCAAACCAGCAGGAGAAGTCCTGGAAAGTGAGATTGGGGGGAGGATGTTCAAGCTTGGCAAATCACTAGGCCAGGCAGCACAGGACCAGATCGCCGAGGTCATAGCAAGACACTAGGACACCTTTGCATGGTCCGCCTCAGACATGCCAGGCATAGACCCAGACTTTCTGTTCCATCGCCTCACCATGGACCCCAAAGTCACGCCTGTCTACCAGAGAAGAAGGTGTTGAACCAAGTGTGTTCAAGCTTTGAAGAATACAAACCCTTTTAAGGTTGATGAAAGGCTGGATGTGTTTGTTGTTGCTGAGCTGTCTTTTAGATAGGATCTGGGGTAGACTTGATGTATATCCACTCTTGATTGAATCCAAAGCATAAGCATTCTCAAACCTTTTAAATGAAAAGTGTTTTTCAAACTAAGTGAAAAACAACCTGTTGTTTTGCCGAAACAACCGATTGTTTTATACTTAGGTGTTTTTAGAAAGGTTGAAAATTGTTTTCAATGGTTGACTTGCTGTCAAACTAAAACAACCGATTGATTCGTGGAAACAACCAATTGTTTGTTTTGGGACCATAACAGAAAACTGTTTTTGTGCTTTGACTGAGCATTGAATGAATTTCTAAATGTTTACGCTCCAGTTTTTAATGCTTTGACCAATCTTTAAATGCAATTAATAGTTTGTTAAGATTATGCAACAAACAAATTTGTTTTAAATACAGAAAAACAGATTTGAGTTTTTAACTGATTTGAGATTTTGAAAACTTAAGAATTGCTTAGAGATTGCATTGATCAAAGAGTGTGAGATAGGATTTTCATCTTGTATTGATTTCATATTTGTTCTTTAACAAGTGTAATCCTTTGTACTTTTGAAAGAAACTTTGTGTGTATTGCTGAGAAGTGTTGTGTGTTCTTGAGGGGATCAAGATCAGCATTCTTAGTGGTGTTGTGCTGAAGCCAAAGGAAGTGTGTGTCTTGAGGGGATCAAGGTCACTTCTTTGGTTGTGTTGTAAGTAATCTAGGGTTGATTGCTTAGTGGATTCCCCAGTGGTTTTTGGGAAGACTGGATGTAGCTCTAGGTTTAGAGTGAACCAGTATAAACCTCTGTGTGCATTTTCTCTATCCTTAATCTCTTTAAATTCAGTTTTTATATTTGTGAACTGGTACAAACAATCAATTGTTTTTGCGAAACAACTGATTGTTTTTCTGGTGTTGTGCTTATTTGCTTTGTGTTTTGGCAAACTGAATTCTGATTCAAGTGTTGCTCGGAGTAATTTCATTCTTGACTTAAAAGTTTGCAAAAACCCTCTTTAAACCATTCACTCCCCCGCTAGTTTAAAGCCATACATTCTAACAGAAGGAAGTTCAACGAGGAAAAGCGACAGGTCATAAAGGAAGAGACGAAGAAGCTGTTAAGCGCTGGCCACATAAGGAAGATCCAGTACCCTGAGTGGTTGGCAAACGTGGTCTTGGTGAAGAAGGCCAACGGGAAGTGGAGGATGTGTGTTGACTTCATCGATGTCAACAAAGCTTGCCCGAAGGACTCCTATCCTCTACCAAGCATTGACGCCATGGTGGACAGTGCCTTGGGCTGCAAGATGCTAAGATTCCTGGATGTTTTTTGTGGGTACAACCAGATTAATATGCATCCCAGGGACGAATGCAAGACGACGTTCATGACAAAGCTGTCTTTCTACTGCTACACAGTGATGCCCTTCGAGCTGAAGAACGCAGGCACCACCTACCAGAGGCTGATGGACAGAGTGCTAGTGCCCATGATAGGGCGAAATGTTAAAGCCTATGTGGACGACATGGTGGTGACCTCCCAGGTGAAAGATCAACATGTGGCTGATCTAGAAGAGCTATTTACGACGATAGTTAAGTACAGACTGAAGCTGAACCCCGAGAAGTGCGTGTTCAAGGTGGAAGCCGGTAAATTCTTGGGTTTCTTACTCACTGAGCGTGGGATAGAGGCTAATCCCGAGAAGTGCGTTGTAATCCTTGCGATGAGAAGCCCAATCTCAGTAAAGGAGGTGCAGCAGTTAACAGGGCGGATGAGCGCTCTGTCCAGATTTGTATCAGCTAGAGGAGACGAGGGTCACCCTTACTTCCAATGTCTGAGGAGGAACAACAGGTTCATCTAGACCAGGGAGTGCGAAGAGGCGTTCCTCAAGCTGAAGGAGTACCTGGCCAGACCCCAATGTTGTGCAAGCCACAACTGGGTACTCCGCTCCGCCTGTACTTTGTTGTAACGGAACAGGCGATCAGTTCGGTCCTTGTGCAGGAGCAGGACCAAGTGCAGAAGCCTATATACTTTGTGAGCAAAGTATTGCAAGGGCCTGAGGTAAGGTGCCAGGCCCTAGAGAAGGCGACCCTGGCAGTGGTGTTCTCAGCTAGGAGACTTCGCCATTATTTCCAAAGCTTTACCGTGGTAGTGATGACCGACCTGCCTATCCTCAAGGTCCTACAAAAGCCGGATGTGGTGGGAAGGATGGTACGATGGGCAGTGGAACTATCAGAGTTCGATGTCCAGTACGAGCCTCGAGTTCCTATCAAAGGCCAAGTTTACGCAAATTTTGTGGTAGAGCTCTCCTCGGCAGATGCACACCAAGAGGAAGCCAACTTCCGATGGGTGCTCTCTGTAGACGGGTCCTCTAACCAACAAGGCAGCGGGGCGGGTGTAATCTTAGAGGGACTGAACGAGCTATTGATCGAGCAGGCCCTACGGTTCGCCTTCAAAGCCAGAAACAACCAGGCAGAATACGAAGCCCTCATCGTTGGCATGCTATTAGCCAAGGAGATGGGAGCACAGAGTGTGTTTGCGAAAAGTGACTCCCTATTAGTCACAGGTCAGGTGACTGGAGAATAACAAGCCAATGACCCTCAGATGGTTGCCTACCTAGAGTATGTTCAGATTCTGAAGGGGTCATTCACGGTGTTCGAGTTGGTGCATGTCCCTAGAGAGCAGAATGTCCGAGCTGACTTGCTAGCTAAGCTTGCTAGTTCAGGCAAGGGGGGCAGGCAAAGGAAGGTCATACAAGAAACCTTGAAGACACCTCGAACTTTCACCGCAGATAACTGGGTGGGGGTGCATCAAGTCAGCACGACAAGAGGAGGGGCGAGGAGTCATCGGTCACTGACTCAGGAGACACTGCAGACTCCCAAGGTAAGCCTATATCCAGTCCTTGGGGAGGAATCAATGCAGGTTTGCCTGGTCGAAGGAGGAGAAACCTGGATGACGCCCTACAAGCGCTACCTGGCTTATGGGATACAACCACTAGAACCCACAGAATCCAGGAAAATCAAGAAAAATTCTGCCAAGTACACTCTCATTGACGGAGAGTTGTTCATACATGGGTACACCCACCCAATCTTGCTATGTGTAAGCGGAGACCAATGCGCATGGATAATGGCAGAGCTCCACGAAGGAATATGTGAGAGTCACATCAGTGGACTCTTTAGCATCAAAGGTCATTCGTGCGAGATACTATTGGCCAACCGTAAGGGAAGACTGCACGAGGTACGCACAACAGTGCAAGTAATGTCAACAATACGCTGACTGGCACAGAGGGGCTCAAGTCGATTTACAACCCTTGGCCTTTCCATGCATGGGGAATCGATATCCTGGGACCCTTTCCTTTGGCGATAATGCATATGAAGTACCTCGTGGTCGCCATAGAGTACTTCACAAAGTGGATCGAGGCTGAGCCCGTGGCCCAGATCACGACCCACAAGATCACACACTTCGTGTGGAAGAACATAGTGTGCGGCTTTGGGGTACCGAAGCGCTTGGTGTCTGATAATGGCACACAATTTGCAAGCCAACAGTTGGGTAAGCTATGCTCAGAAGTTGGAATAAAGCAGGTGTTCACGTCAATCGAGCACCCTCGGACAAATGTGCAGGTCGAATCTGCCAACAGAGTCCTACTCAGAGGCTTGAAGAGAAGGCTCGAGAAGGCCAAAGGAACCTGGGCAGAGGAAATTCCTAGAATTGTGTAGGCTTATCACACCACTCCTCAATCCACCACCAAAGAGACACCCTTCAGCTTGGTGTATGGGTTATACGCGATGATTCCAGTGGAGATCCAGGAGAGCTCGCCACGCTTCCAGAACTTCGTGGCCGAAGAGTCCAACGAAGAGAGAAATGTGAACCTAAACCTACTAGATGAAGTCAGGGAGGAAGCAAGAACTAAAGTTGAGGCATTGAAGAGAAGGGTGGAGTATAAGCACAACTCGAAGCTGGAGCCTCGCCAGTTCCAAGTCATCGACCTGGTGATGTGGAAGGCCCACCCATATCAACTAAAGAACAAGTTGTCCCCCAAGTGGACTGGTCCTTTCAGAGTGACAGAGGCCCTAGGGAATGGAGCATACAACCTTGAGACGCTGGAGGGAGGCGCGATTCCTCGTACATGGAATGCGACCAACCTCAAGTTTTATTTCAATTGTAAAGTAGCATTGTACATAGTTCTTAGGGGACGCTCTTTTTCCCTTATAAGGGTTTGTTAATGAGGTCACCCAATAAATTTTGATTGAAGTATATTCTCGAATTTTTGTACAATGCAAATATGAACTGTTTCCCTTGTGTCAGAGGTCTCGAGAGTGGAAAAGGTAGGTTCGCAGAGAACACCTCCCCCCTCGAGTGAGAATGCCAAGGTTGAACGAAATAGTTCACCAGTGAAATCCTCCTCGCCTTTGAGCGAAGACGAGGTCAGTTATGAACTGTTCCCTTGCGTTAGAGGTCTCGAGAGTGGGAAAGGTAGGTTCGTAGAGAACACCTCCCCCTCGAGTGAGAACGCCAAGAATGAACAAGTATGATTCACTAGTTAAATCCTCTTTTACCCTTGGGTGAAGATGAGGTCAGATACTAGCCGTTCCCTTGCGTTAGAGGTCTCGAGCGCGGAAAGGCAAGTTCACAGAGAACGCCTCCCCCTCGAGTGAGAACGTTGAGGTTGAGAGAAATGGTTCATCAGAAAAATCCCCTTTCATGAGGTCAATTCAAGTTAGTAGGCAAACCCCCGCTACCTGATGGAGAGTATACAGTAGAATGGGGCAGGGAAGCATGCTACCTAAGGTTCAAGCTTTTGTCGAAGGCGTTGTTAGAAGCATCAGCGCAAGGTGCAACAGTTAATGACCAAAAACAAAGAATGCAAGTTAAGCGAAATAGAAGAGCAACATTCAAACAGATCAATATCGAGAAAGTTTAAGCAGTTAAAGGTAAATAAAGCATTTATAAATACGAGGAAATTGTTCGTAAGGGGGCCAAGTACAAGCTAAGAAGAAAGAGCCCTAGGCACGATTTGCCCATCTACGACGCGGTTCGACGTCGCGAAGGGTAAGGTGTCCATGTCAAAATGCACACAGGCAACCTAAGCAAGGGCGTCCTCGAACCGCGCCGCGTATGCGTCAACAACATCTTCGATGAGCTATTCCTCAGTCTTCTTGAAGGTTTCGGCTTGCTTGGTTAGTTCAGCTTCCACCCGGCCAAGTTGCACCTCGCGATCGGTGGCCCTCTCCTCAAGTTTGACCATTTTGGCCTTGGTCGCTTTTGCCTCCTTCTCAAGCTCGACCACCCTGGTGCGTAGGGGCAAGACTCTAGCCTCTAGCTGGGTGTACTCTTGACCCTTGTCGAAGAGACGCTTCTTGGTGTCCTTTTCCGACTGACGAAGGCAACTCAACTCCTGGGTCAAAGTGGTTTCACGGCGAGCAAAGGCTTGGGCCTGGTGAGCAAGCTCTTCCCTCAGCTTGGCCTCCAATTCTTCCCTTACCTTGGCCTCCAGCTCTTCTTGGGCCCTCAACCTTGCCTGGATCGTGAAGGCGGAGGAGTCGGCGAGGAAGTCCCCAAGACTCCGCCTCATGCGCTCTTCCATCAGGTCTTCGCCCAAGGCCTCCGCCGCCTTCCTCTCCTGGAAGCTCTTGAGGGTGTGTTAGAGGACGGGGGGCAGTTCAGGGGCAGGAGGCACATGGGCGCCCTCGGGAGCACTCTCCCCACCGCCTTCGATAGTAAGTGGCTTGTGGGGGGAGGAAGCACTAGGGGGTTGCTCCCGGTATGATGAGGGAGGGACTTCGGTGGATGAATGGGAGGTCACCGCAACAACTACTTTTCGCCTTTTAAAGACGACGCCCTCCCCGGTGTCCTCATCATCGTCTGAATCAATCGCCACCACGCATTTGCCCTTCCCAAGGGGGGTCAGCATGGGCGAAGCTTGGGCGGTGGCGAGTGGGATCGCGGCGATAGGAGCAGAGGGGGTTGAAGCACCGACGCCACTCGTTGCCCCTTGACGGCGGGCAAGCGCATCAGCCAGCCTCGCCCTTTTTTCCTCAGTATGTACCATACCTACACCAAGACAAGAAGACATGAGAAGTGCTAGAGGTCAGTAAACGCATAAGAATGAAGAGACAGAATATGCAAGCATAAAGAGCTGATAACCAGTATGCACAACAAAGTGAGAAAGAGATGAACGGGTACCGATATAACCCTTGAGATCAGAAGGGCTGAACTCGTGCTTGATCAGCTGGGCAGTGTTGAACACCGCCCCTAGGCTTGCGAAGACTTGGCAGAGCTCACGATCATGGGGAGTCAGTTCCTCAAGACTCTTTGGCTTCTTGAACTTTAGTTTCTCCACCCAGTAGAATGGGAACCCATCCAGAAGGGTGCGGTCATAGTCGTGCAACACACCCTGAAGAACTTCCCTTTGAAGCCCTTATAAGATTGTTGAAACAAGGTGAGGAGAACTCTCCCTGCCACCCCATTGAAGCTTACCCAAAGCTTTTTCCCTGGACTCTTGGCCTTGAAAAAATGGAGGAAGACGTCTACAGAAGGGGTGTGCCCAAAATGGTTGCAGAGGATCACAAATGACCTCACAAAGGCCCAGCTGCTGGGGTGCAGCTGGGTAGGGACCACATTAATCTCCGTTAGTAGAGCCCACTCGAACCCCGTGAACGGCAAATGAAACTTGATCCGCTTGAAAATGGTGGGGTAGAGGAAGAAGAAGGGTTCCCCGTCGTTTGCGCGTTCATCAGCGCACACGGGTTCACCCTCCGCGCAAGGTTGAACGGACACTTATGTGTCGCACTCCCGCCCAAACACGCGAAGCAAGTGAGTGGCCTCATCCTCCCTATGCTTCATCACATCCTTACTGGAGGTGAGAGTGGAGGTCTCAGCAAGGAGGTCCTTAGAGGCCCAAGGGCAGAGGGCTCTGTAATCTACTTTGGGAGGAGGGTTAGAGGTTGTTTTCATTCGATCCATCTCGAAGAAAGCTAAAAAAGCAAGAAAAGAGAAGAAGAAAACGAAGGTTTAGAAGAGGGTGATGGCGTAACCAAACAAAAATCAGAAAAACCCCACGCTCGAAGAAAAACCCAGAAAAGCAGAGGAACGGGAAAAAAAGCAGAGAAAGCTTAAAATGCAAGGAATTTAAAAAGTCCCAAGCAGTTATCAAGCGGCAAAGTCGAAAAATAAGGGCGATCGATGGATAAAGTTCATACCTTTCGATCGATGTGGGTTGAAAGTTCTTGACTTTGTAGAAGAAAAAGCGAGAGCGCTCGAGGAAGAAGATGGAGCAAGCAAGAGTGTCTCTGAGAATAATGGAACAGTGATTGGAAGCGCGTGTTTTCGAATACTTGACATAAACTAAGAAGCGCAAACGACGTTAAGTCTTGGCCGTTGGATCAAGACACGTGTGCGCAGATTAAAACGGGCACAGAGAAGCGTCACTTTGGTGCACTGTTCACGTCCTGTCACACAGAGCCACGTAGGTCGCCAGGTGATGAAGATCACATAGGAGAGGCTTTTATTAATGAAGGAAGAGGTTATTCACCCACACATTTGAAGTTCTTCCTTCTAGTCTTCTCAAAATTCAAAGAAGACATAAAAATAAAGAGAGGACCAAGCCT
>Ga0123341_1003918_pt1 | contig 12926 bp, 12 predicted proteins | sample Turbeapinknodule_FD_89959 | JGI IMG/M metagenome (GOLD analysis project Ga0123341, IMG submission 89959) | Root nodule microbial communities of legume samples collected from Mexico - Turtle bean Mexico pink nodule | ecosystem: Host-associated > Plants > Roots > Nodule | place: Mexico: Nepantla... | reverse complement strand
TAATAATTTTTTTATAAAACAGTTTTGAGAAGTTTGTAAAATTTAAACATAAATAAATTTAATAATTGGGTCTATTCCCATGTTTAAATTGATATTGTTTAAGATTCAAGATTCAACTCATTTACCCTCCAAATTGTGAGAGAATAAACTCTGTAGAACTAATTGGTCTGATCCAAGGGCATGACCTCTTTTTCTTTTTATTGATAGAAAAAATGAGTTGAATTGAAAATAACTTCTTGGAATGTTAGGTAGGAAATCCAACATTTTTTTTGGTTATCTTTGATGAAATGGAAATATCATTTTCACTGGACAACATGGCAATCACGCCCCAAAAGAACCGTCACACCATTAAAAATGGCCTCTCTTTCCACTTGCCAAGCCATGAATGGCGGAGAATAACTTTGACCTGACAAATAAAGAACATTAAAAGACAACCACTGAAAGCCCGGGGAATTTCAATTTTTGTGTTTTTTTTTTTTGCATAGCAAACTCACAGGAATTTAAGGTTACAGAAAACCGCATTTCATATGAAAAGTACTATTGCCAATAATGCAGTAAACAGTCTCTGGTTTGACAATGTGTGTCACACTATTCAATAATGCAATGTGTTTGTGATGTTAAACGCTACAAATGCACCAATCTCTCTTGATGTTTTCTCATATGTTAACTATTTTAGCAGAATTCCTAACAGTTTCTCAAAAGGGTATAGTATAATTTCCGAAAAACAAGTTAATTAGTTCTTATCAAGCACTGGGATATCACGATAATTTCAACTTTTTAAAGTTTCAATTATGGGAAATTTCATGCTTTTGCTTTTCATAAAGCAAGTCAGTATCAACTATTTAATACTGACCAAAGATGGATGCTCCAAATTGAAAATTATAAGAATAACGACCACTATGTTCTTCATGTGGATGCCTCACTCGTTTCAATAGTAAATTTATGCACTATATATAAAGACTGGTGCCATAACAACTGGCTAGTGAAGTTGAAATGGCTGCTCCTGTTGCTATAGGGACAAGGGGCACTATTGGATCTCTAGTCAGGAAGGAGATTGAATACTTCACCAAGTTTGAGTTAGACAGAAGAGGAAGCTCACAAAAGCCTCAGCAACACTTTGTGGACATGGTTTCTTGCAGAAGCTATTCCATTTTAAGGCCTAGTTTCTGGGTTATGCTAACTACATGGAAGAGGAGGAAGAGAAGAGGCTCAAGTGGGTTCCTTCCAAAAATTTGTTCTGTTGCTGAAGTAGCTGAAGGGAATCAGTTAAACCGGATTCCTGGTTACAGCTACAGGATCATCAGGAATGATATCAACAACTTTCAGCTCTAAGTGACTCTCTTGAGTTAGTGTGCACTAGCTTTTTGTGGGGAACCAAAACTTGAAGATGTTCATTTTATGCTTCATGCTATGTTGCCTGCCTTGGGCAACGTTTTTAAATTTTATGCTCATGTCATTTTCATTTTCTGTCGCATATTGTGCTTCATATAGTTACTGTTGGCTTTTCAGATCTCAGATTCAGTTTAAAATCAGTTTTCTACTAGTAAATGGATGGCATGTTCTACATACATTTAACGAAGGTAGTATTTGTAACTGAGGAACATAAATAAAGTTGGTAGAAACAAAAGTTAGATACATGTTTTTAGATTGTTCTGTTATTGTTTTTCAATCAGATACAATCTCGCTCATTAACCTATTATATGCTTAATCTTTAATGAAAACCTTCTATTACGCAAAATACCAAATTGAAACTTTGATTATGACTGAAGAATAATACCAAAGAATTTAAGATACTATATCTTCGTTTTGTCATTCAGGATCTTAGTGTCTGATGTTTAGAGATAGAACGAAATAGAACCAGAAAGTCGGTATAACTTGTTAGAATGCAAAAACACAGATGAACAGAGAGAGCCTCATATCAGTTCCACAAGGGAAGAATTACAGCTAAAAAATTAAAAGTAGCATGGTACGCAAACAGATATGCATGCAAGCGCTTTCATCCTTCTACAACATTTTTGGTGATTTTTTTGCAGTAATCCTAGACTGTGTGTGGTTAATGAAGCTACGCCCTTTCGGATCCAGCAGAGCTTGTAGCTCTGAAAGATTCAACATGGCCAGCACATTTTATAGAGTCCCCGGCTAAGTCTTTCTCTTCAACTTTGTGCACTGCTAGATGTGCAAGAGCTGTCACAACATCGTCCATGTAAGGTCGTGTGTCAGGTTCCTCTTGTAAACACATTGCTGCCACTGCAAGGGCTTGAAATAGGCCCTTCACAGGGAACTGACCTTTAAGCAAAGGATCAGCCATAAGAGTAAACTTCGTTCTGTCTTTAAACAAAGGTTGTGCCTGCCAAATAGAAAAAAAAGGACAACCATAAATTCCAAGTTCCAAGATTAATTGTATTCAACTCAACATCAATGCTCCTCAATCAATATCCACATAACATGTAACTGAATCTTTCAATTTGCCAAAAAAGTTAATAAAATTCAGTTATGTGTTATAAGAAGATTAGTGAGAAACCATAGAGAAGTTTTGTTTTGGAGCATACCCAATCAATCAAGTTTTGCTCTTCTGTAGCTCTTGTAGTGTCAAATACTCTCCTACCCGAGATTATTTCCAAAAACACGACCCCAAAACTATAAATATCCGACTTTGTGCTAAGTTTACCCGTAGCAGCATACTCTGGTGCACAATAACCAAAAGTTCCCATCACCCTGGTTGTCACCTGCTCCTGGCCTTCTAAAGGACCAATCTTAGCAAGGCCAAAATCAGAGAGCTTAGGATTAAAGTTGTCATCTAACAGTATATTAGATGATTTGAAATCACGGTATATAATAGGAGTATCTTCACTGTTATGCAAATATTCAAGTCCTTTAGCTGCTCCCTCAGCTATTTTCATCCTGATCTTCCAATCCAAAGGCTCCTTGCCTTCTTCTAAGTCTGACATAAATAAAATCTAGTTAGAGTTGCATGATATTAAATGTGTTTCTGTATCAGAATTTTTTGTCATCATACCAAGAAGGTGATTTTCCAAACTCCCATTAGCCATGAATTCATAAACCAAAATCCTATGGTGGTCATCTGCACAATAGCCAATGAGCCTCACAAGGTTTGGGTGCTGCACCATACTCAGCATCAAAATTTCTGCAAAAAATTCGCGCGTTCCTTGTGCTCCGTCCCTGTTCAGTACCTTCACAGCTACAGGCTGAACACAAAACATTTCACGAGATTTTCACAACCTTGTGAAAAGCTAAAAGCATTATTAGATATAATAAAACATGAGACATACTTGTCCAACACTGTCTATGTATCCTTTGTAAACGTTCCCGAATCCACCTTCACCCACCAGGTTATCAGAACTGTAGTTGTTTGTGGCTTCACCAAGTTGTGCATATGTGAATACTTTGACATCATTTTTCACAGCTCCAAATTTTCTTATCTCTGCGTCTATTTGTCTATGCCTGCTGCTGCCTGCAATTTGAGATCATCTGGTTATTACAAAAATTATCCATTCACATTATTCGAATCCAAGGATTCCAATATCATATTTCATGCATGCTGCTCATACAATTAGGAAATTCATTACATTCAAGGAAGAATTTCAGATTTGTTTAGAAATACAGTTAAATCAAACAAAATGAAGATATTCATGGGTAATAATATCTTAAAAAAAAAATTGTTCATCACGAGCCATCTTTATATCCTGAAGGAAAAATGTTCCGGCAGGGGGGGCTAATCTCCTAAGGCAGATAACATTAAAGAAAGTGACAAAAAATGATTAAAAGATTAAACTGCTATAAAAAAAAGGATTTCTTTTGAAGTTAATAATAATGGGGGAGGAATTCGAAAAGATGAATATTTATATGACGAATGAAGCATGGCACACCTGTTTTAAGAGACATGGCCGCAGCTACTGATTTGAATGTTCTCCTTCCTTTGGAAACTTTGCCGGAGACAGCCCCGGTAGAGGATGATTTGGTATCTGATTTGCAGCATGGGAAGCAACTCATTTTCTGAGACCTTGTTGATGGTTGGTTACAAACCTTGAAAAGATTTGTAATCAACCAACACAACGATCTTCAGAAAAAATTGCATGCACAAAGTTTTGAGAAAAAACAGAATAATGGTCGGTAGGTAGGAGATGGCTAAATTTTCTAAACTGTAAGCCGTTATTCAGGGCCAAAATACTTCAAATTTATATTTCATATTTCTTTCTAGTTACTTATTTTAGTTTTGGGCATCAAAATGGAATTTCTTTAACATAGTTACTTTTAGCTGGTTTTTTCTGACACGTAATTCTGACAAAGACAACAACTTCTTCATACCCTATTTTACGAACTCTTTTCTCCAATTCAAAATTGGAATTAAAAGGAAAAAAAACACGTAGACAACCTTTTTCACTTCTTTAAAAAACACTTGGCCTTTTCCAGACTACAAAATCTTGTAATGTAGAAAATAAGGATGATTTAGATGCAAATAATATTCTTATTTTTTTAGGAAAATTCCTTCTATTCTTAAACCTTGCACGAGAATAGTTCATTTATTTTAGCTGCTATCAGTTGTATCTTTATACTTTTGTACATAAAAATAATCCTTTATACATACAATTTTTTATTTTATTTGAGTTTCATTTTTTAGATCTCTGTTTGGATGGTGTACCTATCCTACGGTGGAAACTCCTCTCAACTTGAGGTATTATTAGAGAGATTTTGTTTTGTGATTAAAATAAGATTATTTTGTTCACTGTTACGGGTAATATTTTTCATTTTCTGGTAACTGTAGTTAAAAAAATGTGTGTATTTTTAACATGACGTGTAGATATATGAAACCTTAAACGTATCCTATTAATCGAAATTCACAAATACGTAAAATAATTTATTCCTTAAATTATTAAACTGAATAATAAAAGCACTAATATCAGACATATATGACATAAACGTTTATGATAAATAGAAGTATAAATCTGGAGATAATAAAAGAAACTTCTGCCTTAAATGAGAGTGATGATTTTGTGAGTTATATTGACTCTCATTAGTATTATTTTAAAGATTTTTCAACTTTTATTTTATAACAAATTTTATGGTTAAAAAATATACTTTAAAAAAAAGTATTCTTTTATTCTTTATAATTCAAATGTTTTACTTTAGATTTAAAATCTTAAATTTTATCTCTTAAATTTATAACCTTTTATATATATATACACACACTACTGCAATGGAAAATTCCTTATAGAGGACATGTATTTAAAATCCAACTAAGTTTGGATTTGTTTTTCTTCTGCGTCTAACTGAGTACCCATCCAAATATTTCTTTCCTTCTGTGTTTGTCTTACGGAGTCGAAACATTCCGTTCAACACATTCAAATGGAAAAACGCAGATTCATATTGAAAAACGTAGAAAAATATAACTTGTTCTTAAAAAGTAAAATTATTACATGGAAATTTGTAATCTAAACCAAACAAATAATCCAAAATAGTGAAATTGTAAAGCAAATATTCGTGCACAATGCATGACACAGACTAAGCTAGTAATTAATTATTATTTTTTACAAACCATATACATAATCTATTTGGAGACAATTTTATTCGTGACGTCTAAAATTATTACAGATAATAAGATTACTTTTGCTAAATCTTAACTTAGTTACATACTTAAATAAGTTAAAATAATTTTGCATAAGGTCATCCAAACACTCAAATATTATCCTAATTTTAAATTAGTATTCAATTTTAATTAGTATTGGTTGAACAACAAATGTAGGAGCAAGCACGGTCTAAAATCTAAAACCAAAAGCCCTTCTTCGTAGGGAAAAAGGAAAATTGCATTAGGGATTTGGGACATTGTCAGAATGCCCTAAAGTCCCTGAAAACCGTCCTTAATAATTTGATCACAAAACCATTGCACATTGTTTGATGGTCTGTTCTCAATTGACGATGTAGGTTCCTATTGGATGTGTTGCCCTTGCAGTGGTGCGTTAGATCTCCTGCATTGTAAGTTCGTTAATTTTGTTTCTTCATCGCCTCATTAACGTTTTAAAAATATGGTACGGGTTATACTTACGAGAAGATTAAAACGGAAAAAAATAAACTAAAACCAGGTCATGATAGAGGTAAACCATGTTCTCATTTGACCGTCGTATCAGGCCATGCCTACAATACTCGTAAACGTGTGTAATAAATATAAACTGTCTTCCTCGTTGCATATGATCTTAATTAGCCATAGTCATTCAGAGCGTTAGTTTGTGCTTATCCAGTGTATGTATATATACTATATCATATTAATCCATTTTCTTTTTAATTGCCATGACAAGGCAGTCAATTTAATTTTGCCGAACTTTCTCAGCAGCTTTTTAAATCAGCAATAATGTGTTTCACAAATCCCCACAATAGTAGAATAAGTGGCTTAAAATTTTTCATCCATCGTGTACTTTTGAGATACAACACTTCTTTGACGGAAGCACGATGCTTGAATTGCCTCCCATTGTTATATTCCAACGACAGACAGACCAAGACGCGAAGAAGAGAACCATTACATTAAAGTGGGTTGATAGTTGAAGGTGGCAACACTTCTATTTAATACTCAATATGCATTTAAATGTAGACACATACAATATGAACACAAACAATGAGGATCTACTATTGATTCTGCATAATCTGCACAAATTATAATAGCATTAGCAACATGCAATGAGTCAGTCAATTGCATGCATAATTTCAGCATAATGGAACATGCCAACGGGTCAATTGTTGGATTCCATTAACATTTAAAATCAATAGAGCTATTGTATAAAAACCAGCTTCTGGCTTCGGCAACTATGCAGGACGAGTAGAACAAGAAACTAAAAAAACAGTAATAATGTAATATACAGGTCCATAAAGCTCCCACGCAGTGTATCAGTCACCTTTAAAAGAAAGAATATGGCCAATGCAATTTAAAGAGATAAAACAATCAGAAGCATTTCCAATTCTATTATTTCTCAAGGAAAACTAAGCATGCTCAACACCAGCAAAAATGTCAAACTAACTTGGCAGATTACCAGTCACCAATGAATTCATTTGAGCAAGCAAAAGGCCAATGGCCAGAGGAAGTGGCGAAAAAGCCTTTCCTTAGCTGATGTCACATGGAAAATTCAACTTTCAGTGCTCCCCTCCAATTGATCAAATAATTATACAACTCAAGGAGACCACAATCTTCCTCACTGGGACAACCCAGATTCAACCTCATCCCACTTGTCCCCGTTCTCAGCAAACTTCTCCTTGATCTGCTTAATAACCTCTTTCGCCTCATCGACCTTCGATGCACCAGCAAGTCCATTTACAAGAACCTTCATTGTGGTAAAATTCGGCACCCAACCCTTCCCCATAGACTCCTTAGCAACCTCCAAAGCCGCCTCAAACTCCCCAGCGCGACACAGAAAATGCACAAGTGTAAAATAACACTCACCATCAGGGGAGTACCCTCTCCTCTTCATGTCCCTAAACAACCTCTTGGCCTCCTCAAGGTCCCCCTCTCTGCAAAAACCATGAATCAAACATGCATAGCTAACCGAATTAGGCTTCCTCCCATTGCAAACCATTCCCTCAAGCAAAGCCTTCCCTTCAGAAGACCTCTTCAGCTTACACAAACTCTGAATCCTAACATTATAAGTACTGAGAGCAGGAAAAACACGATACTTCTCCTCCATCAGCTTCAATACCTTCCCCACTTCCTCAAACTTCTCCTCGCGGTAGAAACCAGAAATCGAGTTATTCAAAGTGGTGACATTAGGTTTAATGGAATTCCTATCCATCTCAGCGAAAACGGAGTAAACAGAGGTGGAAGAACCGGATTCAGCGAAAGTTTTGATAACGATGTTAAAAGTGTCTACGTTAGGTTGAATTGAATAGGTTTTAGGAAAATCGAGGTAGATTCGAGATACCTCTTTGTAGTTCTTGGCGAGGAGGGAGGCGAAGAGGAGGGAATTGAGGGATTTGACGGAGCGAGGAGATGAGAGATCATCGGTGAAGGTACGGAGGGCATGATCGAGCATGTTGGCCTGGCCGTAGAGGACGATGGCGTGGCAGAGGAACTTTTCGTTGCGGAGGTCGGGGCGGGATTTGAGGTCGTCGAGGAAGAGGCTGATGCCAGCGAAGTGGTTGGCGGCGGCGAGCTTGGATACGGCGAGGGAGAAGGCGCGACGGTCTAGGTGGGAATCCGGGGAGAGGGAGGCGGCGCGGCAGATATCGAGGATGCGCTCGGGGTTGGTCTCGGATTTGAGGAGGTGGAGGGCGGAGCGGGTCTTCTGGTTGGAGGAGAGGGGGGAGGAGGAGTTCGGGGAGAGGATGGAAGTGGAGAAGTGGCGGAGACGTGAGAGGACTGACATGGCTAGGGTTAGGGTTTTACGGCGGAGGAGTAACGATGGAAGGAGGTTTAGCGAAGGGGAAGACAAAGAATGAACAGAAGACAAGACAGGGTTTTAGGGTGTGAAATGAAATGTGAACAGTCGCCACCAAAACTATTCATTTTTACTTTTTCATTTTCATGGATGCATTTTTACTTTTTCATTTTCATGGATGCATTTTTATTTAAAGCTTAATTAAATTCTTAATTGTGGATTTTCGTTTTTGTTAATTTCTTTTTATTTTAATTTGTGTTACTAACTTTGTAAACCTAACCCTTAGGTTATAAATATGTTATAACACTATCATTATATCACACTGTTAATAAACTCAATATTATAATGTCATAAAAATGTCTCGCGAAGATTATATTATTATGAACTAAAATAAATAAAAGTCTAATTTTTGTATTGTTTTATAGGGTAAATATTCGATTTCTTGGTAAAAGGATAATTGATGATTAATTGACAATTTACTCTTTTTACTACGAGATTAACATGTTTGAGTTTGCATATAATTTAAGTAAAATATTCCTTAATTTTGGTGATGAAAAAGACGTGAGTTTCATATATTTTAGACTTTTTATTTTTATAGCGGAAAAAAGTGATTAATCTTATAATAATATATCATAGTATACATATAGAGTATCTTTCAAATAGTAATTTTTAACTAATAACTACGATTTTTTTTTATTTTGTTATTTAATGAGTCAAATTCAACAAAATCATGCATATATTCTGTAGTTAAATTTTGTAGTAGCAGTGAGCTAGCTGAATTGAATTCTACAAATGGGTAGAGTAGATGGAATAATTTTTAAAAAATAACTAAAATACCATCTACTAGGTCATACAAGGCTCTCCCATTGACGTAGAATGACTACTTGTTCGTTTATGTCTTGATTTTGTTCTTTAATAGATCTACTAGGACTAGTGTTTTTCTCAACAAATAAACTTCCAATATTCTTTTTAGGTAGAAATTGATGGTAATTTACTAAAATTCATGATAAAATATGTTTTTAATTTGTTAAATTTTGATTTTAGTATCTCTGAAAAAAAATTATGTTTTTATTGCTCTAATTTTGAAATGTACTGTTCTTTATCTTGAAAACTGTTTAGATAGTACCTTTAGATACTTCAAAATGTATACTTTTTTCACTAATTTTTTGCCTCTAAAATCTTTTATATCTCAAATTCATCATAAACTCTTAAATTTGACGAATTAGTTAGTTTTAAAAAAGCTTGAGACTGCAGGGTCAAAATATACAAAAATAAAAAGGGGATATTAATATCATATCTACAGAGTGATGTCTGACAAACTACAATGAAAAAAGAGGAACTCATTCAGTTAAAACTCTGAATATTCGACATATCGCCCCTTAAATCCTAATAATTAACAAATGCAGGCGAAAAAGGATGTTTAAAATCAATATATTACACGGCCAACCGTTTCGCTGTTCCGTTGCTAATCCTCTACCCATTTCATGGTCATTCATTCAATCTTGGTGAAGTTCGTCAGCTGGTGGGGGGGCAAATCTGACATTGGCAGGCCGTGCCACAACAACTGGGTCATCTGCAAATAGTGCTTTGATGAATGATGGTGTTTTTAGTGGCCTACGACCTGTCATCCGAGGATAAACATCTTCAAGAAAATAATATGCATGACCAGCAATCATTCCCTGAACATAGCAGTCAAGATGCACATTAGCTACCTGTTGTTTACAAAATGTATTGCTAAGAAATCAAATATCACTATTAATGTAACGGAGGCATACCAGTAGATCCACCCAAGCACTGGCACCAACGAGTACAGAGAAACCCAAGAGAACCTACAAACATAAGTTGGAAATTGAGCGAAAGACAGAATATCAAAATCAAAGATAAATTCTTTTAAATATAAACCCGATTTATTGTTATCCTATCCTATACAGCTTACGCACCCATGGAAGGTAGGCAGCAGTGAAAGTAAACAGGCCAAGGAAGCTCATATGAATAAAGGGATTCTGTTTGCTCCACACGTAAACCTGAAAAAAAAAAGATAGATTATTTCAGACAGATTTAAACAACAGGACTGAACAACAAATATATAGAAATGCGACTTACCATCATAAATGTCAATGAGTTGCTAAGGAATATTATTTTTGCGAACGACTCTGATATATACGGTATCATCCCCCCAAGAAGAACAATTCCAGTCAATACAGTGGCACCAAATAAAAGCATGTAAAAGAAATCGGCAGTTCTCCCTCTGAACGAGTTCTCCTCAAGCAGCTTGCAGTAACGTGCAAGAAAAAACATATGAAACAGGAAATCCAAGTCTGCCCATTCAATAGGAAAATACCATGTCAAATTTAGAAGTAAGATGCACAATTTTCAAATTAAATTTCAAACGATGATGAAACAAACAAATTATACAGGAGTTGCTGGTAAATGACTATTCCGTTAGCCCCGACAAGATCTGTTAAAATAAAAAAGCACAGACCCAGAAAATTTGACTATATAGGATTATTATTAGAGGGAATTTGGAAGTGACGTTGTAATTCAGGCAAATGACAGGGGAACTCGAGAACTAAATCTGCTGAAGGTTTGAACACATAATGCATCCAATAAACTAGCATCTGATAACCTAGTCCACAGACACAAACCGCAAAAGAAAATAGGGGATATGCGGATAAGGCAACCGTTTTATTCAATAGGCAGACACCCATTTGATACAAGAGTTTATTAATATATACACCAATGCAAGCTTCAGTCTCCCTTGCATAACACTACAAAAGCACCACACTCAGAAACGCAAGATTTAATTTTCAATTTTACAAGGGGGTTCAGTAAAGTCAAGAACTATGGCCGTGTGTATACGGAGCAAGGACCACACTATACTCTCCAAGAAACAAGAATACATACATAAAGCAGTTTCATTGCTTCTGACAAGCCCACAAAAGCTCGTCAAGTAGTTTATTTCTGGGAACTATCATGTCCATAGACATTCTGCTTATGATTACGTCAGGGTCAATTGGATTGACCCCTTTTCCCAAATGTAGGTATATCCCACCTACAGCTATAGCCTTTCTTCACTAGTGCTCTTTTCAAAACAGTTGCAGTTCATTTAATGCAATTGCTCTCGTATTGTAATTTTCATCATGTGAGAATTGGATTCATGATGCTTAAAAATATGCACACTCCCATTTGGAGAATTAATCAGGAACGATCATATACTCATTATCATATTATCGCATACATATGTAACTGCCCAATAGAGGGAGATTTTAGTATACGATATTCCTTAACTAAGAATAAAAGTAGTTCCTCTTAAGTGCCATCAACAAAACTCTATGTATGCATACACAAAAACAATTTAGAATGAAAATCAGTGTCCCAAACATGTTGACATAAAAAAATGGGGACATTTTCCATAAGAAAACTGAAAGCGAAATATCAAAGTATCTATCACCTCCAATCTCAAAGAATATCTATTCATTAAACGGGGGACAGCAGAAACTTTACCCATTTTACGAAAGTACAAGAAATTAGTAACCAGACGCCAAAACTGATATTGCTTCACCACCAATCTAGGATTCAAGTACAAATGATAAGGGGAAATTATCTGCAACACCACCAACAACAGAATCAGTCACCTAGAGTTGTCAAATCAGCGAAATCAAAAGGAAATCAATCCTCCAGCCAAAAAATTGAAACAAACAAATTATATAAATCACGCAAACTTTTCACCAGACCAAGCTAGCACAAACACGATCCAACCGCAGCTTCATTAAATACTTCTCAAAACCAACAACAAACATCCGGATTACCACACTAACGATTTGATTTCAAAACGAAAAACCAAATGAAATACAACAATTATAAAATGGAAAGCCCAAATTAAACGCGCCAAATTGATAAACATAAAAGAAATTGGAAACCCTAAAAGTGTGAGGGTGCGAAGAAAGAAGTTTTACATCAAGGGAGCATCCGATGGTGGTGACAACTGCAGCGGTGAGATATGAGCGCGTGATAACGGGCATCTGCTTGTACCATTCTTCAACCGCCTGAGCCATTGTTGGGTTCCCTAATTTCTGTTTACAGAGAAATGAGTCAAGGGATCAAAGGATTTAGCTATGAAGGGGAAACAAGAAACTGAGAAACGATGTGATGATCTTTAATGAGACAGAAGAAGGATAACAGACAAAAGAAGAACCGATGTGAAGATGAAGAAGAAGTAGATGAGAACACGGTGAATGACAAAGACAGCACGAATCAAGAAGCGCGTGGGATTGACGAACCAATCACATTACTCTTCTTTGTTTGCCCTGGTTTTGGTTTCAGATTAATTCTAGGAGAAAAATAGGTTTTGCATTTAATTAATTAGAATAAAATGATTTTTTTTAAAATATTTTACAATTGGAGTGACTTAACATCTTTTAAAAATGAGTTTTGAAGTTAAGGCTTTTATAAAAAATAAATAATCTTTCTTGATCTTGGATGGATTTAACTAAATTAAAGGATAACAATAAAGAGTTTATAAGTTGATTTGCAGTTCGTTCTCTCTATCAT
>Ga0123341_1003917_pt1 | contig 12927 bp, 7 predicted proteins | sample Turbeapinknodule_FD_89959 | JGI IMG/M metagenome (GOLD analysis project Ga0123341, IMG submission 89959) | Root nodule microbial communities of legume samples collected from Mexico - Turtle bean Mexico pink nodule | ecosystem: Host-associated > Plants > Roots > Nodule | place: Mexico: Nepantla... | reverse complement strand
TATATATATTTTGTATGGACTATTTATATTATATATTTGTATATGTTTTTATATGATAATTAAACATTACATTATTAAACATTACATTATAAATAATTTTTTTTGGTTTAGTTATGTTTTGGTCCTATATTTGACACAATCTACATTTTTATACTTATATTTTTTTTATATAATTTTAGTCCCTTAGTTTTATACAATTTTGACCCTTTAATTTTAATAATCTATAAATTTATTCAATTTTTAGTTCAATTATCCATTAAAATTTAACTGAAATTTGATTCATGTTACTGATAATTAAAATTTAACGAATCTACATAACATTACAAATTCGAAAATTAAAATTCTGGATAATTAAAAATAAAAACCTAAATTATGAAAATAATAGTTAGAAAACCAGAATTTAATGAAATAAAGAAAAAAATACAACTAAACCAATACTTTTTTCGTACACAAAAAATCAAACTCACAACCAAGTGTTTAAGAAATAAAGATCACTAAGATAATCATGTTAAAAGATGTAATACTCACCTGATAATTTGCTTTTTGATTATTTTACAAAGAAATTACATGTTTCCACGTGTCATTATACCATTGTCTCCTTGGATAAGCTTGTCTTTGCTGCAATTCACAAAAGCCTCACTTTCCCCAACCCAAAGAAGCAAAGCAATGCCTCTCTGTCTGTGAATATTTTCACTGCTATGCCGCAAAACTTCTGATCCCGGCCACCACACACTCTCTCTCTCTTTCTCTCCGATGGCCACTGTTACTTCTTCTTTCCATTTCTCCACTCTCATCCAATCTTCTCAGAGGAACCTCACCCTCTCTTCCAATTCACCAACCTTAAGCTTCCGCGTTGGTTTCTCATGCCACTATCTTGGAGTTCGAGCTTCCAGTTATGCTTCCAAAATGGTTGTTCGCTGCTCCTCTTCCTCTGTCACAGGTTTGTTTTGTTCCCCACTAAGTGAGGCAAAAAGGGTACAATATGAGTTTTGAGCTCCTTTTGGTTCTCCGAGAATTGGGTTGTTTTCAATTTTTGTTTTTTAAGGTTTGGAGTTGAAAATGATGTTTTAATTGCAGGTGTATGGTTGTCAATTTTTAAGTCTGTTTTTTAAATTTGGTTTTGCAACCGGATTTTTAAGGAGGAATTTGTCTTTTGAGGATAATGTTGCAATTGAAACTGTGGTTGATGAGGTTTGAACATAGTTTTAGAGTTCTTTTGTAACAAGTGGATGAAATTCCTTGTGGCTCTTTGTACAATTGACTGGGAAATTTTCTGGATTAATGCCACCGTGTTGTGTTTGTGATGATTTTTTGTGTGTGAACGTCAAACTGAAATTCTTTGCAGCTCTTTCTTGCAGAGATGAGTATAGTTTCGATTTTCAATGTTATCAGAAAGTGATTTGGTTTTTATTATGAAGATGTTACTTAGAATCATGTTAGTGACCATGTGATGTAGTGTCAAATGGTTCCAAATTAGGTTCCTTTGTCGTTCTAATATTCATAGTGCTACATGGGAAAAAGTAATAAAATATGAAATGGAATATTGTTATCACAGTTGGTTGGTTATGGGTTGTTTACTTTACACACTTGATCTGCAGACCCTCCAACTGTTTCTGAGACAAAGTTAAATTTTCTCAAGGAATATAAGCGACCAATTCCTAGTATCTACAACACGGTGCTGCAAGAGCTTATTGTTCAGCAACATCTAATGAGATACAAGAGATCATATCGCTATGATGCTGTATTTGCCCTTGGCTTTGTCACTGTATACGAGCAACTCATGGAAGGGTATCCAAGTGATGAGGACCGAGATGCCATCTTCCAAGCATACATTAAGGCATTGAAAGAAGATCCTGAACAATACAGGTTAAAATATTGAATAATTTGGACTTTTCTACCCCGTCCCCCACTTCCATTTCTGTGATTCCTATTCCAAACCATCGACTTACTGATAAAGAATTGTGAACTAATAATGGCTATAAGCCACTAGAAACTGTTTCACTTAAACTCACCAAAGCCCTAATGCTGTGTGCTTGGGAGACATTTGGGTGTTTCCAAAATCATGTTAGCAGTTGCTGCAAATTGTGGAACATGATTTTGTGATTTGTGAATCAGGTTTGGTGTGCTTTACTCCAAGCATGACATTAGAGTTTTAGCACCCAAAATCATGTTTTAGGCTATCGATACCCATACTATTGTTTAAATATTATTGAAGAGAAATGTGGTACACTCAAATGACTCCCTGCTTGAATAATAAATTCTGATGTATTATCTGCTGTTTGCAATTTGACTGCAATTGGAAGGTATAGTACTAACTGACAAAATATCCTCGATTATTGCTGTGAAGTGAAAAATAGAGTTCTGAAATTTAATCTGCATGTTTAAAAGTAGAAGAATAAATTACTTTTCCTAAGACCTGTTGAAGGAAAAAAATTAGCTGAAATACAAGGACCATTGTCTGTGCTCTGTAAAAAATTGTTATATCAACTGGATAGACTGCAATTTCGTTGAATTCTTATTGTAAGTAATTATTTTCTACATTTCCCTCTACAGAGTAGATGCAAAGAAATTAGAAGAATGGGCTCGAGCACAAAACTCAACTTCACTAGTTGAGTTCTCATCCAGAGAAGGAGAAGTTGAGGGAATATTAAAGGATATTGCAGAAAGAGCAGGAGGAAAGGGGGATTTCAGTTACAGTCGTTTCTTTGCAATAGGCCTCTTTCGCCTTCTTGAGTTAGCAAATGCTATGGAACCAACAATTTTGGAAAAGGTTACCCAATTCATTTAAGGCATCATGTTATTGATTTGATTTCTATATATATATATATATATATATTAATAATTTGAAGTTTAGATTGCCAAGTCTATTTCTCATTCATACCAGTCTAGAAAACAAAATTCAAGACTTTCGAACTTTTTAGACATATTTGTTCTGGCCTGTTTGGGTTAGCTGCAATAATGGTCTTGATACGGTCTCAATTCAAGTTCAGGCCTTATTGATGGAATTATTCCCATGATTTTCTTTAATCTACATAAAATATTGACTTCATTATTTTTCTTCTGCTGAAATAATTGTATGACATTTGGAGACGAACACTCCATCTTTTGTAATAAACGTTTAGGACCTTAAGATTATTGTTTGCAATAGAAATCAAATTCTATATCAGCAGAATAAATGTGCACACTCAATGATTTAAGGAGATTTGACAATGTATCTGCGTCCTCAGGATCAGAATAGTTGTTTCTATTATTATTTAATAAGTAGGCTTGACATATATATATATATATACATATATGTATGTATGTATGTATATATATAACAGTACAGGTTTACATTATCACCTGTGTATTTTGTCTGGCAGTAGAATTAGTCATAAACAATTATAGGCATCAAAATCACAGATAAAACTAACAATTTGAGCATAGGAGATGATACGACAATGGAATAGTGGAGGATGCATTTAATACCATGATTATGAGTAAAACCATCTACTTTCTACCGCTTACTTACTTTCTATATAGGATTGTTTATCAATCAATCTCTGGTCTTAATCCAACAGCTTTGTGCGGTGTTGAATGTCAACAAAAGGAGTGTGGATCGGGACTTGGATGTGTATCGTAACTTGCTTTCTAAGTTGGTTCAAGCTAAAGAGTTGCTAAAGGAATATGTTGACAGGTAAAATATTAGATCTAGGCATCTTGCAATGTTATTTCGTGAATTTAGTGAGTTATCATCTTGCAATGCTATTTAGTGAAAATTCCCTTCTCAAGAGTTTTCATCCCTTGATAGAATCTACGAATGTTGCATTTATTTAGTGATTTTTTCTCCCGTCTAAACCTTTTAGTCTGCAGTTGTAAATCTACTAATTCTTTAGTAGTTTAGCCCATCAAGCTCATGGACACATTATTCCAAACTTTGGTATTAACTTAGTAAAATTTGAGGTGGTTAGCCCCGGCCTATTTATGAAGCTCTTTAGTTTTTAGACAGATTCAACATTCCATTCCAAATATCATATTTAGAAAAGGGTATGATTACAGACTATCTAGTTAGTGAGAAACATTCGTATCAAGGTGACTTTCAAACTTTTTGCCGAATATATGGATAAAATATGTTTTTGTTTCTTTATAATTTTTAAAGTTCAATTTAGTTTCTCTAAAAAGTTCTATATAACTTTTTTCTCCTAATTTTGAAACAGAGACTAAAATCACATTTTAGCCTAAATATATTGTATTCAAGTTATTTTACCACCGAGACCAAGCTTAGATCCCATATGCTCCATAATGCTTGCAGTAGCCTGTGTTTGTGTTTGATACCATTATCTGCTCAGCAGTCAGCATTTGGATTCCTTTACCTGAACTGTTGTTCTAGTAGATGTTATATTTACCTTGTTTCGTTTTCATCCGCAAGATCTTGATTCTTTGAAATAATCTTTTGCTTCAGGGAGAAAAAGAAAATAGAAGAAAGGGCTGGACCACAAAAGACTAATGAGGCCATTACACAACAGCAATTTTCTAGCCTTTAGTTATGGGGTTTCCTCTGTAATGATAACCTTGTAAGAGTTGGTATTCTTGACTTGCTCTTTTTTTTGTTGGTCATGTACATTGGGTGAATCAGAATGGGGCACTTCTATCATCATGGTTTTGCATACTGTACTTGATGTATCTTCTTCCATGGTGATCCAGCTAAATCCTGCTTTCTGCTCAACCACAATTTACCTTTCCAACAGTCTTGTGTAATCTTCTCTCCTACATGTATTTTTTTTCCACAAGTTCGCAGATCTATTGTAGTTCAAATACACGCGGGAAAGCATATGTGGTAATTGAAATTGGAATTCTTCATATTTCAGAATCTAACATTTTTTGGAGTGAATGTCTGGTTTACATCTCGCATATTTCATACAAACACGCATTTTAGATTCGTTCTTCCTGCAACTTATTGGAGTATCTGTTTACACTTAACCAAAAAGTAGAAAGACCAAGGTATATTGGATAGTCACCTAACATATTTTCACCTCAACTTTACAAAGTAATATGGACTTAATTGAATTTTGATGACCGATACTTGCACAATTAATTATAATTTGCAATGATACTCAGTCATTGCTCTAACTCCTCACTCTCTTTCGAGTATAAGTTAACGCTGAGAAGAGATTGCTTTTTCTTCTAATAAACAATTTTTTGCCCCAATATGCGCGTACCGGTATGCTCTCCTCAACAACCTTTTTCCTCTATTATTTCACAATCTCACGCCAAAGTTAGCCCTTACATATCGAGTCTACTTGAAATTATGTACTACAACTGCAGTATCCCTTTATCCCAATACATTTATAATGCTACTAGAAATGAGCATAGTGGTTTTCACAATGATAGAAGCCACAAATATTTAGAAGAGGTTAACTACTACTAATTACCATAGGAAATTTCAGCTGCATAACACTAGAACTGTCTTAATAATGAAGGACCTAACTAAGCCGAGAAGGGTCAATGTCATCTGGGATTTTAAATGTATCAGCCGCACCAAACTTCCGAAATTCCTCTGCTACAGAGGACTCTTCATCACTGTCATCTTCCTCATCATCTTGGCGTGGTGATGAAGGATTATACATACTTTGAGACTTGCAATTACGCGTGGCTAGCATGTTAACCTGGCCAAGGTGAGAAATCTCAACCACAACTGTATCATCATCAACAGGAAGGGGTTGCTTCCAAGGCTCCCCATCAATCCTCATGAATGTATGATCTGCAGCACCTTTGCAAAACTCAAACCGGATTCTGTTTGCCTGATGATCAAGGAAAAGGGCAGATGAAAACTGGTATCCTGTATCTATAACTTTTTTTTTTCTACAATGATATAAATTCCTGAGTCAACTTGTGAAAATAGTTACAAAGTAAATTTTATATAGATAAATGAATGTTGCAGTCTGAGTAACAAAATACAAAAGCAAGAGTATACCCATTATTTTATCATATCACACATATACCTGAGCAAGACGCGTTCCGTGTCCTTTTGGAGCATACAAAACAAGCCCATGCCATGCATTTCTAAACCCAACAATTTCTAGAAGGCCATCATCAACAAATGGTGGTGTCAAATCTCTCTGTATTCAATCAAGAAAACTTAGTTTTCTGAGAGAAAACAACAAAAAAACTAGCATGAAAGTATTATATTTTCACCAGTTGTCTAGTACTTAATCTCAAAACTAGCAGGTGAGAAATATTTTACAAAATGAATAAACACTCCAGAATTAGCATATGGAAATTACGTCACTCTGCTTCCTCCTGTTTGGTGTACCCCATGGATTCAGTCCACCAGAAAAGCTGGGCAAGTTAAGACATACAATTGACCGGATACTGTACATTCAATGGAAAGGGTCATATTAGGCGTTATTCAGGAGGTAAACACAAGCAGCACGCAGCAGTCAACAGAGGGCATGAAGTAAATTTTTATTATTTATCTGGTCTTTTATAAAACATCTGTATACAATAAGTTTCCAATGTGAGTCAATAAACAATAGCAACCACCATAAAAGCAATTTAGTTCAGAAAAATTATTATAAACAGTAATTGATTGTCTCTTGAAAGTTTGATCTTTGGCTAGTTCAAAATGCAATTCTTTAAATGACCTTATTTTTGTGATCTTAGCGTTTACATGTTTCCCTTAAAAATATAGTGGAATATATAAAATGATTTACCTAGGAGGTATCTGTAGGTCTTGCCATTCACCATGCCTTTTCATGAATTTTACTTTAGCTAGTTGTCCTATGTTCCTGCATTAGAAATCAGATTAGATTTGTTTCAGCCAAATGACAAGTTATATGCTTTATGTGGTAGGTACAAATGCATGCTTATTTAAATTAGCATATAAAACGTAATGTTTAAATTGCTAGAAATGCTCTGAATCTCCTTTATCAAAGACTGTTACAATCCATCCAATATATGAATTTTACAAATTAAACAAGAAAAGAAAAAAATTTAAAAGACCCTCAGATTATGAGTGCTGATCACATTTTGTTTCCACATGTATCATTGCCAATGGTACACTCGTATAAATGGTCCGACTTATAAACAAGATTCAACAGACATAAGCAAACCAAATACAGAAGGAGACCATTAAGTTTTGTTTTCTTATATTTGTTATCTAATTGGCCACAACTAAATAAAGTTGGACTTTTAAACTAGTCGAGCGCTGTTATTCTGATATAGTGCCAATCTTTATTTCAAATCCTTACTAGTTCCAATCACTGGCCAGTGGTCACCATGACCAACATTACTGCAGCACCAAAGACAAAATTTTAAAATGTGGTCATTTGGGAAAAAAAGTGGATGTGTAAAAATATATACTAAAAGCATCAGTTGTAGGGTTCCAAGTTAAATGTTCATAAGTAGATTTCGCATATTTCACAAATGCATACAATGAAGGTTTTAATGAACTGACCTGTCGGCAGGGTGCAAAAGAGGAGTAAAAAACCATCCTTGTGAGCATCCAAGCTTAGCATAAGTAGTCTAACGAGTAGATTGAAATCAAGACCAGAATATCAGTTTTTAAAAATTTCTGAACAAGAATACATAATCTCTACCAAATTTCCTTTCAAGAGTGAGAAAGCCAAAGAAGTACCTCATTAACCAACTGCACATTGTTTTAGCATATAATTATAGCATTGAAGGAACAACTGCATACCTGATTAATCAACTGGTTTTTGAATTTTTCAGGATTCTTCTTTCGTTCTGAATGAAATGCATAAGAAACTTGAGCATCCATTCCTACAATCAACAGTGGGTGATAAGTTAACAAGCACTGAAGTAGGGTGGACAGATAAATAAAACTCCTTCAATATAATCAACCATCTAAAACATTCTAAGAAAAGATAAAAGTAATCAGGCTATAAACAAGAAAAATAGTAATGCAGTTGGCAATCAATGAATTCAATTTAATACGAAGATTTGCATAATATATTAGTACATACTCACATTTACTCGACATATGTTTAAAGTTCAAGTTTTCTTGTGTAAATTTATTTATATTGGAACTTGCAGTGTCATCATTGGCTATTACCTAATCCATAAGAGATCAATGGATTGGAAAAAGGCTAAGTTAACGCAACAAAGTGTCAACTAGTAATATTCTTCCATAAGTGGACAATGGATTTGTAGAGTCCATAACCATAACATGAAGTTTAGCCACTGCAGAACTCAAATAACTATTCTTACTTACCCATACTGAAGTAATTCCAAAATCCCCCACGAAATGTGTGGCAACCTTCCTGAGAAGCAGTTAGCAACATCCTTTAAAAAGTCAAAATTAAAATAGAACGTTTCACAGAAATTCTTTGACAAGAACTACCGTAATTCCTCAGTTTCAATAACTTACTCAAAATTAAAACAAAATAGGAATCCCAATGAAATCTGCAGAAGATTTTATTGTAGTTGCTTGCATCCCCCAAATAACATGGTCCTAATCTCTATTTAATGGGACCCAAGTGGAAAATAATGTTGAATATAATGTGTAAAAGTGTGCTTCTAGCATTTCTCATTAGAAAAAAGAAGCATATAAAATATTAAACAAAAAAAGGAAGGTATTTTTTCATTGAACTGACCAAATGGCACCGTGAATCAGATTTCTCAGAAGATTGTGAAATAGTATTTAGTGACTCATGTAATGCCTTACAATATTAAGCTCATCTGCTTCAGATACACGATGGAAGGCATGCAAAGAATGTGGTAGCTCAAGTGGCGCAATTGGATCACAGGAACCTTCTTTAGGAGCTCTCATTCTCATGAGAATGTGCCAGCTGAAGGTTAGGAAAGTGAAGAAAAAGTTATCAGCAAACAGCATTTGTTAGAATATATGCAGAAACTGAATACAAAATATGTTCAACATTCATATATTTGCTCTGGATTAAGGGGCATAAGGATTGAACTTGTGAGGTATAAAAGAGGTAAAATCAAAACTCCAAACAAATTACACAGTACAGCAGCCCAAGAGGCATAATTGCTCAAAGTCTAAGAAAATTACATTGCAGTGTCGTCAACACAGCTAAATCGTTAAATAAATAAATCAAAACAAAAACCACTAGTTTTCAATTTGGATTTATTACAAAATCAACATGTCTACATCTACACACAGCTAAGCCATTCGCAACTATCCTGTCATTTAGCCCTGCAAACAATCAAACCAGGAATCATAACCTGGTCACATAGAATTATTTATCCAATATCAATTATAAGGACCTAGATGTATTGTAGTAAGAAAAATGACCTCTTAATCTAAATGTTAGCCATCTAGGTATAAGAATAATAAAATAATCTCAAAAATTAAAGAATAGACCCAGACAACATTACTTGTCTATTTTTATTTCATTTGCTTTCATGACTTGATCTAAAAATGCCTCAACTGATACTTGATCTGTTGTCGGGTTCTTCTTTCCCTGTAAAGCATAAAAAAATGTGTTTACTATCAATGACTGTTGAAAACTTCCTAACTTCTTCTAGCATAAATAGAAAAACATTAAAGGAGCCAGAAATGTTTATATAGACAGGAAGCAAATGGCTATTATATTAGGGAAAAAAAGTGAGAAGTTCAGGAATAGACCAACATAATAATATGCTCCCTATAAAAGTGAATCTAAACAAACAAAGAAATGGCACAATAAAAACTTGTAATATAAAACTGTAGATCTAATACTATCAAGTTCATGACAGTGACAAAACAGGTATAATATTCTACATACACTTTAAAGTTTCATTATAAGTTGTTCCTACCCAACCAAAAGCAAAAGGCAGATTATTCCCTGTTCCCAATGGCACCGTGGCAATAGGTGGAGGATGAGATAATTTGAGATCACAAACAACTCCAAGAAGCCAGCCTGCTGTCCCATCACCCCCTGCAACCTAAACCCAAGGTACATATCAGAAACTCAAACAAACACCACACGCATCTAAATTTCCTTACAAACAAAATAAAAAATCACTACCCATTAAAATTTTTCTCATCAAAACTCACAATTAACTTCAATTTCTTCATCATCGTTTCAGCAAACTGATGACCTTGTAGATTAAGGCTTTCCAAATTAGCATACACTGTTCTGAGAACCGTATCAGGCGCTTGCTCCCCCAAATCAAAAACCTGGGCAACTCAATTCAAAAGGTAAAGTAACTTTTATTAATAAATCATATATGTGATAGAACACCAACGGTTGATTTTCTTGTTCATCACTGAGATAAGATAGATTGTGTAAACCAAAGTCACTCCAATCAAAACAACTTGATAAGCTTGAAGGATCAGACCCTTCCGAACAGAGCAACTCACTTAAGCGTGTATTTGGATTAAATTCAATTCTTCCATAATTGATTCCAATTCCATGTTGAAAGTCAAATCAGAATATACTTGCTTCCACTTTTTCAATTTCTCGATGTGATTTTAGAGACCAGAATCAATTCTGGTGTCCAGACAAGTATTAAAAGGTAAATTAAAGTATGTCAACACGAGAAATCAATTATTAATATAAGTTGTTTTGACGCGAAAATCAATGGCTATTATTTCATGCACATACGACAATATTTCACTTGGATTTTCTTCAATGAAAATCTCCACAATCAAAATCCGATGCCCATTTATTCTATCATTTGAATTTTCTTTCTTAAGTTTTCGGGCTAAAATCTCACTGAAAAATAAAAACGTCACAATAAGAGATCCAAACTCATGCACATACACAACAAATCACAAACACGTCAGAATAGAACATCAACACACGATATTCAACGTGAGGCTGATTATCAACCTGTTTCGGATTAAGTAAATTGCGATAGGTTTGTAAGAGATCTCCTCCGAGTTGTCCTCCACTCTTGGAGTTAACAAAAACGAGGACGGGACACTCAGGCACGTGGCCCTCATTTTGAACGCGGGAGCCCGGTACGAGAATGTGATCGGGAATTAGGAAGTTGTTGATGAAGGGAGAAGAAGCCATTGCTTGGTGTGGTGCGAGGTCACGTGCAGCAGCGCAGAGAGACGAACAAATTGAGGCAACGTCACGTGACGTTGCTGCTATAATTCTCCGATTATCTTCGAATTGAGTTTGGGAATTGGAAGGGGCGAATGGTGAGAATTGGGATTGGGAGTGTGAGCTGAAGAGGAAAGAAGAATGCGAAGCAAAAGTTGAGTTGACCTTTAACTGTGTGCAACTGGAATGAAAACGTTGGAAAGGATCTACAATACAAGGTATCTTGTTTGTTTGTTTGTTTTTGGGATCCCTGTGGGGTATACTGGTAAAAGGGACTTAAGTAAAGAAATATGTGTAAGTGAAAGCCTTTATTTAATGCTTTTATTTCATAAAATAAAGAAGTGTGATTTCTAAATTGCTTTAGATTATAATAATAGGGAATAGTGTACATATTTAAACATAAGGATCTTTTTTAAATAATAACATTAAATAAGACTATTAATTTTGAAACTTTAATCAAATGTTGATGTTAAATGGGAGCGTTCAAATTGACTTAAGTTTGGGTGTATTTTTTTTATTTTGGTACTTAAGTAATCTCTGTCTCATGTTAAATGTAAACTTGTGTGAGGTTCAATTCTTGACATGGTGACTAAGAGAACTTGATTTTGGCCAATCAATAATTTTGAACTTTCATTTTCTCTTATATTTTGGTTAGAAAGGTGAATTGATGTTTAAAATATTTTTTCTTAAAATATTAATAAACATTAGAAAAAATTTCTGAAGTAAAAGTAATTCAGAAGATTTGAATTCAAATTTCAAACAATATCAAGAAGAACTTCAATAAAGCAAAAGATAAATACAAAAGAGAAGACACAAAAGATTTAGATCGGTTGAATCTTCTTATTTTACGTCTAATTAGAATCACTCAACCTAAGAATGATTGGTTACACAATATTGATAATATCTTATTACAATCATGCTTCACTTTTGAAACATGACAATGCAAAAACCTACTCTAAAAAACTTTAAATCAATGTAAAACAAATCACATAAATGTTGGGAAAGAGATCATCTAATGTGATAAACATTTAAAAGGAATAAATCTTGAAAGGTTCTTCGCAAGTCAGTATAGAATTTTTTTTATCAGTAAAGAATTAATTGAATTAAAGGGGACTACTTTAGGGATGTTCCAACCCATATACAAAAACGGAAACAAAAACAACAACAATTTGCTACCAAAGCATACCTACTATATAAGCAAACCACAAGTTCCCCGACCCACTAGAGGTTCGCACCAGACCCAAACATAGCATCAAAAAAGAAAACCAGCAGCTACATGTTTGAGTTGTAAAACTATTTGTGGTCCTACAATGCACCCTAGCATAGGTGAATAAAACAAAAAAACGTGTTGCACTTGATAACTCCTTCCTCGAAGCACCAACCATCAACTATTTCCCAACCCAGCTTTGGCAGCACATCATGTGCACCATTCGGAGCTCCAGACATAGGCAAACAATCAATTGCACTTGATTTGAGTCTACCCTGCATCTACACCAAACTAGAAGACCTACCTCTCCAAAAAGGAGCATCATCCAGCAATTAAGCCCTCCTTGAGGCTTAAAGCAAACACCATATTCAACAACCCCCCTGAATGATGCTTGAATGCCAAGCTAAAAACATCAGGAACATAAATGAATCCTGCTACATTTGATGGCCCTTGCTGCATACCAGTGAGCTTCACATGCAACCAACCAGCAGCTCTAACCACACAAAAAACCAACACAACAGCTTTGGCAACGCATCAGGTGTGAATTGTGAAGCTCCAGACAAAGGTAAACCAACCTCTTCGGATTTGAATTGACTGATAATGATGGAGGAGGGCCCAAGCTCACCACACGATGAAAGCCAAGCCTCCAAGACTAGACGGTCTAGCCTATGATGAGGAGCGTCTAGACTCAAAAAGGAGCGTCTAGCCCATGAAGAGGAGCGT
>Ga0123341_1003915_pt1 | contig 12931 bp, 6 predicted proteins | sample Turbeapinknodule_FD_89959 | JGI IMG/M metagenome (GOLD analysis project Ga0123341, IMG submission 89959) | Root nodule microbial communities of legume samples collected from Mexico - Turtle bean Mexico pink nodule | ecosystem: Host-associated > Plants > Roots > Nodule | place: Mexico: Nepantla... | reverse complement strand
TTATTTATTGGAAATATTTAAACATTAAATATTTAAATTAGTTTAAATTTTATGAGATATTTTTTATTTTTTTCATTTTAGGAGAAAACAAATTTAGATTTATTAAATATAGTTAGGCAGATTTAAAAAAAATAGTTATTAACAAAACTTTGTCCATAAATACTTTATATTATTAAATCTAATTATAAAATAATATAAATTTAAAAAAAAAGCCTCATATTGGACGAGAAAATAAGAAGGTTTGAAGCCAGAACGATAATTATTTTGTTTCAAAATTATTTTTAAAATCACCGGAAATTAAATTTGTTAAGGTACTGATTCAAAATTCAGTAGTTTAATAGTAGTTCGGTTGAATTGATATTAATATAATTATTATAAAAATTAAAAAAAAATAACGAAAATAGAATTAAAAACATAATATTAATTTTTTACGATGATAAAATAATAATAGTTTATTAATAAATAATAAGTCCTTAAATAGAATAAAAATAAAATAACAGGTATTCTAAATTTATTTTCATTTTAATTTTTTAAATAATTATATTTAATTAAATCACTCTAAACAGATTTTTGATAGGTCATTTGTCATAAAGTTCTTTGTCTAGTTCTTTTGATTTTGAAATTTTATTTGAAATCCAAGATTTAAAAACATTCCTAAAAGTAAAGTTTAATAGTTAGAGTATCAAATCACATCTTTCATTTTGTAAACTTTTTTTTTCTCTGCGTTTTTTATATTTTTTAAATTTTGTATCTTTTATAATTCATTCTCACCTTAGAGTTGTTGGAGAATATCCTAGCTGACTAGTTTTTTCAATTAGAGGTTTGATGTGTTGGATGATTCTTTTCTCAAAGTTTAAAATTTCTTGCTGAAAGTTTATTGAGGAAAATAGTTTCACGTATGAGAAGTCACTAGATAATGTTAGTTAACGAATTTGAAATAATTTTATTGATGAACATATTTTTACTTATACTTTAAAGTTTTAACATAAATTTCTTCAATTGAAATTATGAATAAATTTATTATTTTTATTATAATTTATCTAATTAGATTATTTGTATTTAAATTATTTTTTATGTTAATATTGTGTTTTTAGTCACGGTAGATATAATATTACATAGAGTATAATAGTTTAGTAGGTTATCTAGAGTTGATGATCCAATGACACATTTATCGAGACTCAACTAAAGAAAAGACCTCAAAATATATCAAGTAATGAAGGTGGAGGTGTAGAAATAGTCTGATACGAATAACATAGACTAGACGGTTTGATAGGAGCGTCAAATACATGATCTGGAGGAAGTGTCAACCTCTACGACTGGACATGATCAAGCAAAAATCAAAGTTGCTTATCTGAACCAAAATGGAAAACAAAATTTGATTAGAAGAATAAGAGAATAAAACCTTCAAAATCTCAGAACACAAAATTAGAAGCAAAACATTTGCAAAAGTATGAAGATATAGAGTTTGAGATAAAATTGGAAACAAAATTTGAGAATTTTGAAAAGTTGGAAACTGATAAATTGTCAACAATATATGAGACAAAATATATTTCCAAGATCCTTAGAGCAAATGAACCTATAAAAAGATGCAAGCTTCAAGGAGAAGGAGAAGAAGTCTTCACAACGGAACACGTTAAAAAACAAAGCATCGTAGTTTTCTTAGTTTTCTTATTTCTTCAATATAATTCTTTTGTTTTGACTTTGTATTGAAGAATAAACTCTTTTGAGTTGATTATTTTGTGATTTCGCAATGAATTCAGAGGTTTCTATTCATTAAAGTTTTGTTCTTCAATTTTCTATAGAAAATTATGCTTTACTATTGGCTTTTTTGAAATATGGTTTTGGTCAAAGGAATTATTTTTGTATCGCTTATTGAGAGTTCATTTATTTTCTTTAATTATAGTTCTGAGTTATTTCGTTTAGTTTTAAGCAATATCTAGTTCACTTAGTTTAAGAGATAGAAGATAAACATCTTATGCGTATATGTTTGGAGATGAGTGAGATATTAAATACATTAGTAGTTGCTTGTTTTACTGATAAGATCTTGTTGAATTTAATTAACGCTTGTTTGATTAAATTCGACTTTGTGTGAGTATTGAAAGGATGATGATTTTAAGAAAATTGATGACAAATTCAATGTTGGATGAACTTCAGAGTCAACTTACTTTCTTTTATTATTTTTAAGTGTCTACTTTACTTTTATTCATAACAAATCTCAACCCCCTTTTATTTTACTATTATTACTAACCTTTATTGATTGTAGATGAATCACGAACACTACTTTATTGTATTTACTATTGGATTTGGGATACGACTTGAGGTCAACTCACCTTATCTATATTATCATTTTTTTTTTTTTGTTAGACGGTCTAGTACTATGTTAGACGGTTTACATTGAACTATTTTTAATTTGTCTACTAAATGACATCTATCATTTGTTCTATTGTGAAGATTTTAGTAGCATAATCTTTTGTTGCAAGCTGAGTTTGAAGTTCTTGGTTGTATGTATGTATGTATAAAGATCTTTCCTTGAACTTGGAAAATATTTATTGCATGTTTGTATAATGTTCCCCAATTACATGTAGACTTTGAAGAATATCAATTACATGTGTCTAATGTTCTTCATGAACATGTTGAGTCTGGAATTTTCGTTTTGCATGTGAAACTAGAGTCCTTCCTTATGCGTCTAAATTGGAGCCTTCACTTTATATCAAGTCTTGAAAATAAGGTACATTCATTTAAAGTCTTATAGAGTGAGATATCATCTAAGTCATTAAACGGGAGTATCATTTTATACCCTCGCTCAACGAAGATGGATGCGCTCAAGTGGAGGTATAATTTTAGTCACTCTATTGAGTGCTTATTCTTATACTCTCGCTTAGTGAACATGCTTTTGCTCAAGGAGATACATCATTTCACGTCCCTAGTTATTTGATTTTCCCTAACTTCTTTGATTATTTAGATTATGTATATGTATGTTATTTGTAGAAGTTGTCAAAGCTTGAGATATTTTATTTCTTTAATTAAGGTGAATTGTGATATATATGATGAATATGTAAATGACATTATATGTATGTATGACGTGTGTTTTCAAATCTTTAAGATGAGATCATTTATGGAACGTGGTCTAATATGGTGTATTAAGTATTGGAACCAATAAATAGATTTCTGACTTCATTGATGATCTAAGTCATAAATTATCAAGTGGAGAGAAGCTAAATGGGGATTTATTGCACATCTAACATACCACGAGTTTTGAATTTTGAATGCCTTAAACTTATCATAAAGCCATGGAACTTGTTCTCATTGAGATGAGTTCAAATGATCTGAGGTGGTCACTGAGATGATCTCTTTGTAAACAACAACTCTTGATGTTGAAAGTCATAAAGTGACGAGGGGGGCTTTACCTGTAGAAAATTCTCTGACACTCAAGTTAGTGAGAGCATAAAATATATCAATGTAACATGTATTGAGAATATATGAATTCCCTTACTTCCTAGGAGCCTTCCTCTATCTATAGAGTTTTTGGGGAATTTATCACACGTATCTTTTTGTATCAGCATAATATCAAGTAAAGAATAAAAATTATCATAACATAATTGAGCAACGAAAAAATATTATCAATTAATATATCTTTAATCTTTCTATATCAGTTATTTCGGCATAATATCATATAAAAAATAGAAACTATCATAACATAATTGAGAAACAAGATTTTATCAATTAATATATCTTTAATTTTTTTGTTTCTTCATGAAAATTGAAAAACTAAATCCCTGATATCTCGGCTAATTCTTAGGAGAGATACAAGAGAGCGTATTTGTGCTTTATCAAAAACTCGCTCCCACATTGGCTATGAGCCTGAGTCAAGATCACGTATCGACCATGAGCCTAATTAAGATTACATCGATACCTAATCCGATTAAGGTCACATTAGTGCATATTCGATTTGGCTAGAACGGTACACATCCCCCAACCTCAAACCGAGCGGGTAAGGTGAAAAGGCTTACCAATATACGTACGAAAAGACCCTTCTTGCCAAAATGACTAAAAAATTCCCGCGCATGGCTTAATATGTATACGTGTCCTTCATCTAGCGATTCTCGAAAATAAAATGTTTTTGTTTCTTTTTCAAAAAGTAACCTTCGCCTTTATTGTTTTTAGGCAATAATGTGCTTCTCTTAGTAGTTGTAGCAGGAGGGGTTTGCTTACCCTTTTCAAGTCGTGATATAAGAATTTTAAAGGTCTTTTCATAAAAATCTGGCCCTCGGTTAGGGACTAAGCCTTTTGGAATGGTTTCCCCTATATAGGACCCCTAACCCTCGCTTCCAGAGTGCTCGCCAAATGGAGGATCTGGACCCCAAGGATCGGGGGATTAATGATTTCCTGGAAAAACTTTATATTATGTTTGACACCTCTATCATCTTGAAGCACGAATACCGAGTCATAACTTTAAATATAAGGTGTAATATCTGTTGAGAATATATGAATCCCTTACTTCCTAGGAGCATTCCTCTATCTATAGAGTTTTAGGGGAATCTTATCACACTTATCCTTCTGTATCAACATAATATTAGGTAAAGAATAAAAACTTTCATAGCAGAATTGAGCAACGAAAAATGTTATCAATTAATGTATCTGTAATCTTTTTGTATAATTTATTTCAGTATAATATCATGTAAAAAATAGAAACTATGGTAACATGATTGAGCAACATGATTTTAACAATTAATATATCTTTAGTTTTTATGTATCTTCATGAAAACCAAAAAACTAAATCCATGATATCTCGACTAATTGTTAGGAATATACAAGGGAGCGTATGTGGGCTTTATCAAGAACTCGCTCCCACATTGGCTGAGTTTGAGTCAAGATCACGTATCAACCATGAGCTCAATTAAGATTATTTCGATTAGGGATGATAATGCGGGGCAGACCATGTAATGCGGGCTATGTGGGCCGACCCGCGATTCTCTACTAAAAAGTGCAGGTCAGACTCACTAATCTAACTCCCTGACCCGCTTAGGCCTGTCTCGCATAACCCACAGTCCACATGGGCCAACAACAGAGCGAGACAGGTTGGCCTACTGACCCGTATAAATAAAAATAAAAATTATTTTATTTTTTCTAAAAAAAATCCTACCTCACTCATATTATTATTACATTGTAACCTTTACTTTTATTTTATTTTAAAAAATTAAATTTAACGTATTAAAAAAATATGTTTTATTTTAATTATTTAAAGAAGTTAATATTAAAAAAGAGTAAATTTAGTTTTAAGTAAAATTTTATATTTAAAATTTATTAATAAAAAATAAAAAGTAATGAAAAATTAAGAGTAAACATTAAATATATTAATAAATATCTTAGAAGTAGAATACTTATATTTTAAAGCTATACTTAATAGCTTTGACCAACTGCTACAACCAACAGTCCATGGCACAACTGCCATTATATGAGGAGTTTTAATGAAGAGGGTAAAATGGGAGGGATTAGAGAGTTTTGTCCCTGGTAGGTGAGAAGTATTACTAGATTGTGGAGATTTAATGAGTTGTTAATGCAGTTGAAGAATCTTAAATAGATAAGTTGTTTGGGGTGAAGATTAAAAATATAGAAGGAAGGAAGGAAGGAGTAAGGCAAGGAAGAGGAAAGCATTGGAGAGAAATGAAGAGAGGGAGGTGTGGTGTGACGTGCTGAAGAGGCCAGGTATCACTCTGTTCCAAATCCAAACCGCCACGTATCTTCATGCATAAATATAAATAATAAATAAAAATGGTTCCGTTTTTCTTCATTGCTTGCAGTTACCAACCCTATAGATCTATTGTCAACATCACGTGGAGGGTTGGGATTGAAAGATTGCACCGCCTTGTTTGTTTTTGCGTTCTTATTAGGCGAAAAGAAAGGAATAAAGAGCAAGAAAGGTGTGTGTGAGAGAGAGAGACACACACTGTCTACTCAACTGCTTATAACCCTTATTTATTTCTCTTTCCCTCAATTGCCTTCTCTTCTCTTCTCTCCTCCTCTGCGATCTCTTCTCCATAATCCTATTCCTCCATTCTCATTCTTCTTCTTTGTCTCTTTCAATTAACTCTGTGATCTCATTTTACAATCATCTCGCCTTAACACGCTACTGTGAGTGTCTCTTTCATCGGTTTTCGTTTCACCTAATTATTTATTCTTTATTTCTGTTTTCATGCACGCAGATTGTCTCTGCAAATTGTACTTTATTAATATTATAATCGCTTTTCATATTCTGTTTATACCAGGTGAATTCAAATCGTTTTCTTTTGCTTACCTTCTTTTGGTGGATAACAGAAATAAATAAATAAACTATTATCTAGGTTTCGTTGAAAAAATGCACGCTTCTCTGGATTTTAGTCAGTTTATTTTTTAATTTTTTTGGATTTTATCCGTCTGTCACGTTTTTTAGTTATTTTTTGTAATTCCATTTTCATTGTCTTGAAAGGTCGAAAGTTCACAAAATATTTTGAAATGCATATCTTTTATTTATCCTTTCTTATTTTTGGTTGTCAATAATTATATTAACCATTCTCACTTCACTTGTTACCCACATCTTCAATTTTGAGTATTTCCGTGGTAACAATTCTATTGAACTTAATAATTTGGTTGAATAGGAGAATATGGGGAAAAACATGAATGTGATCTCGTGGTGCTTGTTTGTGACGACCCTGTTGCTTTCTGCTGTGTCTTGTGCACCCAATGATGGGCTGCGTAGGATTGGGCTCAAGAAGATTAAATTGGACCCTAACAACAGGCTTGCTGCTCGAATTGGCTCCAAGGATGATTCTTTCCGTGCTTCTATTAGAAAGTTTCATCTCCAAAACAACTTTGGTGGGACTGAGGACACCGATATTGTTGCCTTAAAGAATTACCTAGATGCTCAGTATTTTGGTGAAATAGCCATTGGAACATCTCCTCAGAAGTTCACTGTCATTTTCGACACAGGCAGCTCTAATTTGTGGGTACCATCATCCCGATGCACCTTTTCGGTAATTTTTTTGCGTTATACCCTAATGTTTAATTTGTCACTCATGAATATGTACCAGATTTAATTTAATTGCTCTTATTCATTCTATTTATTCATGCCATTTTACATTTTGGTGCAGGTTGCATGCTACTTCCATGCTAAGTATAGGTCTAGCAAATCAAGTACTTACAAGAAAAATGGTTTGTCTTCCTCTTCATTTCTAATAACGCTTTAAAGTTAACGTTTGTCTTTTAGTCCGTGGTTGAGCTATAACTGTTTGTGGAAGTTCCCTCGTTTTATAAATTAAATAACCGAAGATTTGAAATTTGAGTAGCTGTCTAATACTCTTTCTTTTTCAGAGTAGTTTGAACTCGTGTATTTTTTGTCTGTGTTATACCAATTGGAGCAAACATATATTCTGCGATACGATAGACATGAAGTTTGAAATTTTGTCATCCAACATATAGTTAGTGCCTTAATGGTAATAGAACGGTTGAACGTCTGTAGGTTCTGACATTGTAATTTGGTTTGTGGAACATATATATATATATATATATATATATATGTTACCTGTGTGTGACTTATGGTTGTTGCTATGCTCCTCTTTTTTGGCCTCTAATGCACCAATACCGCGTTTCCGTATCCGATTCTTTATCGATACTTAATAAGCGTGCCATATCTTATTATTTTCAAAATATGCGTATCCCCGACACATCCAGTATCCAGTAAGGATGCTGGGATGATGTCTTTCTCTACAACATAATATTTTTCTCGCTGTTGTCTAGGCACTGCTGCTGCTATTCAATATGGTACGGGCGCAATTTCTGGTTTCTTTAGCTATGACAGTGTTAGAGTTGGTGACATAGTTGTAAAGAGCCAGGTAAGGATGTGTTTCTGATCATCAATGTTTGTTTCAATAGAGGAGGGTGCAAGAAGGCTTCTCATAATATGTTGATTAGTAATTAATAGAATGCCTTTTGATCCGCATCAGGAATTTATCGAAGCAACTAGGGAGCCGGGTGTTGTATTTTTGGCAGCCAAGTTCGATGGTATACTGGGACTTGGATTTCAAGAGATATCTGTTGGAAATGCTGTTCCAGTGTGGTATTTGTTATAACTTCAATTTTATTCATTATTTTGTTAGAAGTTTATCGAATCAGCCTCTTGCAAAGGCAAGTTAAGGCTGCTTAACGCAGACCTAGAGGGTCCAACTCTTCCTATAGTGAGAGCCTTATAGTAGGCTGCCCTTTTTACGTTTCTTCAAAGTTTATTGAATCCCCATCTGTTCATCTTATCTTATTACCTGTCAGGTACAACATGGTTGAACAAGGTCTTATTAAGGAACCAGTATTTTCATTTTGGTTCAACCGCAAACCAGAGGAAGAGGAAGGGGGTGAGATTGTTTTTGGGGGTGTTGACCCTGCTCACTATAAGGGAAAGCACACTTATGTGCCTGTGACCAGAAAGGGATATTGGCAGGTTATTATTTTCTTCGTACTTAATGCTTTTTTACCTTTCACTTTGTTAATTTTCTTTTTTGTTTTCAGTTTGATATGGGAGATGTACTTATTGGTGGTAAACCCACTGGTACGTGTAGATAATGTGTTAGCAAACATGCCGTTTTGTTCTTTTCTTCCTATGATTTATACTTGGCACAGTTTTAATTTATTTTGACTAACCGTGTAATTGTCATTCAGGATATTGTGCTGATGGCTGTTTAGCCATTGCAGACTCAGGGACTTCCTTATTGGCCGGTCCAACGGTATGAATAAATGCTAGATATAAATTGATTAATATTTGTATAGTTTCTATTTGAAATTCTTATACGATACGCAGCACTCATCCCATAAGACATTTCTCTGTCAGTTCATGATCTATTTCAATAATTAGGGGGATTTAAGACATTGATTATTCTCATTGCTTTGTTTATGTTGCCATACGCAAAAAGGTCTAACAAATGCTTCGTACTAGCTTGTTTCTGTGAACACTTTTTTGCTTTTGTTCTTGTAGACTATAATAACTATGATAAACCATGCAATTGGAGCAGCTGGAATTATGAGCCAAGAGTGTAAGACCGTTGTTGCAGAGTATGGACAAACAATTTTGAATTTGCTTTTGGCTGAAGTGAGTACCATTTGTAATTTGTTGTTCATATTTTTTTTATTAGCTTCTGCCCTTTGTCACGAATGGTGTGTGTGAAAGATCTGATATTCTTTTAGAATAAGTTTTCTTATTTTTTTTGCTTTACGTACTTCAGACACAGCCAAAGAAGATCTGTTCTCAAATTGGATTGTGCACCTTTGATGGGACTCGTGGTATTGAGTAAGTCCTGAAAATATTTTTACACCTTAAATCTTTGGTAATTTGTTTAAATAATTCAATATTTTAACACATGATTTCCCTTTTATTATTTGTTCATTACCACCCCCAGTATGGGGATAGCGAGCGTTGTGGATGAGATTGCAAGAAAATCATCTGGTGGTCTTCATGATGCTGCTTGTTCTGCGTGTGAGATGGCGGTTGTTTGGATGCAGAACCAGCTGAGCCGAAATCAGACACAGGATCAGATACTAAGCTACATCAATCAGGTGAGTCAGTTCTCTTAAATTTGCTATTCAAGCATCTTGCTGCACCTCTTGATTCATAGGTTCATGATGATGTTGCAGCTTTGCGATAAAATGCCTAGCCCAATGGGAGAATCTTCTATTGACTGTGGGAATATCTCCTCATTACCTGTGGTGTCCTTTACTATCGGTGGAAGAACATTTGACCTGCTCCCAGAGGAGGTAAGATTTCCTCAGGCTAAAACCTGATTGGTTGCTTTAATGCTTTTGGAATGACTGATCATTTAACCAGATTTTTTTTAATGAAAGCAAGATAAATTCAGAGCGGTAGGAGTTAAGAGTAACGGGAGAACAAAGCGCCGTTTAAGCTAAACCTAGTTACATCGGCTGAATTGCCATTGCAGAACTTTTCGTAAAGAAACCATGGGCTACAATAGCCCATATTCTATTGATGCCTTGTTTTCCATAGAGTAATGTTAGACTAACACAATAATTTACTAGTCGAGTGGTTTATCAGAATGTGATTATGTGATTCTTCTATTATCTAAAACACCAACATATGGGTAGTCAGTAGTTAGTACAAAGAAATGAATACACACCTAATTTAGTCCTCCGATGTACATTTTCCATCAATCTATTCCTCCAAAGAATTAACATCTACTACTAGTAAACACCTAATTTGATCCACCAATATACAAGTGACATCAATCTGGTCCTCGAAAGAATTGATCATAAACTTTAGTCTCAACTATATATAAACAAAAATCAGTTAGGAACTTATGGTTGCTCCATTAATTTTAAAGAGCATTAATATATAGCCCTTTTATAATAAATTCTTACGGTAGTTTAATCCCTAAATTTGAATATCCAGTTTAGGGAAAAACGGGCCAACAAGCCTGATTTGGGACGGGTAGGTCCGTTAAGGTGGTATGGGTTGAAATTAGTAATCCGTCCAATCAAAGAGCGGGTTAGTGGACTGACCTGTTATTTTTTTTTTATTTTTTGTTATTTTTTTATTTTGGATCTATTTACTTGATTTTAGTTATTAATATTACTTTTTGGACAATAAAAATGTAAGAGGTAAGGAAGATCAATAAAATTGAATCAAATTTTAAAAATTAAAAAAAAGTTTAATACTTAACAAGTAAATATCAATTATACTTTACTGAAACAAATGATTTATGAAGAAATTAATATAAATAAAATTGTATATAAAATATTGACCAACACTAATTTTAATTCTAAAGCATGAAATTTCTTTTTAAAAGTTCTAAAAATAAAGAATTGTTGGTTAGGTGGGCTGGGCTACTGCGGGTTGGTGGTTTAAGAAGTGACTGCTTATTTTTGCACCTCCATACTTTCTTGTGCCACTCCATAACTTTTTGTATTTTTTTTTAATATTTTGGATTATGTAATTCGAAAGTCTTTTGTATTTAGATAATCTGAAAGTCTTTTCTCTATACATAAGTTTAGCTTCTAGATTGTGTAATCTGTGGAAATCTTTTTTTTTTTTTTTCAGATGCTTGATTAGCTTCTAGATTACATAATCCGGAAGATTACATAATCTGAAAGTTTTTTTTTGGATTGAGATTTATTTTCGAATTATGTAATTCAGAAGTCTTTTTTTAAATATGTGATTAGCAATCCATAGACTTATCTCAAATTTAAAAAAGATTTTCAGATTTCAAAAACGTCTTCTGAATTATGTATTAGATGAATTATGTATCTGAATTATGTATTAGATGACATAATAAGGATAAAAATGTATTTTCAAATTATGGAGATACAATTTAATAAGCAGTCTTAAAGAGTTAATCCATCATGTCAAATGAGGACGGGACCCGGTTTGGCATCCCTATCAGTTACTCCCATTATCTTCATATAAAGGAAGACATTATGAGGTGTCCATAGATAAATTCCTCAACTAAATCAGCTGGCCGCAGCATTTCCTTTTTTTTCCTTTTTCGGATTTCACATCTACGACATGTGTATATCAGAGCAAAAAGGAAAAAGTTGTAGCCTTGGATTTGTTGATATATGAAGTTGTTTCTAACCTCCGGTCACAAAGGGGGCGATTTGGAAAAAAGAAAAAAAGGTTAACAGGAATAAAACTCATACGTAAAGGCGGGACATCAGTCTCTACTGTACTCACAATTTTATGTGGTATAGAAATGGGGAGTTTCATAAATTTTTTCCACGATTATTCTCGTCTCCTCATTCAGTTTCTATTTGGTTTATTCAGTACATACTCAAGGTGGGTGAAGGCCCTGTGGCTCAGTGCATTAGTGGCTTTACTGCTATAGATATTCCACCTCCTCGTGGCCCTCTCTGGTACGTAAAAATTTCATCAACTAGCACCATGACATTTATCTCTTTTTTTTTTGTTCTCTGATGTCTTTTTGGATTGTGATTCATCTGATTTGATTCTCACGCAATGGCATCTACGTTAATGTAGGATCCTTGGTGACGTCTTCATGGGGCGTTATCACACAGTGTTTGATTTTGGTAATCTTAGAGTGGGATTTGCTGATGCAGCTTAAAATGATTATCAGAATATGGCGATCCAAGCTCTATTTCTTGCAATCAAATGGACCTAAAGCTCTGGCTTATACATGTTTATATCAATGTTAAATTCTATGGGTGTTTCATTATATAGCTGAACAGATGTATGTATCTGTGGCCTAAGCCCATAGCAGGGTCCTACTGTGACTAAGCATGTTTAGTTGAAAGAGTATAGTTCTCATCTATGGTTTAGTTCTTACATTTATAATTTATTTATTATAACCTCACAAGTATACGAGATTAAAAAATAAAAAATATATGTATGAAGATTAAAATCAACAACTTTTTGTGCAGGACTATTTTTATAATCATTTTCATGCGTATGAGGGATAATGATTCATTTTTTCTACAAGCATTTCATATATTCTTACTGGTTTTTTAAAGTATCACTCCTTGATTAAAAAGTGGAGTTTTGAGTAGAAATACTAGGATGAGATATTTTGAAATAGTATTACAATTATAATTAAAGACTAATATGTCAAATTACTTAGTTTCTGCTAACTCAAAAAAAAAAAATCAAATTTCATATATTGCAATTTTTTTTAGTTTTTTTTTATATATTTCTATGGAAAAAAAAATTCAACCTCATTTTCAATTTATTATATCTTTAATATTTTTTGCTTTACTTGTACATTTCACTTTAAAACTATCCATTATTCAAATATATTATATACCTATCATCAATAAAATACCACAAAGACATATTAGTAATTAATTATATAATATAATTGTTTTTAATATTTTTTTAGATATAAATAATTTCCTATATTCAAATAATTTATTTTTATATTTTTTTTTTCTTTTTTCTTTCCTTTTC
>Ga0123341_1003913_pt1 | contig 12933 bp, 13 predicted proteins | sample Turbeapinknodule_FD_89959 | JGI IMG/M metagenome (GOLD analysis project Ga0123341, IMG submission 89959) | Root nodule microbial communities of legume samples collected from Mexico - Turtle bean Mexico pink nodule | ecosystem: Host-associated > Plants > Roots > Nodule | place: Mexico: Nepantla... | reverse complement strand
TGTTTTTACTAGTGTTGTGCCTTTGCTTTATGTTTTGAAAAACTGATTTCTTAATCAAGGTTTTCTCGAAGTAATTTCATTCAAGGCTGAAAAAGTTGCGAAAACTCTCTTTAAACAATTCACTCCCCCTAGTTTAAAGCCATATATTCTAACAGTTTCAACCGATTGTTTCTTTGAACATCCTAACATAATTCAGTTTTGAATGGTGAATCTATTTTAAATGTTTTCTAACTGAATACGCTCCTTCATTAAATGTTTTGACCAATCTTTGGAAAATATAAATAGTTTGTTTATTTTTTCAAATAAGGAAGAAACGGTTTTGAGGAATTCAGTTTGACAGATTTGATCTTAAGATTTCAAGATTCACATCAAGTTTTGGATTTTCAAGTGAGAGTGGAATAGGATTGCAATTGCATTCAATTCAGATTGTACTCTGATCAGGTGTAATCCTTTCTAAACCTATTGTATTTCTGGTATTGTGTTTCCAAGGAGTGTTGTGTGTTCTTGAGGTGTTCAAGATCAATACTCTTGGTGTGGTTTGCCAAAGGTAGTGTGTTTCTTGAGGGGTTCAAGGTCACTATCTTGGTGTGTTGTGTTTTTGTAATTTGGTTTGATTACATAGTGGTTTACCCAATGGTTTCTGAGGACTAGATGTAGCTCTTCGCTTAAGAGTGAACCAGTATAAACTGTTTGTGTGATTCTCTCTTCTCTGAACTCCTATAAATTCTGTTTTAAGCTGATTGTGTTTTTAACTGGTATAAACAACCGATTGTTTCGAAGAAACAACCGATTGTTTTTCTGTTGCTTTGTTGTATAATTGTTGATGTTCTAAGCCAACTTGATTCCTGTTATGGATTTATACATAGAATTTCATTAAATCTGAAAAAGCTTTCAAAAATCTCCTTTAAACAATCCCCTTTTGTTTAAGGCCATATATTCTAACAATTGGCATCAAGAGCTAAGTTCTTGAAAATTATTCAAGTTTGATCCTAAAAATCTTTTTCTATGGCTGAAAAACTACCTTTTGGGGAGGGTGCCTCAATTAACAGGCCACCTTTGTTTTTTGGTTTGAACTATCAGTTTTGGAATGTTAAAATGAAAATCTTTGTTGAATCTCTTGATAAAGGAATTTGGGATGCAATTGAAAATGGTCCTTTTATTCCTAAATTTGAAAAGGATGGTGCTTCTATTGAAAAATCTTGGTCCCAATGGACTAATGCTGAAAATAAAGGCCAAGTTTGATTGCATTGCCAAGAACATCATAACCTCTGCTTTGAACTCTGATGAAGTTTTTAGGATCTCACAATATGCATCTGCTAAGGAAATGTGGGATACTCTAGAGGTCATCCATGAAGGGACAACTGATGTGAAGAGAGCGAGGAAACATACTCTAATACAAGAGTATGAGATGTTCAGAATGCTCAAAGGATAATCTATTGCTGAAGTACAAAAGAGATTCACTCACATTGTCAATCATCTAATGAGTCTTGGAAAAATCTTTGACAAAGAGGAGTTGAACATCAAGATTGTCAAGTGTCTTGATAGATCTTGGCAACCTAAAGTCACGGCTATCTCATAATCAAAGGACTTGACATCTTTGACTACAACCTCCTTGTTTGGAAAGCTTAGAGAACACGAGTTGGAGATGAATAGACTCAATGTTCAAGAAAGTGAAGACAAACATGTAATGAACATTGCCTTGAAAGCTGCCAAGAACAAGAATAAGCAAGACTCAAGTGATGAAGAAACTCTTAGTTTGCTGTCTAAAAAGTTTAGCAAATTCTTGAAGAAAACTTACACCAAAGAATCCAACAAAGAAAGGTATGGAAACAAGAAAACTAGTGATTTTAATCCTAACAATTACACTTGCTTTGGTTGTGGAGAATAGGGGCATATAAAAGTTGATTGCCCAAATAAAGAAGGCAAGGAAAAGAAGTTAAGCAATAAGGAAAAGCAAGGGAAATCAAAAAGAGTCTATATTGCTTGGGATGAAAATGAAGTCTCTTAATCAAGCTCCTCATCAAGTGAAGATGAAAAAGCCAATCTATGTTTGATGGCTGAAGGAAATGATGATTCAAGCAGCTCAAGCAATGTAAGTTCTTGTGCCTCTTTAAATGTTGAAAACTATAGTCAATTGCTTCAAGCTTTTAAAGAAACTCATGAAGAAGCTAACCAACTGGCTCTCTTGAACAACCGGTTGAAAAGGTTAAATAACGACTTGAAAACATCGTCAAGACACTTGAAGAATAATTGGAAAATTCAAAAACTGATTTTGAAAATCTTGAAATGCATTACAAAAAGTCTTCTTGTTTGTGTCACTCAAAAGCTTGTGAAAATTGTAAAACTCTTGAGAGTAAAGTCCACTATCTTGTAAGAACTGTGGATAAACTTTCAAAAGGTAAATCCAACTTTGAAACTGTCTTGGCATCCCAAAAATGTGTTTTTGGAAAATCTAATTTGGGGTTTAATTATCAAAACAAGAAAAATGGGATTTCAAAGCTTTTTCGAAAGTGCTAGAAAAACAACTGATTGAAAGATCGAAACCACCGGTTGTTACATGTTTTTACTGCATGAAAATAGGCCACTCAGATAGATTCTGTAAAATTAGGAAATATTCTGTTTCTAAAGGTATTATGAGATGGATTCCCAAAGGTTCTGAAGTTTCCAGTGATAAAGGTGAATCAAAAGGATTCACATCTGTAAGGGGACCAAATCTTGTTGCTTGAATTTGTTGTGTTGCAGGGATACTAAAAGAAGCATGGGCTCTTGAGTTATCAGATCAAGCTTTTGGAATAAAAGGTTTTTTTTCTGGAAATGAATTAAGGTTCTGTACCAGCTTAAGTCCTCTTGAAAGCCAAAAGAAGCTTTCTTGATCATGAATAATGACTCATTGAAGAGACTCCATGACAAAAAGGATAAGATTTTCTTTGTCTTTGTTTTTTTTTCTGTTATTAATCCATGCTAAAATCTTCACCTATCTGTGCTATATGTGTACAATTACACTTTGATTCTTCTCAGTTTTTAAAATTCAAACTTGTTGTTGCTTCAAAAAAACAACTGATTGTTTCTTCGAAACAACCAATTGTTTCTTCCCTGACAACACTGCATAAAATTGATTTAATTTCTTTATGCATTATATCTTTTACAGATTTCAATCTTAAAGGAATTATGAGTTAATAGAGCAGTCATAAGAGTCTGATTTGGTTTAGGAGGAGGTTACTTCTTGCCATAAAAGGAATATATTTCATATCTTGGAAATTCAAAAGTGCCTTTATGACTAGTCAAATCCACATGTGTTGACCATGTGTTTTTCTGGTATGGGCTGACGTGGTTACTACGCAAGCTTGACTAGATTCCTCTTCTTGAAGATTGGAACCCACTGCAACCAAAGGATCAAAAAGAGGATTTATGTTTTGCTATAAAACCCTCTACAGCTGTTTTTCTACACAAAAACAACCCATTGACACATCTCTTGCTGCATCTCATATTCTTCTCTGTTTTCCTTTTCTCTCATTCTGTTATCATGGATTCCACTCCTCCGTCATAAAAAAGGATTAAAACCAAGGCTGTAAGAACATGAGGGCATCTTGAAGGTTGGTATTCAGGAGATAATAAGTTGATTGAAAAATATCGCTTTGAAACAAGTACAAAAGTGATAAACAATCCTAAAGTTGTCTTTTTCAGCTGGTTGAAAATTCAAAAGCTAGATGATGTGAGAAATCTTCTCAAAGGACAACTGCTAAAGAGGTTATTGGAGATGAAAGGGAACATTTATCCTGATCTTATTCGGGTTTTCTATGCCAACTTGAAGTTTGATGGAAACAACCTTGTTTCTCATGTCAAAGGTGTGGATATGGAGATTACTCATGAGGTTTGGACTGTTGTAATTGGTTTAAAGTATGCTGGAATGAGAATCAATAAAGGGAATATTGGTGTGATGTAAGATTTTGGTATTATAAAAGTTGTTTGAAGAATCCTCAAGCACAAGTAAGAACTTGTTCTGTTTGAGGGTTGAAGTTGAATGAAAGGTTGTTAGCTCTCATTGTAACTTGGATTCTAACACCAAGAGGGAGCAATCATTCTATTCTCACTGAGGAAGATCTTGTTTACATATACTGCATAATGAGCAAAGTCAAGATCAATTGGATCCATATCATCAAGGAACACATGTAGAAATCTATGAGGTTAAGTAACTATCATTATCCTCATGCTATTTTGATTTCTAAATTCTTAAACTATTTTGAAGTAGATCTTGAGGAAGAAACATCTGAATTTGTGAAATCAACACAAGAAGTGAACAATGGTTCACTAAGCAAGATGGGTTTTACGGTGGAAGATGAGTAAGCAAGGATGGTGAACATGGTGGTTCCTCAAGTGGTGCACATGGTGAACATGATGAAGAAGATCAAGAAATTGTTGAAGGGGCTGATGATGCTCAAGATGAAGATCAACTTGTTGTTGACATAGGTGCTGAAACAAGTGCTGGAAATCAAGGAAATAGATTTCTCCCAATGTCTTCTTTTGGGAGATTCATGGTCAATAGGTTGGACAACTTTGGTGAAAATCAAAGGAATCTTCATGATCTTTGTGCTACAAACTTCCAGAATTTTGACAACAGATTTCAAAGCATGGATACAAGTTTTCAAACCCTTGATGAACAGATTGAAGTTGTTCAAAACCAACTTTTTGAGTTGCAGTATGGGAAAGAAGATTGAAGCCAAGTTTTGTTATTCTTTCTATGCTTATATTGCTTTATTTTGGACTATTATGTTTTTATTTTTTCCTGAAGTCTATTTGTGAAGACAAATAGGGGGAGAATATGGTTTATGTGTTGTCTTAAAACTATTATAACCCTGATTTAATTATTCGCGGCATTCTGGTTTGTATGGTGCTGCAGTTTGGTGAGTTTTAGCTTAGTTATTTGGCTTGTTTTTCTACTTTTGTGATTATGTAGAAAACTAGTTTATGTGTCATCATAACCTGCTATGAGAGATTCTCTGGATTGCATAGCTTTTTGTTTTGCAGGTGTTGTTTCAGATTCAATCAAGATCAACACAAGCAACCAGGGATTTGTCTTCATCAAATAGGGGGAGATTGTTGATCAAGAGTGATCAAGTGCTTTGTAGAATCCAAATCCAAGATGTTTGACGGAAGGCTGGTGTTACTCTTGTGTTTGGGTGGGATCTGGGTAGAATAAAGGGTGATCCACTCCCTTGTTGAATCTAAAACTAATGTGAATTAAAACCTTGTTGAAATTAAGTGTTTTCCCAACTAAGTGAAAAACAACCTATTGTTTTGTCGAATCAACCAGTTGTTTTACTCTTAGGAGTTTTTGAAAAAGGTTGAAAGGTGTTTCGTTTGGTTGACTTAACTGTCAAACCAAAACAATCGGTTGTTTCGTGGTTTTAACCGATTGTTTCTTTGAAAATCCTAACATAATTCAGTTTTGAATGGTGAACCTGTTTTAAATGTTTTCTAGCTGAATACGCTCCTTCATTAAATGCTTTGACCAATCTTTAGAAAATATAAATAGTTTGTTTATGTTTTCAAATAAGGAAGAAACAGTTTTGAGGAATTCAGTTTGACAAATTTGATCTTAAGATTTCAAGATTCACATCAAGCTTTGGATTTTCAAGTGAGAGTATTAAGATTGTACTGTGATCAGGTGTAATCCTTTCTAAACCTACTGTATTTCTGGTGTTGTGTTGCCAATGAGTGTTGTGTGTTCTTGAGGTGTTCAAGATCAATACTCTTGGTGTGGTTTGTCAAAGGTAATGTGTTTCTTGAGTGGTTCAAGGTCACTATGGTGTATTGTGTTTTTGTAATTTGGTTTGATTACATAGTGGTTTTTGGGCACTGGGTGTAGCTCTTGGCTTAAGAGTGAACCAGTATAAATTGTTTGTGTGATTCTCTCTTCTCTGAACTCCTTTAAATTTTGTTTTAAGTTGTTTGTATTTTAACTGGTATAAACAACCGATTGTTTCGAAGAAACAACTTATTGTTTTTCTGTTGTTTTGCTCTATAATTGTTGATGTTCTAAGCCAACTTGATTCCTGTTATGAATTTATACATAGAATTTCATTAAACTGAAAAAGCTTTCAAAAACCTCCTTTAAACAATTCACTCCCCCTCTCTTGTTTAAGGCCATATATTCTAACAATTAGTTGGGTCATATCACTTGAAGATGTGAAGAAGAAGATCAAAGGTTTCTATCCTAAAGAGGTTTAGACAAAAAAAGTGTTTAGGCTAACACTTTGGCAACATAACACTCATAAAATTGATCTTAGAAAACATGAGCCTAGCACCTCATTATATAGCAGAGAGGGTCGACCATTGCTTACAAGAAAGGAGAGAGAAATTCAAACTAAATTAGAGTCACATGACAAGCATGATTAAGTGTGCTCCATGTGACCTAATTAGTTATAAAGGACTGACCTGTGGTAAATCTGGACTGCAATGAAGCCCTGATTATACCCTATATAGGTTTTATATGCATAACCCTAACCTTAATTCACTTAAGAAAATTACAAGTAAATTTCATACTCTAATTTTAGCAAAAAAAAAATTCTATTCTAGAAAAAAACTACACTAAGTTATGGCATGTTTAACATATATAAAAGGGTGTCTCTGCCATCAGTAGCAAAGTTTCAATCTTCTTGTATCCTCCTTTCCATAACTCTAGTGATTGGTCCTAAGTTGGATCCTCTGTCATCACCATCACATTGGATGATGTATCAAATTTGTTGCACTTGTCCATTGTCGGACAATTTTACACGTACCTTACCTTAGATGCAAGGGCTACAAAGTTGTTGGTAAAGGCACTCTATGTTGACATTGTTGTTGCAACTTTTAAGACTAGGAAATGCAGGGGTTGTCATGTGCGACTTAGTTGGTTGAGAGAGCTATATAAGGATGCATACGACAATGATAGTAGATAGTTGTTGCTTGAACTTATTTGTTGCACATAGTTAGTTGCACGATTTTCGCAAATAAGAGTGCGACTTTAGTAAATGTTTTGTATTTGGGATTATTCGACGATTGTTCCTGATTGGAAGATATATTTAAACAACAATTACTTTGACTCATATATATAAACAATTGAAAGATATCAGTTATATAAATACGAAGCAACTAATTGAATATACAAACTCTTGTTACATGTTAATTTGAATGAATGTTATTACATTTTGTAAATATATAATATATTTTATAATTCATTGATTGTTTTGAGCATACTTATTATAGGCATGAATTTATGAGCATTTTCCATTTGTAGATTTCAAACAAATACGTCTTGATTACGTAAAGAATGACCCAATGCATATAGTATGTTATTGGGAGATTACCATTACCGATAACCTACCAACCATGAGCATATAGATAACTTACCATGTATTTGCCATGTCAGAATTCTCATTGCTTTTTATGCTCCTTCAATTTTTCTATTCACACCTCTCAAAAGTTATTTTGTCAATTTTATTTTCATATCGTCTCAACACAAATTTGGTTTCATTGTTATGGAATCTAAATTTTGAACGTCTATTTACATGTTTTAAAATTAAATTATAAGAACTCGATTTGTATATTCCAAAAATTAAACTTTCGGATATATATTGCATGTTCCAAAATTAAACTAGAAATCTATTTGTATATTCCGAAATTAAATTTCTAGACATCTATTTGTTAGACATTCTACAATTTAACCGAGATTCCTGTATAAGAAAATAGCGCCAGATAAAGTCGCAAGTTAATAAATTAACGAACATGTTATTGCATAATTCTACCTCTTATTCTGTACAGAACATTCCGCATAAAATCAAACTTTATCTAACTCTGACTGCATATACATGATGGAGATGTTAACTGATACATATCTGACTTGAAATGAAAAGATTCGTGCTAATTCTATATTCTATCATCGATGAAAAGCCACGGTAATATATTATTTTCTATGGCCTCTAAAAACCCATGTAATCTTGCAAAAAAACCATGGGAGCATTCTCTTAGTAGACCTGCTTGAGCACTTCAGACCAATATGCTGTTCTTTGTTTGATACGGGGCTCAGCTTTCAGGTGTTTGCCTTTGAGCATTTTTCAATTAGAAATTCAAATGTCCAATCATTCCTCTGGCTGAAACATTGTGTATGATGAACTGGTCTCTGTCTTGGTAACCTGCACTTGAATTTACAAGAATGTTACAAGCAATTCTGATCTTACCATATACAATCAATTGTTTCGTACTGCCCTCCCCACCCCGCCTTATTATTGTCAGAAAAAAGCTATAGTGCGTTTTTCTCTTGAAATTGTTGGATGATAATAAGAAAATTTTGGGCAACCAAATCTCCAAGTAATAGAAGGCTCGAAAGTAGCGATGTATATAAAATTACAACTTCTGGCTCTGTAATTCAAAATTTCATCCATAGGTTCTCCACTTTGTGTCAACACGAAGAGAAAGGGACCTTTTTGCGTTAAAAGGCTTAGAAGAAGTGAGAAGCACTCGTAATAATGTTCAGCTTTACATTCACCATATTGATCCAAGAGATTACAAATTAAATTTGTTGACTCTACCATGCTGGCTTAATAGAATAGGAAATCATGTAATCACAAGACTTAAAAAAGATCATTATAGGTGATAATTCAAATCAGATTTTACTGACAACAAATTTTAATTGATATACTCACAAACTCCGGCAGATTATATTTGTTTTTAAATACTGGGTTTTCTCCCGAATTTGATGAATTATTTTTTTTGAATATCAGTTGACATGATCTATAAAATGGACCATCAGACGCTCTCTACTATTTTAGCTCTCTTGAATAACTTTTCATGTAATTTCAATAAAGTAAAACACTTGGTCATTATACCAACCTCAGTCGTACGAGAAAGGCCAGCAGGATGTACGGGGGGAACAAGAGACGTCCAGAGAACAGGATCTACCATTGGATCAACAGTATTGTAAGCTGTCAAAAGTGGTTGAGACAAGAATGGTGTCAAAGGATAGACATTTCTTTGAAGAGGCATTGTCCCACTCATTCCCATTGCAATGTCAAGCCGATCATTGCCTCCATCATGATTTGATGGTTTCTCAACTGCCTTTCCATGATCCAATTTGTTGACTGTATTTTTGTTTTCATTCTCATCGTTATCAATACTATTTTCCTGTCTCTTTGACGCTTTCTCTTGCAAGCTCTTGTAAGCAGCAGATTGTGAAAGGATACTTAAGGCAGAGACCGAAGAACTTCTTTGCTTTTTCTCATTGTGTGGCCTGCCTAACTGTGGCATCTGATAAGGTTCTGTAGGTTGAACTTTCTGTTCCAATTGCTTTAGTTCACTGCAAATATCTCCAGCAGAACCAAGTTTTTTTTCTTCTGATAATCTTGTACCAGAGTCAGAATGTCGAGTCTTATTAGATCCCCACCATTTGATGTGACTTGTTAAATCAATCTTTCTTTCTATGCAGAAACCACTGACATATTCACTTTCTGCTGCTGAATCATCCCCTGCACCTTTAACGTTGTAAAACAATAAGACGATAGTTACCTACCAGATAAACAGGTAAAAATAGTTGAAAATACTATTTTGTTTTTTCCAATAGCCATAGGTGGTGCACAAATGGACGTGCTTCATATAACTCTGTTTGCTAGAAGATTAACTTGAACTTTAAATTTGATTATGACATACCATAATGCATGCTATTGAAGTAATCAGATCCAGACATGCGGCCATATGACGATTCCCATCGACTAATTTTGTTAGCACCACATGCAAGATGAACGTTTAAGTTAGCAGTCAAATCCACATCAGATTTTATACACTGGATGAATGACAGCTATACCAGATCATAAAAATCTGTAGCTGTGTAGCAAAGCAGAGAAGAACTAGTTCCCCATACATACCCACCCAAACCCGAGGAGATGTGGATATAGATAAGTTAATTTCCAGACAGCTTCAGTAAAAGAGAGTTGTTAGATTCACACACCTGGAGAGTCCACGATATTTTGATAGTCCTCTAGAAAAACCACTGCTCTTCCTGCAGAAAGCATCACGTGTAAGCAGCAGCATGGTTACATGATATAAAACATTTTAAAGCATATACACACCGCCGTAAAGATGCAAGGTACTCTTCTCTCGACACATTCTGCATTTCTTCAAGATCTCTTGTATAGTCAGTCACCTGCAGCACACACATCAAAAGTGCTATAAAAAATTACTATATTCACCAGAGACAATATCAAACACCCTTCTCCAAACAAAGGGCACCGGATCTATAGTCTCCACTGTCAAAAACCTAGTCATCAACAAAATAATTCCATCTTATGCTACCTAATACCTTAGGCAATGTAGGCATCATAGATACTGTACCAAATAGTCAATAGTTATCATACATAACTAATAGGACACAATTTTCATTAACTTACTGGAAAGTTAATGAGAGTCCCTGGACCCCAGTATTTGAGAGCAGCAAGATCATAAGCTCTAGCAGCTGCTTCCTCGTCATCATATGCCCCTATCCAAAATCCATCAGCAACTAACATCATTACCTTACAAAAGGATGCAGCACAAGAAATTTCAATGATGATGATAAGCAGAAGAATAAGACCATATTTGGATAAACTTCTCCATGTACAATTAGAGCAGAGAGCAAAATAAGAAAGTTACTAAATTAAATTATCCCATCCACAGGCTCTTTCATCTAATTTAAGAGGTGTGTATAAGTTGATTTTAACATACAGAATAAGTTTAATCCATTTGGTCATTTTTTTTCTCCTACACGTTTTTTATTTCGAAGTTTATCCAAAGATGATCTAATACATGAGAACTGAGCACCGCATCGCAAACTCACCCAAGTAAACTGGCGCCACCAGGAACGAACCATTGTCCAACGAACCAATTCCGAACAACGGGAAAAACAAAACAGGTAAGCAATTTAAGCCAGACAAAAGTCCAAACCCGAAACGAAGAACAAACCAAACCAAACCAAACCTTGTTTTCCCTTCTTATTCTGATTCTGATTCCACGTACTCTTATCCCAGAGATGCGCTTCATAACGACCAGTCCACCTATGCCTAATCAATCCACAAATTTCGGTTAGCAAAAATCCAAGACACATTTTCATGTCACCCTCGGAACCATTCCATTAGTCGATCGGCTTCAACTTCCGAGAAAAAAAACTCCATTCATTTAATCCAAACAGAACTAACTAAGTAACTACCTGGTGACACCGCGGTAAATTGAGCTGCGTTTTCCAGCAGCGCAGGGAGGCATTTTGCTGATGCGTTCTTTGGCAGTGCAACCTCTTTCCTTCTTCGCTTTCTTCAATCCTCGGTAGAGTAAGAGCTGATCGGTTGCCACCGCCACTTCCGACGTCTCCGCGGACTTTCCGGGATCGGAGGAAGACGAAGCCATGATCAAAGCAAACCCTAACCCTAACCTGAGAGAGAGAAAAGTGATGTGCGCGTGTGAGTGTGAGTGTGAGTGATTGGAATTTGGGAATGGAATGAAGTGAAATGGGAGTGGGAGTGAGTGAGGGGGAAAATTACAAAGGAAGAAGGAGGAATGAGTGATGAGCGGGGTTAGTTACCAAAATGCCCTTTCCGGATTTTGAAATGACCAATGTGTAAAGTGGCACTGTGAGGCGATGTAACGGCTAGGACCCCCTGAGGGTAAGCATGTCATTTCACGGATTTTTTATTAGTATGACAATTGTGCATGTTCGGTGCCACTTGTTGTCTGCTCCTCATTCCGCTTCCCAAACTCACCATGCTACTAACTTCCCACCAATAATTTTTTTAATCATCTTATTTCTTATTTTTTAATAAAAAAAAATAGCAAATGAGAATGGACCAGTTTTTTGAATTTTTTTCTACCAAAAATAGTATTTTTAAAAAAAACTCTCAAATTAACTCAATATATTTTATTTTTTCGAATGGATATGTAGTGGTTGAGAATTTGAATTTGGTTCTAGGGGAGCAGGGAATTCGATTTTTTTGAGCTGAATTCTCAACTGATTTTTTCAATTTTCAGCTCCGAAAAATTTATTCCAATCGGCTTTGTGAGAATCAAACTCATTTAGAAAAAAAAATAATTTAAAATAATTTGAGATTAAATTTTAATTAGTTTGAGAAAAGAAAAAAAAGTTTAAGGGTGAATTACTTTTTGTTTTGTAATATTGGTTTTATATAATTTGGAATTAAATTTGTTATTATTATAATGGTTTGTAGAAAAATGAAAGATATATGAAAATTTAAAATCTGACAATATTATTATTATTATTATTATTATTGGTCTCGAATCTAATGATGAGTTTCAAGAGGAGTAGTTTCAAGAAGAATGTGAGTAGTATTTGATGAGTTCCAATATACAACAAAGAAAGTGCATTCTATGATAAAATAAAGTAAGCATTAGATAAGTATAAATTGTTCTATAACCAATGCATTTGTTGGACATAGGATGATCTCTTGAACATATTTAGCAAATTTGACTAAGAAGTTGGGAAAGACACTAGAATTCTGACTTAAAGTCATTCATACTTTAAACAAGAACAATAATTGATAAGATATTTGACAATCTCATACAACTACTATTCCAAAAAACTATTTGACATCATCTTTGAAATACTATAATATGAAAACAAGTTATAAATTAACTATTGAAATTCAGTTAAAGTTCTTTCTTAATAAAAAAAACTCACGATTCAGTATAAATATAAAATAATGTTAAATTCGTATAACTGACCAATCATTGGAAAAATACTTAACTTCTTCATTCAAGTATGCAACGAGAAAAATCACTCGTCACTACCCGTGGATTGTTTGTTAAAATCAAAATTTATACAATAGAACACTTAATAAACTGATTAGAGAATTACACGACAATATTTTTATTAATATCACGACATACAAAAATTCACTCTTGGTTGAATGTGTATCAATT
>Ga0123341_1003912_pt1 | contig 12934 bp, 9 predicted proteins | sample Turbeapinknodule_FD_89959 | JGI IMG/M metagenome (GOLD analysis project Ga0123341, IMG submission 89959) | Root nodule microbial communities of legume samples collected from Mexico - Turtle bean Mexico pink nodule | ecosystem: Host-associated > Plants > Roots > Nodule | place: Mexico: Nepantla... | reverse complement strand
GTCATTCGCCTTCACATCTAAAGTTCTTCCTTCTAGTCTTCTCAAAATTAAAAGAAGACATAAAATAAAGATGAGGCCCAAGCCCAAAGCCCAAGCCCAAGCCCAAGAAGGCCAAAGCCCAAAAAAGCCCAAGTCCATCCCATGAGGGGCAAGGCCAAGTTTTAAAAATAAAAAAATATTGTTTAGAATGGTGCTTAGAGGGAAACATTAGAAACCTCTTTTGTTAAAGCATCCTTAGGTCCTTAGTTAGGAGTCTTAGGGGGGTGCGTTAGTAGATAGGTGTAGGAGTAACTAGAGAGGTGCCAAAGTGAGAAAGAAGGTCACACCTTCTTCATGACCATAGTTGGCGCCACTTTCATTTGTATTTGGGGGGAATTTTGAATTCATTTAGCTTTGCATTTCAGCACCTCTAGGCTATAAATTAAGGTGCTGCCTTTGTATATTTCAAATTTGAATTTAGACTAAAGAAACTATACTCAATTTTTGAGAGAGCATTAGAGAGCTTTGTGCCTTCTTCACTAGTCTTATCTTGATGGTTCCATGGTTACCTCAAGTGGCGGCTTGCACACTCATCTAGGAGTCTCCATCCTTCTAGTGGCGTGATCACCAACCATAGATCCATCTTCATGAGCTTTCTCCTCTCCTTCCTTCCTTCTCTTTTGATATTCATGTTTAAAGCTTGTGTTCTTGTGTTTTGGTTCGGCTATTTTATTTTCCAGCAACTGTTCTTCTTCTTTTTCATGTTTTGGTTCGGTGCTTTTACATTTCCAGCACTCCTTTTCAGTTTTCTTGCCTTTTAATTCATTTTAATCGATTCAATTCTGTTCTTAGTCATTTCTATTCGGTGCATTTGCTTTTCCTCTCATTTTGTTCGGTTCAATTTGACAATATGTGGAACTTCCATATGAGTTTGGATTTGGTGCTAGTTTTGGTGAGTTATTGACTTAGAACATTGATCCAATTCTAAGAAAAAGTGCCTAACTATTGTCCAACTCAAGTTGATTCCTAAGAATGTCAAGAATCATTCTCTTCCTTGCTATTGGAATCATATCATTTTCCCTCCAGATTATCCATCCTTTGCCTGCTCTGCCTGGGATTACTCTATTTTCATCTATGTCTTGTTTATGCTCAACACCACCTGTTAGCGTGTTATCGTATGATCCCCGAAATGCGTAGCTAGGTTTTATTTTCGTGTTCTTTTGTTTGAATTCATGCTTGTTTTTCATTCTGTTGGGTCTGAACTATTTTGCTTCTATGTGTGACTGTGCTTAGCTACAAGCCCTTATGGATTATTAAACCTTGTATCCCTGGGCTCCCTCGAACCTCATTTCTGAAACCTCCTCCTACACCTTTCATGAAAAAATAGTGGCCCTTAGGAAGAAAAAATGTTGTTTTTGGTAGGGAGGACAATTGGATTTTCCTAGACCCTTGCTCACCCGATGAACCCATATGTTGTGATGAAGCCATATCCCCGGGTAACCCTTTTTGCTACGTTTACGCCACTGTTTTTCAAAGAGTCCACCTCCGTCTTCCCCTGTTAATTTTTGAAAAAGAACTTTTGACCGAGCTGAACGTAGCCCCAACCCAGCTGCATCCTAATAGCTAGGCATTTGTCCGTGCCTTTGCCATTCTTTACGGTCAGCTTGGCGTCCTACCTTCTCTTGATGTGTTTCTTTACCTCTTCGAGGTGAAGAAACTACAGCGTTAACTTTGGGTCTCTGTAGACAACATCCCTGGAAGGGGGATCCTTACCCTCTTCCAATCCTCTTACAAAAATTTCAAGGGCCATTTTCTAAAAAATCCGGGCTAACAAAAAACACCCCAATCTCTTGGACGGCTTTCCTTTATACTGGACCGAGAACCCTAACTCGAAGCTTACCCGGTGCTTAGACAAACTAGCCCCTGCCGATCAGGAAGTTTGCAAGTTTTTCACAAGCTTCCCTATTGCTTTCGATACGGTCTATCTGTTGGCCCACGAGTATGACCCAGACTCTTTAAAGAGTTACACCGGTACACCTTTTTCCTCTAACATCAGAGATTAGGATTATTACTTGCGAAACATAACAAGTTCTTGTTTTCGTCTTTCCTGCAGATAGCATGTTGGCCCGCTTGAACAAGGAGGACCTGTTGAGGCTGGCCGCGAAGGAAAAAATGGTCAGTCGTGCTCCACCAAAGGTGGTGGTTGCGCTCACCTCCTCTAAAGATGACGAAGACACCACTTCGGGCATCGTCTTTACCAGAAAGAGGGGGAGGGCTCAAGCCACTAGCCCGATGCCCTCACCCTCCCGGGGCCAGGTGGCCTCAAACGTTGCGCCTCCCTCACAACCTCCGCACACCCCAGTTGCCACGCCATGCCCTCTTGAGGCGGATGCGAAAAACTCGAGGAGAAAAGGCCTTTAGGACCAGGGTGTTGATGTTACTTCCCTCCTGGAGGATGCCCTCTTGTGCCCTGAGGACGAGGAGAGAATGGATGCCCATAGTGGCCAACACTTGCTGCAAGAGGTTATGAAGCTGCTTGGACAGGCTCTGGCCACAAGCTGCGTGGCCGTGAAGAAAATGCGGTGTCGAGAGGTTGGCTTCGAACAAGACAAACAAGACTCCCAACAGAGAATGGCGGACTTGGAATAAGAAATCCAAAAACTCTGAACCCTTCAACAAAAAACCTAGCAGCTCTTGGAAGCCAAGACTAAGGAGGCCACTGAGCAAGTGACTCGCCTAGCCGAGCAAGACGACCGTTTATCACGATTGCAACAAGAGCTTGTATAGAAGGATAAGTTCTTTGCTGACGAGGTCGAAGTCTGCAAGGGTGAGGCTGCCCAAGCTCTCTTGGTAGGCTTTGAGGTTGTTGTCGAGCAAGCCTCCAGCCTCCACCCGAGCTTTGACTTCTCTCAGCTAGCACCAAACGAAAAGGTCGTTGGCGAGCAACTAGTAGAGGAGTAGGAATTTTAATCTTATCATGTTGATGTAACTATAAACTATATCGTACTTTATCTTTATTATTATTAAAGAACCGTTTTCTTTCATCATGTGTCGTATAACAAGCCTTCCGAACTTTGCCCATGCATGCCTTATTTAACTTTAACTAGTTCAAGTAGCTTATGATAATGTGTACACATCTGAGTATATTAATCAATCAATTTCGTCGTTAGTGCTGACTCTTCCTGACATGGGACAACAAGCATAACCAAAGTTTAACGAAACTAACCTTTGGTTGGACCATTCACTATAGTCTTTATGGGCTTGCGTTCAAAGGCGACTTACCTCGAAGCCAACAGGTGTCGTCTTGCTTGGCGCGTGCTCGGACGACTGAGCTATACAGCTAAAAATCATTCTCACGGGGCGCTTGCACTTGGGTGACCAACAACTCCTGAGTTGTCCTACACTAATCGCATCATTCACATGTGCCACTAGCTCAACCCACATAGCTTCTATATTTGGGTGTCTCTCACACACCGGACTAGCTCATCCTACTCTGTGAGAACTGGATGGCCTATCTATGCAACTTCACCTACCCCACAGAGCGCCTAGACTCGGGTGATTTCTTTCACTCCAGGCTAGCCCGTCTTACCCTGTGTTGGGTCAGGTGACCTATTTGTGCAACTTTACTCATCCCACAAAGCGCCTAGACTCGAGTGATCACTTTCACACTGGGCTAGCCTGACTCATGCTGGTTCGGATAAGGCATCTGCGCAACCTTTACCCGCAATGCGACTTCACAAGGAAGGTCGATTTATCTGCCAATGGTAATTAATCGCTCACACGACCCTTTCTCAGAGAACCTCTCCAAGAGGGGTCGTCGCACCGTGCATCACAATCGAACAACAGGGATTAAAAGAAAACAACAATGCATCATAAACAACTTATTTCTTAGGTGACCTCATTAAAAAAACCCTCTTTAAGGGAAAAAGAGTGTCACCCTGTAGCACCATATTTTTTTAACAACAATTAACTAAAATAAAATTTGAGATTAACAGTGTTCGACATTCGGGGGATGGGTCCTCCCTCCAAGGTTTCTAACCTGTATGCACCATTCCCGAGAACTTCTACAACACGAAACGACCCTTTGGAGACAACTTACCCTCCAATTGGTAGGGATGAGCTTTTTGCATTACCAAGTCGGATACCTAGAACTGTCGAGGTCTGACCTTGGTTCTTTGTCTCAACTCGACTCTTCTTTTCAACGTTTTCGATTTTATACGCACCTATTCATGGACTTCCTCTAGCAAATCCAAGTTCATTCTCCTCCCCTCATCCGACTCTTCAGTGACAAAGTTCTGGAACCGGGAGAGCTCTCGTGAATTTCAACGGGAATCATAGCGTTCGTTCCATACACCAAACTGAACGGTGTTTCTTTGGTGCTAGATTGAGGTGTGGTGTGATAAGCCCAAAGAATCCGGGGAACCTCCTCCGCCCAAGCTCCCTTGGTCTTCTCTAACCTTCTTTTGAAGCCTCTGAGCATGACCCTATTGGCTGATTCCACATAGCCATTTGTCTGGGGATGCTTTACCGAGGCAAGTACCTGTTTTATGTCGAGTTTCGAGCATAACTTGTGTAGCTACTGATTGGCGAACTGTGTTCCGTTATCTGACACCAAACATTTGGGAACCCCAAAGCGACATACTATGTTCTTCCATACAAAGTGATGTACTTTGTGTGCGGTGATTTCGGCGACAGGCTCGACTTCAATCCACTCGGTGAAGTACTTGATGGCCAGAGGGAAAAAACCTAAAATGTCTATTCCCCAGGTATGGAATGGCCATGGACTGTAAACTGACCACAACTCCTCTGCTGGTGCGTGGTGCCAGTTGGCATGTTTCTAGCACTGTTCACATCGGTGTACGTAACTCCTGCAGTCTTCTTTCATCGTTGGCCAATAATACCCAGCACGTATGATTTTTAACACCAGCGCTCAACCCCCAACATGGCTTCCACAGATGCCCTCATGCAGCTCGCTCATCACACGGGCGCACTGTTCACCGCAAATGCAAATAAGAACAACGTGAGTGTACTACTGGCGAAACAGATTACCATAAATCATCGTGTATTTCCCTGAATTTCCTTTTACTGCTTTGGCCTCTATAGGTTCATCAGGAAGTAGGCCGTCAGCCAGATAACGTTGGTAAGGGGTGATCCAAGTGTCAGCAGTTCTCCCCGAGGAGATAGTCACCACCTCCTCCCCGAGCACCTCGCATGCTCCTACCCGTGGTACCTTTAACGTTTCCTGAGTCCGCGAATGGTGGCTCCTCCCTTCCCAGGTGTTTATCAACAAGACTTCCCTGGTCGACTCCTCTTCCGCCGTCCTAGGGTTTTTCAGCGTTTCTTGGATCACCGATTTTTGCCTGTTCCCTTTTCCCAAGCTAGCTAGCTTAGCCAAGATATCTGCTTGGGAGTTCTGCTCTCTTAGAACGTGCACTAGGTCGAACTCGGCAAAGGCGTCTTTCAACAATGTGACGTATCTAAGGTACGCCGCTAACTGCGGGTCCTTGGCTTGATATCGACCCGTAACCTGCTCGGTGACGAGTAATGAGTCGCTCTTCACTAGCAAGTTCTGAGCTCCCAACTCCTGGGCCAACAACATCTCAACTATCAGTGCTTCATACTCGGCTTTATTGTTACTGGTTTTAAATGCAAACTTCAAAGATTCTTCAATTAGCAGGCCGTTGGGTCCTTCTAAGATGACCCCAGCTCTGTTGCCCTGTTGATTGAAGGAACCATCTACCGACAATATACACTGAAAGCCTTTAGGGTCCGGGTTTGGGCCCCCAAACAACAATTCAACTACGAAATCAGTGTATACTTGGCTTTTGATTAGGCCTCTGGGCTCGTACTGAATATCGAACTCGGATTGCTCGACTGACCATCGCACCAAGCGCCCTGCTATGTCAGGTGTCTGCAAAACCTTGTGGATAGGGAGGTCAATCATTACAATGACGGTGAAGTTGTGAAAATAATGTCGTAGCCTCCTGGCCGTAAACACATCTGCTAGCGCGGCCTTCTCGATTGCCTGGTAACGCTCCTCGGGTTCCTGTAACACCTTACTGACAAAGTAGATTGGTTTCTAACTTTGGTTCTGATCATGTACTATCACTGAGTTGATTGCCCGATCGGTAATGGAGAAGTACAGGTGGAGAGGGACATCATGCACAAGTTTACCGAGCACTGGTGGGCTAGCCAAGTACGCGTTCAACTTAACAAATGCTTCCTGCACTCAAGGGTCCACAGGAAGCGATTGTTTTTCTTCAGACATTGGAAATACGGGTAACCTTTGTCTCCACTGGCAGACAAGAAACGGGACAAAGCCGCCATTCGCCCAGTCAGCTGTTGCACCTCTTTGACAGTAGTAGGGCTCCTCATCCTAATAAGGGCGGCACACTTATCTGGATTGGCCTCTATGCCTCTCTCAATCAACATGAATCCCAGGAATTTTCCTGCCTCGACCCCAAACACACTTTTCGGGGTTTAACTTCAGGTTGTACTTACCCACAGTCTCAAACAATTCCTCCAGATCCGCTACAAACCGAGGCACTGTCCACCAAGGAATCAATGCTCGGCAGGAGGTAGGAGTCCTTCGAGCAAGCCCTGTTCAGGTCTGTGAAGTCCACACACATTCTCCATTTGTCGTTGGTCTTTCGGACCAACACCACGTTTGCCAGTCATTCGAGGTATTGAATCTCCCTGATATGGTCGGCGTTCAACAACTTTTATGACTCGATCTTGATAACCAGGCGCCTTTCCTCGTTGAACTTTATCCTTCTCTGGACCACTGGCCAAACCCTGTTGTCCATAGTAAGCCTATGGCACAGGAAATCGGGATCTATCACTGCCATGTCGGCTGAAGTCCATGCAAACGCATTCGGGTGTCTAGCTATCACTTTGGCTATCTAATCTTGCAGCTCCTTCCGCATAGAGGCACCGAGCTTGAACAACTTTCCGAGGTCGGTGACTGAGCTCGGTTTCCAAGACTTCGGCTACCTTTCCCCCTGGGAGATAGTAGCGGCATAGTAACTCCTCATGTTCTTTAGACTGCTCTCGTAACACTTCCAAGCGTCCTTTTGGTTGGATCGTATTGTGATCACCCGTCCCTCGAGGGACGACAGCTTCATCTTCATATGTTTTGTGGATGCTACTGCTCCCAACATGTTCAACGAGGGTCTTCCCAACAACAGATTGTAAGCGGAGGGGGTATTGACTACCACATACCTGATGACAATAGTCCTGACGACCTCTTCATCTAAAAAGGTTGTCCTCAGGTCGATGTATCCTCGACTCCACATGGTCCCCTGTGAATCCGATTAAGCATCTGTCGTGAGGCCTCAACTGGTCGGGGGATAACCGCAAGTTGACGAATGTGGACCAGAACAGCACGTCTGCCGAGCTCCCTTGATCGATGAGGGCTATGCACCTTTCTTCCCACCATGAAGACGGATATTAGTGTCAGGTCATTGTCATGGGGAACCAAACCTACCAAGTCTGCCTTGGTGAAATAGAGATCCGGGTCTGGGGTGTCGTCATCACTTTTCATCTCTAACGTCATTACCGCCCTTGCGTACCTCTTGCGTTTGGCCGCCGTGCTTCCTCCACCCGAGATCGTGTTGAGCTCCGCATGTATGGGTATCTCATGTGGTAGGTACCCCAAAACAACTTCCCCCTGTTGCTCTCCGTCGTCGACCTCGAGGTATTCTTTCAAGAGGCCTTCTTTCAAAAGCTCGCCTAACTGATAGCCTAAAGCCATGCATCGTTCAACACCATGTCCTAACCCCTTATGGAACTCAAATCAGATGTCTTTCCTTCCCCCCAGGTTCCTGTTAGCCTTCTGGGGAACCTCAACTTCTTGGTTATTTCGGGTATAGCTATCAATTCCTTGTATGATACACGTAATTTGGGGCGGACCACCTCATCCTTGCTTCTTTCTTTGGACCCTCCCTTCCGGTAGGGGTGTTGTCTTGATTTTGGCTTTTTCCCGGCCGAGGTTTCATTGACCCTCACAGGCCGAGAAGCCTTGCTTTCCTCTCTCGACCTAGACAACCGAGAATGCAAACCGTTGTTCCTGGCTAAAACCGTTTCTTCAGCGTTGATGTGGGCAACTGCTCTTTGCGTGATTTCAGAAAAGGTTTCGGTCGGGTTCCTTATAAAGGAATCGCAAAACGACCCCGGGGCGACTCCCTGCTCGAAAGCGGACACCATGACATTCTCATCGTGGGTCCGGAGTGTCATAGTGAGAACCCAAAGCCGATTAAGGTAATCCTTCAAAGCCTCTCCTTCTCTATGGCGCACATTGAAGAGATCATACAAAACGGGGGGTTTGACCCGGTTTGCATGAAATTGTTCTCGGAATAGTTTGGCGAACTAGGCAAAAGAGGAAATATGGCCATCGGGGAGTCCACTGCACCATTGTATGGTCGTGCCTGTGAAAGTGCCCATGAACATCTTGCATCGCACGACATCTGAACCTCCCGAGATTATCATCTTGGCATTCAACGCAGTTAGGTGACTCTCAGGATCTTCCACCCCCGTGAAAGCAATCTTGGGCACTACATAATGCGCGAGCACTGGCTCATCCATGATTGCCCGCGTGAAAGGCTCGGGGCTGTCTCTCTCAGGTGGGTTCATCTCTCGTTGTCCTGGGATATGTCGATCACGTCACAGATCCTCTTTGGTTTTGCGTAGCTCTTCTCGTAATTTCTCTTACTCTTGTCTAGATTGTTCATTGGCTTCTTGGAGGGCCCTGATGGTCTCCATAAGTTGCTGCAAAGTGGGGGCCTTTCCTGTACCTTCTTGCACCACTAGTACTTGCCTTGCGTTCCTCATCTCCTTCTACGGGTTTGAACAAAGTGTGGATGAGATCAGGTTTTAGCGGGCCCCACGGTGGGCGCCAAATGATCTTGTCGGTTGACTGCAGTGCCAGTTGACCTAGGATGAATGCACCTTCTTCAACGTCTCTCTTAGTTGCTTCTAGTATGGCTCTGTTGGGACAAAGGGCGCCCTGCCTGTTGATGACACTTCGACGATCAAGTCAACTAGGGCTCACCGAAAAGTAACAATTTAGTAAAATGAGCGAAAAACAACATACCTTTTCCTGGAGACCTATTCTTCTTTTTATCACTGCTCATGCAACATGCAACCACTCTCCCTGGAGCTCAGCGAATCTTAACTAAAAAATAATCACATTAAACTTTTATTGGTAACGAAAAACCACCTACCACGGGCACCAATGATCTTCAAGTGTTATTCGCAGACCCACTATCTGTTACCCAAACGTCTCCCTATATTACTAGGGTTAATAGCAACTAGCCATGTGTAATAGATATGCAACAGAAACATGCAACAGATACGTAACACGGAAAATATTGTCACATATTAGCAATAATAACAAAATTATATCTACCACCCAAATATATCTTTTAAGGGGGTGCATTAGTGAAATTACTTTGTGTACTCATCATGCGATCTAGGCCCAACCTGATCAAGGTCGTTGGTCCAGGTTTGCTTAGGTCCAAGCACCGAGCAAGTCCCTCATGACATAAAAGAACCGAGCAGGCCTCGTGATACAAAAGAACCGAACATACGAAAATACTACCAAAAACCGGACACTGGTTGGTATAAATATAATAGAAAAGAAATTACATGAATGGGAATATTTTCATGTATAGTACAGTGTGGTATCATGTCGATATATTCATTAAATTACATATCGAATGTCAAATTAGAAGATGCGGCATAAATAAATAGAGACGATGAAATATGTAAAATGAGTGATGGGATCAAATTTGAGAAACAACAATGAAAAGTTCCTTCTAAGAGAAGCAAATTAAAAGGAATAATAAATTTTTCATTATAGAATGGGACAATATAAAGCACTTCATGTTCTTTTAAATAACGTACTAGGAGAATTAGCACATATTCTTAAAGGATGTAATGGAACCTTTTCTTTTACTTTTCCAACACTTGTACCTGCCTTTAACAAGGAATTTAATCTCTTAAATATTAATTAAGAGAAATGATAATTTGAGAACCATCTCGAAACGATGAAAAATTTGCTCCATTTTGTCCTACATGAGTGTTATATCAAATTACATTCACTGCAATAATTGTACTTCCAATTCCAGGTCTCAACTATAATTTATTTTTTGAAAGAGGATTGTTGGTCATTCCTTTAAACTGTATATACACTATTGTGAAAGAAAATTAGAGGGGAAAGAGAGATAATTCGGTAAAAATAAATATGGCCACACTTTACCTATAGTTTTTAATAAAATTTATGATAATTTGTGATTGAATGATGATTAGACGTGGTTATTGTTAAGTTTGGGTGCACCTAAAATTCACTTAATTTTAATGGTAATATTATTTATCTCTTAAAAATTATTTATACAATAAAAAAATGAAATTAGAGTTATCCTAATTGAAATCTATAAACAATAAAAATGAATGGAGGACAAATGATAACTTTTATTGTCGTAAAAAAATAAAAGAAAAATTTAAAAACATAAATTTAGATAATTTTTCAGGAAAATGAACCATCGCATATATGTGGCACATTACATGATGCATGGCTCGCCCAACACACCACGTGTGGTTCTCTCAACACTAAGATGTGACACACCTTAAGACACGCCTCTCTTCACAGATCCTAAACTCCATCACGATGGAGCTTTCTCAAATTTTCCAAATGTTACTTTGTTTCTCACAACTCCTCTATGTGTCGCACCCACTACTCCACCATTCCATGCTTTGCCAAATTCAAGCTACCATCTACTTTAGAGTTTTTTTCATTCTCCCAAATCCTAATCTCCTTTTACACAACACCCATTGTCTTATCTTCGTCAAAGAAATTTGTGCAATGCACACTTTGCCAAAACAATGATCCACATTTTCAATTGACTGTGTTCTTTGACTCCAACACTCTCCAAAAAAAGGAAAAAATATATTTTTCTAAGAAGTAATGGAATGCATGCTCTATCTCAGTTTCGATAAGGTCATGTTATATTTATGGTGATATCTTAATCCATGGGAAGCAAATAGGTAAAATCTTTAACCAGAGACATCTATTGCAATTTGAAAATTTGAATTTTAAACTCTCAATGGAAATCTTTTGCCACCATCATAAGTTTTTAAGGATTTAAAGTAAAATTTCTTTTATAATTTTCTATTGATTTATTCATACAGATTATGCCACTGATTTTCTATTTTTGCCTTATTTTTTTGTTTTTGGGTAAAATAGTTAGCTTTGAATATATTAGGGTTTACAATCTCAAAGTAGATTATGCCAATATTTTCCTTTTTATTGCTTGAAATTTATCCTTTTTAACAAAATTCTTAACATTGAACAAATTAGGGTTTACAATCTTGCTTTCTAAAACATATTAGGCCACTACTTTTGTGTTATGCCTTAAAGTTTCTCCTGTTTAGGTAAAAGATCTAATTTTGAACGAATTAGGATTTTTTTTCTTTAATGTTTCAATATACATGTGTCTTCACTCATTTTTGTTTTTACATGAAATTTTGCTACTAAATCATTGTGACTTCACTAATTATTATTGGAAAAGCCAATTCACTTCACAAATGAAATCACTTCTAAAAATAAAAACTAGAATCTCATCACCAAGGTTATACGGTTGTGGTTCGTGGGAAATTTCACTAAACATAAGTTTCCCTTTTTAATGAAGTTGGTTCTACGGGAGAAATAGTTAATATCTCACAATTTGTTTACCTCATGCAATGACTATTATACTTCTCACACTCATTTAAATTTTTTGCGTGAAATTTTTCTATTAAACCAATGTGACTTCAATAATCATTATTGGAAAAGTCAATTCACTTCACATTTGAAGTCACTCCAAAAAAGAAAACTGGAATCTCATCGCTAGGGTTATACGGTTGTGGTTCGGGAGCAGATTTCACTAAACATAGGTTCTTAATGGAGTTGGTTCTACACGACAAAGAGGTAAGATCTCACAATTTCTTTACCTCATACAATGACTATTATATTTCTCTGTATACTTTAAGGATATTCTAATTTATAATTTTTTTACTCAAAATCTTCATGCAGTTAGTGTTTATTCTATCCAATCTTCTATGCTTCAACAAGAATGGCTCTAATTTATAAATTCCTAAATGAAAATGTTGAGGCTAGTGTTTATTCTATCCAATCTTTATACGTTGCCTCAAATGGTGAGTGTTCTATAACGACTCATCATCCTTATAAAATTAACTTCCAGTTTACAACAAAGGTAGTTCTACTTGATAATAAATTGGTTCCAAAAACAAACCCACAACATATACCTCTTTTTGTGAATATTTGTCCTGGTTTTTATACATATTACTTAGTGGGTAATTTAAACAATTATGGTTTAACATCATGTCAAGTAAATTACATTTTTGAAGTTTAATCATTAAGCGGTGAAATTTGTTGATCAAGAGTGATCAAGAGCTTTGAAGAATCCAAATCCAAGGTGTTTGATGAAAGGATGGTGTTGTTGCTGTGTGTGGGTGGGATCTGGGTAGATTAAAGTGTGATCCACTCTTTTGTTGAATCTAAAACTGATGTGAATTAAAACCTTTTTGAAACTAAATGTTTTTCCAACTAAGTGAAAAACAACCTATTGTTTTGTCGAATCAACCGGTTGTTTTGTTCTTAGATGTTTTGAAAAAGGTTGAAAGTTGTTTGACTTGGTTGACTTAACTGTCAAACCAAATCAATCGGTTGTTTCATGGTTTCAACTTATTGTTTCTTTGAAAATCCTAATTGAATTCTGTTTTGAATGGTGAATCTGTTTTAAATGATTTCTAACTAAATACGCTCCTTCATTAAATGTTTTGACCAATCTTTGGAAAATATAAATAGTTTGTTATATGTTTCTAAAGTGTAAGAAACAGTTTTGAGAAATTCAGTTTGACATATTTGATCTCAAGTTTTCAAGATTCACATCAAGCT
>Ga0123341_1003911_pt1 | contig 12935 bp, 7 predicted proteins | sample Turbeapinknodule_FD_89959 | JGI IMG/M metagenome (GOLD analysis project Ga0123341, IMG submission 89959) | Root nodule microbial communities of legume samples collected from Mexico - Turtle bean Mexico pink nodule | ecosystem: Host-associated > Plants > Roots > Nodule | place: Mexico: Nepantla... | reverse complement strand
CATTAATTTATATATTATAAAAATATTTTTATTTTTAATTGATGTGAGATTTTCAATATACCTCGTCACGCTGAGATCTTCCAACTCGTGTGTCAAACTATATATTTATAACTAGTCTGACAATGATTTAATAGACTCAATAAGCTCTAGCTAAAACAAACTCTCGCTAGAACAAACTTTAAATGATTATGATACAATCTTAAAAAATAAACTTTAAGTCTAACTCAACTTTACATACCAACTTCTAAAATTAAGTTTACATTCACTTATATATTATGAAATATTATTATTTTAATTCACATTATTTTATTTATTTCCTCCAATATGACCTATTTTCAATGTTAGAAATGGGTGTTACCGATTTACCCTTACAATTGGAAATAGTACCTTTACTGCATATGTGTGTTAGAATTGTAGGCCTTAAACAAGAGGGGAGTGAATTGTTTGTTTAAATATTTTCGCAAATACAGGAGAGAATGAAGATTAATGAAGTATCACAGAAGAAGGAATAAGATTAGCCAATCAACAAACTTGTTTTTAGAATGATTCTAGAAAAACAATCGGTTGTTTTTTCGAAAAAATCGGTTGTTTTTATAAGCAGTTTATAAAAACAAAGTTAAGGCAGTTTAAAGAGTGTAAGGATAGAGAGATTCACACAGAAAGTTTATACTGGTTCACTCAACACCTAAGCTACATCTAGTCCTCAGAAACCACTACGAATACACTATGTAATCAACCCTAGATTACAAGCTACACACACCAAGAGTGATGATCTTCAACCCCTCAAGAGCACACCACTCCTTGGCAAAACCCACACCAAAAATGTTGATCTTGATCCCTTCAAGAACACACAACACTTTTTGGCAACACCAGTACAAAAATACAATTATCAAGGAAGAAGGGAATAGAATAAACCTGGGTAAATCACAAGATCAAAGTTCAGAATACAAGATCCAATCCTATTCCACACATTTGAGATGATCCAAAGCTCTTTCAAATCTTGGAAAAACTATTTTGATAAACTCTCTTTCTTGCTTCCAGATTAGGAGCATAAAACCACCTTTATATAAACCAACTAAGTGGTAAAAAACATTTAATTAAGGAGCTAAGGCAGTTAAGATCATTAAAAACATATTGAAACTACTTAACAAAATTCTATTAAGGTTTTTAGAAAAACAATCGGTTGTTTTATCGAAAGAATCAATTGATTTTTGTTTGACAACAAAGGCAAAGAAAAAACTTTTCCAAATCATTCTAAAATCCACTAAGTGTCAAACAACCTGTTGATTCGAAATTTCAACCTGTTGAAATTTGTTTGACAGTAAAGGCAAAGACAAAGCTTTTCCAAATCATTTTAAAATCCACTAAGTGTCAAACAACCTGTTGATTCGAAATTTCAACCTGTTGAAATTTCACTTCCTTTTAGAAAACCCATCTTTTCAAAATGTTAAAGATTCAAATGAACTTGGATCATCTTAAGGAGTGAATTAACAAGTTTCAAACAACTAGACAACACACACACAACATCAAGGTCTTCAAGCTTTCCACTTGGATTTGGAGTCATCAAAGCATTTTGTTCAATAATGTGGGTCCACAAACACAAACAAACACTAACGTGTGATTCTGTTTATGCTTTTCCTCATCACCTCATATAAAATTATGGGTTTCGATACGTTGACACCCTCTGTGGCATGAGCTGGCATAGTGAGAGTGAGGTGGGTGATGCGGCAAGTGGAGGTGGCAATTTTTGAAATAAAAAATGCTAGGTCGAAAAGATTCATTCCCACGCTCGTTTGACTTTTGAGTGACCTCCCTCTTCGTTTCTGTGCGGTCATTTATGTTCTCACAGTGACCTCCTTTTCGTTGTCGTTGTTCTCTTGGTTCAGGTCGTCGTCGATGTGCTGCGTTTTCCGTGGTGGTTCCAGTTGGTGGTGGTGTTGCGTTTTCTGTTGTGTCGCACTTTGTTCTCTTCTGTTGGTGTGGTTCTAGTTTGGTCTTTGTGTTGGGCTTGTCTTGGTGAGTATGTGTGGTTTCCGTGGTTGTGTTCCCTTTCAGTGAGTGTCCATTGAGTGGTTATGGTAGGGTTGTTAGTGTTGAATCAAGTGTAATCAAAAGCTTTGAAGAATCCAAATCCTAGCGTTTAATGGAAGGCTGAAGTTGCTGCTGTGTTTTAGAGTAGGATCTGGGTAAGTAATTAGTTTATTGTTTACAATTACAGATTAGGGTGAGACAAGAGTATATACATAACATAAGAGAATTGAAAGTACATTTAAATGGATGCTTAGATTAGATAAACCATTAATTATTTCAAGTACTATTTTAAGGGAATTGGTTAGTAGGTGGTCAAATGAGGACTAATATTTTAGGATAAGGCAACATCTAGTATCATTTAGTCCTTTTGATGTTTGTATTTGTTTGGGATTGAGAATTACTGGTAAAAATGTTAAGTTAGAAGATTATGAGGGTGACTTGATTAAAAAATTATTTGTTGAGGAGGAGATCAGAATAGTTGACATTGTTAACAAGTTGAAGGAAAGTAAAATAAGAAAAAAAAACATGTTGATGTATTTTGTAGACTATATATATTGTTTGGGTTTGGTATTTTTTATTTTCCCCGAACATCTAGGTGTTTTAGTAGTTTTCCCTTGAGTTTGTTAGATAATTTAGATGAATTGAATATGTATAATTTGGGTGAATTCGTGCACGAGTTAGTTGTTAGGAGTCTACAGTGAGCTTCTGAAATTTTCAACCTCCAAAAGAATTCAGTCGAACTACATTTGGTAGGTGTTGCTGTGTTACAAGTTAGTTGAAGTGCTTTTTGCATATTTTCAATATGGACAAGTGTTGTATTTTTGAAATTGAAAAAGTGATTTACGAACTTTGTTTTTCATTGTAACAGTTGGGGGCAGTTCAACACGTAGGTGTTGGTCATGCCAGTTCAACATTTTTTTTGCGTGTTCTTCAATGGGCACATGTCAATGACCGATCAAGCAAAATACATGTTGTTTTTGCTTCGAATGAGGTATTATGAAGTTTTTTATGGAGTAATTGATGATTCATTTATTGAACTTTTGAAGTGAAAGTTTTAATTTACCTAAATTCATTTATTGGAATTTTTTTAGATTGTATGGGATTGGGGTTTGTTAAAGGAAGAAGAGACGTTGGATATAGTGGTTGAAGCACGACATTTTGGTGGAGAGTCCCCATCATAATGTAGTGTTAATATGATGTTTGTTTTTATGTAGAGTCATAGTTGAGGTCAATAAGCAGATCATGACAGAAGGCGACATCCATTCGCTTGAGCCTAGAGGGAAAGTGGACAACATGGTAAAATCCATAGTTATAATTTTACATATAATGTTTGATATACAATTGATTGGTTATTATCGTTTGGTAGGTTATGTTGTTTACATGTAGTACAATGATGTACGATGAAAAAAAAGCAAAGTGGAAGCAACAATCTGAAACATGTTTGCTTGAATCCTTTTTTTGCGGTATGTGTAATATGTTTGTTGTTTCATTCAACATGTTGTTGTAATTATCTGATTCCATTTCTTTACAAACTAGTATTTTGAAGAAATAAAGAAGCCAAAATCTAAATTGTGGGCTTGGGATGCAAAGGATTACAAAGTTTTTTACCCGAATGACATCCTTGAATTAGAAGATATATTAAATGCTAATATTGTGAGTGATTATTTTTTAACATACATATGAAATACATGTTTAGGAACATTAGAATAATTTCTTTCGTTTTGCTAACACTTAGGTGTTTGTGCCAACTGTGCATGATGACCACTGGTGGTGTTATGCGGTCAAATGTGACAGTAGGGAGTTGTTTGTCTTGGATTCCCTTGGACACAATGGCTGATCATGCAAATACACACTATGCAAATAACGCTTTTTAGAATGACATATTAGGTCGGTTAAATGAGAACTGATGTAAACAAAAACGCGGTGATATTTTTAAAAATATTTGGAACATATTACACCTCTATCCAATCAGTGTTATATGTAATTTCAGATTCAATTTTTTTAAGTGAATAAAAAGATATATTACACTAGTTATTAGTCATAATCGGTGTATTACATGTTTTTACCCTATTTTCTTGGCTTATGCCTTTAGTCTCCATTCGCATTACTCTATGTTTTCCTTCTTCTTTTTGCCTCCATTTCTCCTTCCAACTTTGTTGCCAATGCCGCTTCCAACAACCGTAATAACACCATTGATCTCTTTTGTTTTGTATGGCAGATGGAAAAACGTTCAAGAAGCCTCGTCGTCCTTACGAGAAGGAGCGTCTAGACGTGGAGTTGAAGCTAGTGGGAGAGTACGGGCCTCGATGCAAGAAGGAGTTGTTGAGGGTTTAGTACTTCCCTATTCGCATCCTCAACAACGCTTGTAACCTCCTCACTCTCGACAAGAAGAACCCATGCCGAATCTTTGAGGGCGAGGCTCTCCTCCGTCGCATGTTTTGCTACAATCTCCTCGACGAGATTCAGAACAAACTCGATTACGTCCTTGCACTCACTGTCGAGAACTTCCTAGAGTGCCGCCTCTAGACTCTCGTATTCAAGTTCGGCATGGCCAAGTCCATCCACCATGCCAGGGTTCTCATCAAGCAGAGACACATCAGGTCCTTTTCCACTTCTAAATCCGCTCCTTTTTCATTTTGATTTCATTTCCAATTTCTGCTTTTGCTCATTTTCGGAAATTGTATACTAAAATCTCATGCTTTTAGTATTGAATTGGGAATATTTTTTCTCAAGTTTGCATATTTTTTTAAAATATTTTATGTTTTTTCTGATTAAGGCTAGAATGCATAGATAGGAAAAGAAATGCAATGATCTTGATAATATTTTTTATAGTTTTTTACTTTCCTATTCTTGAAGAGTTTATATAGACAAGTAAATGGCTTATTGAATAAGTGCCTATTACGTGTTTGTGAATTGCGCGTCCTAACCGGTGTAAAAGTGGCCTTAGTACGTGACTTTGTAGCACATATAACACCGGTTGGGAGCAACAATCGGAATATGCCTTCTGAAGCACATATTTTTTAATATTTTATTTAGATTTTGGTACATTTTACATCGGTTTCTACAAACGATGTTATATGTGATTGACATTTAACATCGCTGAGATCTACATCGATGAAGGAACCAATGTTATATGTCTCCTAGAACCGATGTTATATGCGTTTTTTTGCACTAGTTGCATTGATAAAGTTGTGGTATGTTGCTAAGTAAATTTAAAGTGTTTGTGAAATATAAAATATGAACTGATTTGTGTTTTGTTTGGTATGTGTTTTTTTGAAATTGATTTTATTTGGCCAAACACAAAGAGTTCAACATATGTTTAATATGGTTGGAATGGATGGTCCTCTTAAGGTTATTGAACCAAAGCTTCCATTATAACCAAATATGTGAGTAGTTATCGATTTTGTAGTACTTTGTAATTAAGGTTAGATAAGTTTAAGTTGTTCATGTATGTATTACTGAATAATGTGGTTGTGGTTCGCATTTTGCAGTTTGATTGTGGGGTCATGGTCGTGAAATATATGGAGTTATGGGACGGAGTCCCCTAAGTTTGATAGCAATACTATGCCATAATACACCTCAATTGGTTTTACTTTGATTACATTTATATATGTTTTTGTTTGTCTTTTAAGGTATCTGTGTATATATTAATGGGTGATGTTTGTTTAGGTTCAAATTCAAAGTTTGCTGGAGGATTTGATTTCCAAATGGGTGTTTCACGAAGATGACATCCATCGTGAACATTTGCTGTCAGATTTGGACTTGAGGGGCAAAAAAGTGTGACGCCCTGCAATGTTGTGTAATTAGGATAGGATACAGGCTTCAACTTGTAAATCAAATTTTGACCTTATAATTGTTAAATGATTTTGGACATGAGTTGACATTTTATTGGCAAAATTATAGATATTTATGACCTAGAATGACTATTTTATGTAATGCTACATTTATATAAATGTAATTATTGATTCAAAATGTGAGTTTTGATTTAATGTTTGATTATGTTGAGTAAAAACAAGAATGATGCTAATAGTTGAATAATTCAATCACATGTGACGAAAATATAAACACTATAATTGTAATCTAAATCAAAGGTCATGAAAAAATGAACACCGATTACCCTTTAATTTGAACACAAATTATCATTGAATTGTGTGTAAAGGTCCATCAAAGTTACCATATTGTACAACAACGGTATCCACTTTTGCGTTGTTCAGGTGTTGTGAAATTGAGTGATTACAAATTTTAGTCCTTACCATTTACAAAGTAATTAAGTACTCAGGGTAATGCAAAAGTAGTTAACTGATTATGACAGTCCTTACTGTCAGAAGTGGTTGAGAGGGAAACCCTACTAAAGTTGCAGCATAATGACAAGGGTATCCTGTCAAGAGTGGGTAGCCATAAACCTAACAAAAGTGACCACTTATAGTGACACGGGTAACCAACTGTGCCTATGCCAGAAAATGTGAAGAAACTTGTGTCTGGGTAAGTACTTATGGTAGAGTGGATGTCCAGTTCTAGAATGGTTCATTTTAGTTACCCAAAAACAGTTGTCATGACCAAATTCAAAGTGATTGAGGTCTAAGGGTGAACTTTTACATGTTATGAGGGTGATGCAAAAGTAATTGTTAAGTGATTTGAGACAGTTGATACTTTCACCAGTGGGTCGCCATAAACCAAACAGAAGTGACAACTTATAGTGACACGGGTAACCAGTTCTGCCTGTGCCAGCAGATGTGCAAAAACCTGTGACTGGGTAACCACTTGTGGTAGTGTGAGTGTCCAGTTCTTGAATGGTTCATTCTGATCACCCAAAAATTGTTGTCATGACCAAATTCAAAGTGATTGAGGAGTAAAGATGACCTTTTTTTATGTTGTTGAGGTGATGCAGAAGTAAGTGTAAGTGATTTGAGATAGTTGATACAATCACCAGTGGGTGGCCATAAACCTAACAGAAGTGACAACTTACAGTGACATGGGTAACCAGTTTTGTCTATCCCAGTAGATGTGCAGAAACCTGTGCCTGGGTAACCACTTGTGGTAGGGTGGGTGTCCAGTTCTGGCATGGTTCGTTCCGGTTGCCCAAAAAATGGTTGTCATGACCAAAATCAAAGTAATAGAGGAGTAAGGGTGACGTTTTTGACTTGGTGGGGGTGATGCAGAAGTAATTGTTAAGTAATTTGAGACAACTGATCCTATCAACAGTGGGTGGTGATAAACCAAATATAAGTGACCACTTATAATGACACGGGTAAGCAGTTATGCTTGTTCAAGTGGATGTGTACTTATTTTGGTTTTCCTTTGGCAGGCTAGAAGGAGTTTTTATACATGTTCTTCAATTCACACCATACACAGTATGTTAGGACGTGGGCATAAGGTTGGTGAAGTTGAAACTACATTCCTTTTGGTGAAGAAGTACTAATGTGAAGAAAGTTGTGCCTGGGTAACCAATTGTGGTAGGGTAGGTGTCCAATTCTAGCATGGTTCGTTCTGGTTGTCTAAAAACGGTTGTCATGACCAAATTCAATGTAAGAGTGACCTTTTTGATGTAATGGGGGCGATGCACAAGTAATTGTTACGTGATTTGAGACAGTTGATATTGTCACCAATGGGTGGCAATAAACCTAACAAAAGTGACCAATTATAGTGACACACATATCCGATTCGGCTTGTCTTATTGATGTGTACATATTTTGGTATGCCCTTAGTAGCCTAGCAGGAATTTTGGTACATGTTATTCAATTCACACCATACATAGTATGTAAAGACGTGGGCATAAGGTTGGTGAACTTAAAACTGCATTCCTTTGGCTAATAATTATCAGTGTGAAGAAATTTGTTCTTGGGTAACCAATTATGGTAGGGTGGGTTGCTAGTTCTGGCATGGTTCGTTCTGGTTGCCCAAAAATGGTTGTCATGACCAAATTCAAAGTAGTTGAGAAGTAAGGGTGACCTTTTTAATGTCTTTTTAATGTAGTGTGGGTGATGCAGAAGTAATTGTTAAATGATTTGAGATAATTGATATTGTCACCAGTGGGTGGCCATAAACCTAACAGAAGTGACAACTTACAATGTCACGGGTAACTAGTTCTGCCTATCCTATCAGATGTGCAGAAGCCTATGCCTGGGTAACCACTTGTGGTAGGGTGGGTGTCCAGTTCTGACATGGTTCATTATGGTTGCCCAAAAACGGTTGTCATGACCAAATTCAAGATAATTTAGGAGTAAGGGTTGTTGGGTTCAATAGTGTCAAAGTTCAAGAGGGGGGTGAATTGACCTTTTAAAAGTTTCACACAGAATTAGATATTGTCATAATACACAGAAAATAAATCGATTTATTTAGCAATGAACAATTTTTTTTTATACTGTTTATGTATTTTAAGGCATTTATCCCAGTGGAATAATTTTTGATTTTAAGATTGAGTTAGATGATCTGCAGGCAAATTTCAAATTGATTTTTGCAGAATTAAAACAATGAGCTTCAGCAGTTAATCACAACCTTTGAATACACAACTAATGTTTTGTTTTTCAAAACACTTGAAAGATTGTATTAACCTTAACAGAGCATGAAATTCACTGATGTTTCACCACATATGGATTTATGCAGAAATTCTTTAGAAAATCAAGAACAGTATATCGTGCCCAGAAAGAACAAATTCAATTACAATTGAACAAATTTATTTCGTGACAGTTTAGTATATTTAGCAGTTATTGAGTGCAGAGATTGAGAGAGAATGAACACAGAGCAATTATACTGGTTCAGTCCAATGAGCTACATCTAGTGTTCACCTAATCCAAGGCGAAATTCACTAAAACACAATTCAAACAATTACAAACACCACTGTTCTTGAACCCTACAAGAACATGACCAAACTTTGTTGAAAAACACTATTCCAACACACACAACTCTTCAAGAAACCCTATCAAGAAGAGTTTGCAACCACACTTTTACAAGAAAATGAATATGAAACGAATACACGTGATAGAGAATGCAGAAATCTGCCTTAGACCAGTAGAATAGATTGCTCACACAGTAGCAACACCTCTAACCAAGCCTCAGAGCCAACCAAGAACAAGCACACTTTGTGATTTGTAAAAACTTTCAAGAACACATGCTAATTCTCTGTAAATCCTTAGTTCTCTGTTGTAAAACTTGTTTTCTCAATTGTATGTTTCACTCTTAAACGCAGGAATAAGCTCTCCTTTTATAGAAAACCATCTTATAACAAATTTTCAAAAAATAGTTAAAGTTGTTATAAAAAGAACAGATTGAAAATAAAATGAACAGATTTATTTTCAAAAGCAGTTAGAGAATCTGTTATGTGAAGGAGACTTAGTCAAACACCCTGGTGCAAAGATAAAACGAAAAAAGCCTTTTAAGGTAAACATGGCACTAGACTAAAAAAGAATCCATTCATTTACAGATGAAGATATTTATTTTCAAAACGATAACAAAAATTTCTTAACAAGTGAAACACAGTCGTTTTGATGGAATGAAAACTTAGTTAAAATACTTGATGCACAAACCATGATTTTCAAAAACACTTTAATCAAAGCATCAACTTAAGAAAAGAATCTATTCATTTAGAAAACAACAAATTTATTTTTTATGCAGTAACGGTATTTTTGCAAAACATGTGAAAAACAGTTTCAGAAAAATTGTGCTTGCTCTTATTACATGGTCTGGGGTTAAGAGGCGAGTTACCTAGCAAAAAGCCTACTCTAAACATCCTCTAAACGACACCTAGACATTCTTAAAGCAAATGTAATTTACACAAATGACTTCATGAAACACATGTCTTGAAGGGGCAACAACCATCTTCAACAATCTCCCCCTGTTTGATGGAGACAAAACCCCATAGCTCTGTTGCTTTAAGAACCTGTACTGCACCAAATATCAAACCAGAAAGTTGAAACAATGCATAACATGTGAATCAGTTTTAAGGTGCAGAATGTAACTTCCTGTTTCACCTAGCTTCAAGGTGAGCTATTTTTCTCCCCCTTTGGATTCATCACACAAAAATTAAGCATAAAGAAAGATAAAACAGAAACACAACCATAATAGTCCAGAAAACAAATACAAATTGTTCAACATTACAGAAATATAAACTGATAAAAGGAAAGCATGGAAAGAAAGATACTTCTAATCTTTGTAATATAACTTTGCAAGCTGCAACTGAACTCCTTCAATTTGATAATCAAGGTGCTGAAACCTTGCTTGAGTTGTCTCAAAATATGCTCTCTGTTCTACTGTCATGGCATCAAGGCGATACAGAACTTGCCTCTCAAACATGGATAAGGGTTCACCTCTGTACTCTGGGGTTTGATAGGCAACAATAGCATTTTGATGAGTTGCAACAGCTTCTTCATGCATTGATTGGGGAGCAGGTGAATCTCCTCTGATTTCTACAGATGGAGAACTTATCCTTTGACTTCCAGCATGATCAGCAGATGGCTCTTGCCCGTAGGAGTGATGGATAAGATAGCATGAGTGTTCTGCAGCTTGAACCATGTCATCTTCCATGGGAACAACCTCATCTCCATCTTCATTGTTGAGGTTTGAGGCTCCATGTTCTTCTTGAGGATTCTTTCCTTTGAGAATCACCCAGCTGTCCTCCACTTTATGAAACCCCATTTTTGTGAGAGTTGAGTTATCAATCTCACTTACAGCTTTGATGTTTTCATTTCGCTCATTAGAAGTGTCAATGCCAAAGTAGTCAATCAATTTTGAAACAAGTATAGCATAAGGAAAGCGATAATCAGTTAATCTTTTGGATTTCAGCATATGCTCATTGATGATATACCACCCAGTTAACCTTGATCAGATTCATGATGCAGTATAACAAGATTAAATCTTCTTCATGTAAAACAACATGATTTGTACCTCTAGGGATGAGCTGCCATGCTATTGTGTAGGCAACAAGTCGTGGTGTTAGGTTCAGATTACCTGCATGGAATATGCTTATGCTCTGGGCAGGGTTCCTCATACAACTTCTGTAATATTGAATTTTGTTGAACTCCTGAATCCCACTCTTGTTCCCTTTTCCAACCTTTAGACCATAATATTTGATTCCAACCACTGAATTCCAGACTTCACTTGTGACCTTCATTTTGATCCCTTTCACATAGGAAACAATGTTCTTTCCATCCAGAGTTAGATTTGTGTAAAACACCTTAACCAAGTTAGGGTATACATTACCAGCAGCTTTTTCAGAGTCTGGTGCTTCAGTGCAGACCTTGTTTCAGTCAGTTTTTCCGATTTCAGCCAGTTGAAATCCAGCACCTTGGGTATGTTAATCTGTTTTCTGCTCATCTCGTGAATGTAGGCATTGATACCCTCTTCATCTCCAGCAAACCAGCTTTCTAGAACTCCTTGAAAGGTGCTTTGCCTGTCCTGGTTTTTCTTTTTCTGTCTTGAAGAGGAAGCCATGGTTGAACAAGAATTTTTCTTGTGATTTCAATGGTGAGCAACGAATATGGGTAGCCAACGTGGGTTACAATTTCACACAGATTTATATTGAAAAATGAATAGGTTGATAGAGCAGTTAAGAGCAGATGTGCACAAGGATTTTATTCTTTGAAAATGTGCAGAGAATCTTTGAAAATGTGCAACAAATATTTGGGGTCACGATGAACACATATCACATCTTAATTGAGCAACCAATGCATCAAATCAGTTACATCCAAAACCGTCAAAGGTACAGTGGTTAATACCCACTAAGTCAGTCAATCAGTCAAAGATGAAACTTTCTCTTTCCTAGTCATCAAAGCATATCAGTACCAAAAATAAACACATTTAACTGCGAATAAACAGATTTAATTTTTCACCGCGAGACACAATTAACATTTATAATTTCCAATTCATTGAGCAGAAAATTAAACCTATCTTTAGCCAATGGTTTTGTAAGCAAATCTGCAAGTTGTAAATATGTACCAATGAACTTAATCTCACATGTTCCATTTGATATGTGTTCCCTTAGGAAGTGATGCCTAATTTCAATGTGTTTGGTTCTTGAATGCATGACAGGATTTTTGATTAAGTAGATGGCACTTGTGTTATCACACAACAAAGGTATATGGTTAAGTAAGATACCAAAGTCATTTAATTGCTGTCTTAGCCATATGGTTTGAGCACAACAACTCCCTGCAATGTACTCAACTTCAGCAGTGGAGAGAGCAACACATGCCTGTTTTTTTCATTGCCATGAGATCAAGCTTGATCCAAGCAAGTGACAGGTTCCACTGATGCTCTTCCTATCAATTTTGCAACCTGCAAAATCTGAATCAGAATATCGAGTCAAACTCAATGAAATGTTACCTGGATACCACAAGCCAACTTCTTTAGTACCTTGCAAATATTTTAGAATCCTTTTGGCAGCATTGAAGTGTGATTATTTAGGTGTAGATTGAAACCGAGCACCCATGCATACTGCAAACATTATGTCAGGCTTGCTGGCAGTGAGATACAGTAGGGATCCTATGATTCCTCTGTATTTAGTTTCATCAACAGGAATTCCAGCTTCATCATGATCCAAGTGACAACTAGTTGAGAAGGGTGTGCTGATTGGTTTGCACTTGTCCATTTCAAATTTTCTCAGCAAATCCTTGCAATACTTAACTTGATTCAAGAATATGCCTACCTTGATTTGTTTGACCTGCAAGCCTAGAAAATAGTTCAACTCACCCATCATTGACATTTCAAACTCACTCTTCATGATTTCCAAAAAAGTTTCACACAATTCTCCATTGTTTGATCCAAAAATGATGTCATCCACATATACTTGCACTAGAATTGTGTCATCTCCTTTCTTCTTAATGAACAAGGTCTTATCTGATGTGCCTCTGTCATAGCCTTGTGAGGTGAGGAAATCACTTAGCCTCTCATACCATTGCCTAGGAGCTTGCTTG
>Ga0123341_1003910_pt1 | contig 12935 bp, 13 predicted proteins | sample Turbeapinknodule_FD_89959 | JGI IMG/M metagenome (GOLD analysis project Ga0123341, IMG submission 89959) | Root nodule microbial communities of legume samples collected from Mexico - Turtle bean Mexico pink nodule | ecosystem: Host-associated > Plants > Roots > Nodule | place: Mexico: Nepantla... | reverse complement strand
CAATTTTGGAATAAAGGACAATTTAAAAAATTCCAAAGTACATTGGGGTGTATATCACAATTTATAAGGTGTGCATATCACAATTTATAGGGTGCTGGAAGAATTTGCCTAAAAGTGTCCTTAACCTTTTTAATTTTGGGCTCCTTAGCCTTTTTAATTTTGGGCTCATTCTCATTTTGATATGGACATGCTTATACTCTTTCTAGGACTGTTTCTTCCTGCACCTCCATATATTATTCTCCCACCTCCATAAATTTTCGTATTTCTAAAAATACCCCTCTATAATATTTCGGATTACGTAATCCATAAGTCTTTTTTCAAATTCATAATTAGCTTTTGGATTACATAATCTGAAAAGTCTTTTTTCAAATGCATAATTAATTTCCGAATTATGTATGTTAAATCCACTCTAATGGGAAAATAAAATAATTATATATGTTGGTATTAGATAGGTTAGTATTAGTTAAACACACTTTATATACAAATATTAAAAATATGTAATAAAAAATAATAAAAGATAATTTGTTTCCCCTTTAAGATATATAAGAATAGACACTAAGCTTATATTTAATATTAAATAATTATAATACAGGATCAGTCTAGCCAATACAAAGTAAAATATAGAAACTGATAACATAAATAAAAAATAGTGAAAGCATATGATGAGTATATTTTTATTCACTCTCAGAGCATCTAATTTTAGCTTTTTAAACTATAATTGAGAGTAAAATTCATTGCTTTAGGTGAGATTAACATAATTGGATGAAACAGGATCATAATTAGAATCATTGCATAAATATGACCTTTAGATGTATTTTGCTCTCATCTTGATCTTGACCATTTGTAGAGATTCTGAACCTCATTAATGATAATGTAGATATATAATTACAATATGTTAAAGTCTAGAAAGTTTTGCTGAAGAAGAACTAGACAATCTCATCTGTCACACCCATTGATGGTCTCCTTAAAGGGTCTAAAGTTGGAAAAGTTGCTCTGAAGAGAAAGTTATGAAGTCGATTATCCTCTGAGATGATTTTGAAGATTTCCCAATGAAGAACTAGGCCCCTTTGAGATTGGAAAGTTTTATTATGGAATGATTAAACACTTCTTGTGTTTAAAGCCATTAGACATTTTTTCCGAAGCATCTTCTAATGAACGCTCCATTAAGGGAAAGGAATATATTGGTTAAGTGATTCTATTACATTTTCCGGAAGCAAAATTTGAATCCAATTCAATCTTATGCAAGGAGATTCTATCAAGTTATACAGTTAAATCTCATTTGCAAAACACGTAAAAAACAGAGCAAATATCAATCAAAGATATTATTCAAGTGAATCTTCTGTTGTATCTCTCACAGTAGAGCTACGCTTAATTATAACAATGCGTAAATCTAAATCAAATTTGGAAACAATACATTGAAAAGAGAAGCAAGAAAGAGATATGAAACTGATTGGGAAAAAGGATATCTGAATAATAAATTGAAATAGAGAAAGGAAACATTTGATAATTGTTAAACAATATCCTAAGACAGATTTTAAATTCGAATTTGTGCAAAGAAAAAGAAGATTATAAAAGAGACTTCATAAGAAGAACAAAAAAAAAGTTGGAAAGTCACAAACACACTCTATATAGTTTTATTTTTGTAATTTTCTTGTTTTCGTCATTCGCATGGAAGGTTAAACCTTTTAAGCGATTCCCTTGTGATTTCCCATTGAATTCTAAGGTTCTATTCAATAAGTTTTTGTTATTCATTTTTTCATAACAAATTATGTTTTATTGTTGATCTTTTTAAAATTGAGTTTTTCAATCTTTCACGTGTAACTCATGTACATGATCATCTATCTATCAAATATGTGTTGAGATAGACAAATGCATATTGTTTGTTGATTTTTGTTGTGTTGTAAATGTTGGTTTTGTCACTAATGCAACCATAACAATTTTTCATATACAAGTTGTTGAAATTTTTGAACCACCACCATCCAATGTCCAACCAACACTGAGAGAGCTGGAATCACTCTTAACAATTGATTTCAGTACTCAAAACGCTTGTGATTTTAGTTGTGATCCTTGTACATTTGAGACATGTGATAAGATAAATTAGTTTCTAACTATTCATTATGATGATATTGGATATGACATTGCTATACAGGTTGAGTCAATTAAAAAAGAATGTGAATTAATCATAACTGACTATGACTTAGTTTCTATTATGAAACTAATGCCACAAGTGGAAGATCAAACACTATCAATCATTTATGTAAACGATGGCACAATAGAAGAGGATAACATTGTTTGTCCCTCCTTAAAGTTTCGTAGGTGACCTCTAGCACAATCACTACCACTTTCTAAGGTAAAACCCACAACGTACATTATACTTCTCCTTCCATCGTGTACACCAGCTAGACCATCTATCATAGTTGGAATGTCTACCAGTGCCATACCCCAAACTTCTACCCAACATATATAACCTCTACCTTCACCTGAAGATAACCACCTCGCCTTAACCTCATTACATTCATATTTACACTCGTCACCACTATTAGACGATTACTTGTTAGACTCAGTAGGTGATACCAATAAACTGTTTAAGCATCCTTAATTTACCCTTATACCACCTTGACTTAGACCTTACCACTTCATATGCCCTGTGAACAACCTCAGCTCCCACCTACTGCTCAAGGTTCCATCATAGCATATGTTTTTCATAGTCCACCAATGTTCTATATGCCTTAGACAAACCTTCTTGGTGACACCATATTTGCACCACAATGGACCAAGGACCCCATCTTTTATTATAGAGGGGGTGGTTGATTAGCTACAACTTCCAATGCCCTAAAGCCTTATTAAGGAGTCTTTCTTTCTCACTCTTTTATTAATTATCTTGTCATTTTAGTTGATTATTATTACTTTGAGGATAATGTGCAATTTAAGTGTGGAAGAGGAGAATTATAGTCTTAGAAACTATTTTACTTTAGTTTTAGTTTTGCTAAATGACTTTTTGCTTACATAATAATTTTTTTTTGCATCTCTTCATTGGATTTCCAGGGGTGTCTAGTAGTTGGAAATTTCATAATTCTTGAAAATCTGAGTTTCTTGATTTGTGTTGTTTAGATTTCCTTAAAATTGATGAATAAGTTGGTTATGAAAATTTTGTGTTGAATCTTTTGTGATAGACTATCCCTAGTGGGATTTTGAGCTTTGCTAATAGATCGTCTGATGGTTTGCCTCTTAAACCGTGTAATGCTCTTTTTAATGTGTTTTTAGTCATGTTTACTTTTACTCTAAAACTAGTTTGATTCTTTGTTTTGAAACTGTGTTTTACATGCATTGATTGATATGATTGATGCATCCTTTGTTCAATTTAACCCACTAGCCATAACCTTCATGATAATCTATTTGTTAACCCTTTGATCCTATAGCTTATTGCACACTTGAAACTCATTAGTGGGAGTACAAATATAGGTGTGATGAATTTATTTTGTACTATAGAGCTAAGACCACTAGTAGATCTTTTCATTTAGAATGAGTTAGGTGTTAGTCTTTGATAGGAGATACTCATAACAAGTATTTCACAAGGCTTCTATTTGATATTCTATATTTGTATTCATTTCAGTTTAGGTCTACATGTTGATTCTAAGTGTTTTGAAATAACTTACATAGATTTATTGATTTTGATGATATATTTGTTTTATGATTGATTATGTATATTGATTTTGGTAGGGTTAGCCTAGCTTTATGCATTCTTTATACGATTTACCATTTTAAGTGTTTAAAATGTCTCTAAATCTCAATTCGAGCTCTAAGTTTGTATTCGAGCTCATTCATCTTACTAAATTTGATTGTGTACTGCTAGGAGCCGAATGGTCCCAGAACGTATCGATACTTGATACCGACTAAACAACATGAAAGTGAACATATTACTTAAATCGCATATTAACATTAATTAAACCGTACGAAAATTAGGAAATACGAAGATTAATTGTGACACGGGCCTTAATCTAGGCCCAATAGTAAAGGGGTCCATCAGATATTATGAATAGACACAACAACCTAGAGAAAGGTATGTCATTATTATAACATTAATTGCACCCGAATACTGAATACTCACTTGAGTGTCGGAGAAGCTTTTGCCATTATACTAAGTACTGGAGAAAATGACATTGCAAGTCCACGAGACACTTTTGTTAGTGTTTAAAATGTCTTTAAATCTTTTCAAAAATATATATATTATTTGTATTATTTCAAAAATAATTGTACCATGTCTTTCCAAATATATATTCGTTCTAGCTCTAAGTTTGTATTCGAGCTCATTCATCTTACTCAATTTAATTGTGTACTGCTACATGCTGAATGGTCTCAAGACGTATCAATACCCAGTACCAAATGAACAACATGGAGGTGAAAGTATTAATAAAAATGCATATTAACATTAATTACACCATACGAAAATTGCGTGAAAATATTTTTATAAATTCTTATAGTTGGATCACAATATATTTTTTTACATTGTTAATACGTAATAATAAAATTAATTACTTTTTCATATAAAAGTCCTTTAGTTTTTATATTTACACTTTTTTAATTTCCATAATTTTATTTTACTTTCATATAAAGTAAGGAATATGAACATCAATCTACTAAAAGTATAAAAATTATTATTTTAAAGATAAAAGTATGGCAAACAACAATTAACATATATAAAATGAAATATATAAATCAATTAAAAAAAATCATTAAATAACAACTCCTAAGTATCAAACTGTTAATGAGGGAAAACCACATGATCCAAAGTTTAGGTCAACTTTGTGGGTGGCTGGGATTAGTTACACTACCCAATCCATATTTTTCCAGAAAAAAGCTGCTGAACAGGAAGCATCTAGACTTGCTTTGGAAATTATCCTTGGGAAGACCAGAGATGAAGGACTTTTGATGTACAAAATCGTTTGCAAGAGTTTCCGACAAGGTCAGACTTTGCAATTCCTGTATATCAAATTGTTAATGAGGGACAACCACATGATTCAAAGTTTAGGTCAATTGTCTGGGTGGCTAGGATTAGTTACACTTCTCGATCCACATTTCCCTAGAAAAAAGTTGTTGAAATGGAAGCATCTAGACTTGCTCATGGAATTATCCTTCATAAGACCACAAATGAACAACCTTTGATGTACAAAAATTGTTTGCATGACGGCAAGGTCATACTTTGCGATACCTGTATATCAAACTGTTAATGAGGGAAAACCACATGATCTAAAGTTTAGGTCAATTGTGTGGTGGCTGAAATTAGTTACACTTCCCAATCCACATTTCCACAGAAAAAAAGTTGTTGAATAGGAAACCTCTAGACTTGCTCTGGAAATTATCCTTGGGAAGACCAGAGATGAAGTACCTTTTATGTACATTAATCATTTGCAAGAGTTTACGATAAGGTCAGACTTTGCAATTATTGTGTATCAATCTATTAATAAGGGACAATCACATGATCCAAAGCTTAGGTCAACTATGTGGGTGGCTGGGATTAGTTACACTTCCCAATCCCCATTTCCCCAAAAAAAAGCTTCTGAATAAGAAGCATGTAAACTTGCTTTCGAAATTATCCTTGGGAAGACCAGAGATGAAGGACTTTTGACGTACAAAAATCGTTTGCAAGAATTTACAACAAGGTCAGACTTTGCAATTCCTGTATATCAAATTGTTAATGACAGACAAGCACATGATCCAAAGTTTAGGGCAACTGTGTGGGTGACTGGAATAGATATACTTCCCCATCTACATTTCCCCATATAAAAGCTGCTAAACAGGAAGCCTCTAAACTTGCTATGGAAACATTCCTTGCAAAGACTAGAGATGAAAGACCTTTGATGTACAAAAATCGTTTGCAAGAGTTTACAAAAAGGTCAGGCTTTGCAATTCTAGTGTATCAAACTGTTAACGACAGACAAACACTTGATCCAAAGTTTAGGGCAACTGTGTGGGTGGCTGAAATTAGTTACACTTCCCAATCCACATTTCCTAAAAAAGAACTGTTGAACATGAAGCATCTGGACTTGCTCCAGAAATTAGCCTTGGGGAGACCATAAATGAAGGACCTTTGATGTAGAAAAATCGTTTGCAAGAGTTTACGAAAAGGTCAAGCTTTGCAATTCCTGTATATCAAACGATTAATGACGGACAACCACATGATCGAAAGTTTAGGGCAACTGTGTGGGTGGCTGGAATTAGTTACACTTCCCAATCCACATTTCTTCATAAAAAAACTGTTGAAAAGGAAGCATCTAGACTTGCTCTTGAAATTATACTTGGGAAGACCAGAGATGAAGAACCTTTGATGTACAAAAATCGTTTGCAATAGTTTATGACAAGGTCAGACTTTGGAATTCCTATGTATTAATCTATTAATAAGGGACAACCACATCATCTAAAGTTAAGGCCAACTGTGTGGGTGGCCGGTATTAGTTATACTTCCCAATCCACATTTCCCCAGAAAAAAGTTGTTGAATAGAAATCATCTTGATTTTCTCTTGAAATTATCCTTGGGAAAACTAGAGATAAAGGACCTTTGATGTACAAAAATAATTTGCAAGAGTTTACGAAAGGGCCAGACTTTACAATTTATTTGTATCAAACTGTTAATGACGGACAACCACATGATCCAAAGTTTAGGGACACTGTGTGGGTGGCTGGAATTAGTTACATGTCCCAATCCACATTTTCCCAGAAAAAAGCTACTGAACAGGAAGCATCTGGACTTGCTTTGGAAATTTCCCTTGGAAAGACCAAAGATGAAGGACATTTGATGTACAAAAATCATTTGCAAAAGTTTACGACAAGGTCAGACTTTGCTATTCATGTGTATCAATATGTTAATAAGGAACAACCACATGACCCAAGGTTTAGGTCAACTGTATAGGTGGTTGGGATTAGTTACACTTCCTAAATCCACATCTCCTTAGAAAAAAAGCTATTGAAAAGGAAGCATCTAGATTTGCTCGTGAAATTATCCCTGGGAAGACCAAAGATGAACGAGATTTGATGTACAAAAATCATTTGCAACGTTTTACGACAAGGTCAGGCTTTGCAATTCCTGTGTATCAAACTGTTAATGAGGGAAAACCACATGATCTAAAGTTTAGGTTAATTGTGTGGGTGGATGGAATTACTTGCACTTCCCAATCCATATTACCCCAGAAAAAAAGCTGTTGAATATGAAGCCTTTATACTTGCTATGGAAATTATTCTTGCGAAGACCAAAGATGAAGGAACTTTAATGTACAAAAATTGTTTGGAAGAGTTTTCGACAACGTCAGGCTTTGTAATTTTTGTATATAAAATTGTTAATGAGAGACAACCACATGATCCAAAGTTTAGGTCAACTATGTGGGTGAAAAAATTAGTTACAATTTTGAATCCATAGTTCCTCATAAAAAAGATGCATAATAGGAAGCATCTTGACTTGCTCTTAAGTTATCCTAGGAAAGACCAAAGATGAAACACCTTTGATTTTCAAAAATCGTTTGAAAAAAGTTAACGACAAGGTCAGACTTTGCAATTCCTGTGTATCAATTTGTTAATAAGGGATGACCACATGATCCAAAATTTAGGTCAATTGTGCGTGTGGCACGAATTAGATATACTTCCCAATCCACATATCCCCTTAAAAAAGTTGCTAAAAAGGAAGCATCTAAACTTGCCTTGGAAATTATCTTTGGGAAGACCAGAGATGAACGACCTTTGATGTACAAAAAAATATTTGCAAGAGTTTATGACAAGGTCAAACTTTGCAATTCCTGTGTATCAAATTGTTAATGAGGAAAAACCACATGGTCCAAAATTTAGGTCAACTATGTGGGTAGATGAGCTTAGTTACACTTCCCAATCACATTTCCACAAAAAAAAAAAAAACCTGGCAAAGAGGAAGTATCTAAACTTGCTCTAGAAATTATACTTGAGAAGAGCAGAGATGAAAACCTTTGATGTAGAAAATCATTTGCAAGAGTTTACGACAAGGTCAGACTTTGCAATTCCTTTATATCAAATTGTTAATGACGAACAACCGCATGATCCAAAGTTTAGGGAAACTGTGTGGGTGACTGGAATTAGTTACACTTCCCAATCAACATTTCCCTAGAAAAAAGCTGCTCAACAGGAAGCATTCGAACTTGCTTTAGAAATTATCATTGGTAAGACTAGATATGAAGGACCTTTGGTGTACAAAAATCGTTTGCAAGAGTTTACGATATTGTTAGGCTTTGCAATTCATGTGTATTAAACTGTTATTGGTGGATGGACAACCACATGATCCAACGTTTAAGGCAACTGTGTTGGTGGTTGGAATTAGTTATACTTCCAAATCTAAATTTCCCCAGAAAAGAGTTGTTGAATAGGAAGCATCTGAACTTGCTCTAGAAATTATCCTTGGGAAGACCAGAGATGAAGGACCTTTGATGTACAAAAATAGTTTGCAAGAGTTTACGACAAGGTTAGGCTTTGTAATTCTTGTGTATCAAACTGTTAATGAGGGACAACCACATGATCCAAATATTAGGTCATTTTTGTGGGTGACCGAAATTAGTTACACTTTTGAATCCATATTTCCCAACTAAAAAAGCTGTAGAACAGGAAGCATCCACACTTGCTCTTGAAATTATCCTTGGGAAGACCAAAGATGAAGGACTTTTGATGTACAAATATCATTTGCAAGATTTTACGACAAGGTTAGGCTTTGCAATTCCTGTGTATCAATCTCTTAATAAGGGACAACCACATCATCTAAAGTTTAGGTCAACTATGTGGGTGGCCGGAATTAATTACACTTACCAATCCACATTTCCCTTTCAAAAAATTGTTGAACATAAATCATCTTGATTTGCTTTGGAAATTATCCTTGGGAAAACCAAAGATGAAGGACCTTTGATGTACAAAAATCGTTTGCAAGAGTTTACAAAAAGACCAAACTTTGCAATTTCTGTGTATTAAACTGTTAATGACGGACAACCACATGATCCCAAGTTTAGGGCAATTGTGTGGGTGGTTGGAATTAGTTACACGTCCCAATCCACATTTCCCCAGAAAAAAGCTACTGAATAGGAAGCATCTGGACTTGTGTTGGAAGTTATCCTTGGGAAGACTAAAGATGAGGGACCTTTGATGTACAAAAATCGTTTCGAAGAGTTTACAACAAGGTTAGCTTTTTAATTCATGTGTATCAAACTGTGAATGAGGGATAACCTCATGATCCAAAGTTTAAGTCAACCATGTGGGTGACTGAAATTAGTAACACTTCCGAATCCATATTTCCCAAGAAAAAAGTTGCAGAATAGGAAGCATCCAAACTTGCTTTTGAAATTATCCTAAGGAAGACCACAGATGAATGATTTTTTATTTATAAAAATTGTTTACAAGAGTTTATGACAAGGTCAAGCTTTGCAATTCCAGTTTATCAATCTCTTAATAAGGGACAACCACATGATCCCAAGTTTTGGTAAACCTTTTGGGTGACTGGAATTAGTTACAACTCGCAATCCACATTTCCCCAGGAAAAAGTGCTCAATAGTAAGCATCTAGACTTGCTCTGGAAATTCTCCTTGGGAAGACCAGAGAAAAAGAAAATTTGATGTACAAAAATTGTTTGCAACAGTTCACAAGAAGGTAAGGCTTTGCAATTCCTGTGTATCAATCTGTTAATGAGGGAGAACCACATGAACCAAAGTTTAGGTCAACTGTGTGGGTCGTTGGGATTAGTTACGCTTCCCACTCCATATTTTCTCAGAAAAAACGTTACTGAAAAGGAAGCATCTAGACTTGCTCTGGATAGTATCCTTGGGAAGACCAGAGATTAACAACCTTTTATGTACAAAAATCGTTTGCAAGAGTTCACAACTAGGTCAGACTTTGCAATTCATGTGTATCTATCTATTAATGAGGGACAACCACATGATCCAAAGTTTAGGTCAATTGTGTGGGTGGTTGGGATTAGTTACACTTCCCAATACACATTTTCACAAAAAAAGGTGTTGAACGAGAAACATCTTGACTTGGTCTGAAAATATCCTTGGGAAGACCAGACTAGAGATGAAGGGCCTTTGATGTACAAAAATCGTTTGCAAGAGTTTACGGCAAGGTTAGGCTTTGCAATTTCAGTGTATAAAATTGTTAATGAGCGACAACCACATGATCTAAAGTTTAGATAAACTATGTGGGTGACTAGGATTACTTACATTTCCCAATCCACATTTCCACAAAAAAAAGTTGCTTAACAGGAAATATCTAGACTAGCTTTGGAAATTATTCTTGGGAAGACCAGAAATGAAGGACCTTTGATGTACAAAAATCATTTGCAAGAGTTTACAACAAGGTCAGACTTTGCAATTCTTGTGTATCAAACTGTTAATGATGGATAAGCACTTGATCCAAAGTTTAGCACAACTGTGTGGGTGGTTGAAATTAGTTACACTTCCCAATCAACATTTCCCCAGAAAAAAATTGTTGAACATGAAGCATCTTGACTTACTTTGGAAATTAGCCTTGGGAAGTCCATAGTTGAAGGACCTTTGATGTACAAAAACCCTTTGGAAGAGTTTACGACAAGGTCATACTTTGTAATTCCTGTGTATCAAACTGTTAATAAGGGTCAACCACATGATCCAAAATTTAGGTCAACTATGTGGGTGAAGAAATTAGTTACATCCTTATTTCTCCAGAAAAAAGTTGCAGAACAGGAAGCATCTAGACTTGCTCTTGAAATTATCCTAGGGAAGACTAAAGATGAAGGACCTTTGATGTACAAAAATAGTTTGCAAGAGTTTACGACAAGGTTAGACTTTGTAATTCCTGTGTATCAAACTATTAATGAGGGATAACCACATGATCCAAAGTTTAGGTCAACTTTGTGGGTGACCAAAATTAGTTTCACTTCCGAATCCATATTTCCCCACAAAAAAAGTTGTAGAACAGGAAACATCTACACTTGCTCTTGAAATTACCCTTGGGAAGACCAAAGATGAACAACCTTTGATGTACAAAAATCGTTTGCAAGATTTTACGACAAGGTTAGACTTTGCGATTCCTGTGTATCAATCTATTAATAAGGGACAACCACGTGATCCAAAGTTTAGGTCAACTGTGTGGGTGGCCGAAATTAGTTACACTTCTCAATCCACATTTCCCCAAAACAAAAGCTACTAAACAAAAATCATCTTGATTTGCTTTGGAAATTATCCTTGGGAAAACCAGAGTTGAAGGACCTTTGAGGTACAAAAATAGTTGCAAAAGTTTACAATAAGGTCAGGCTTTGCAATTCCTGTGTATCAAAACGTTAATGAACGACAACCACATGATCCAATGTTTAGGTCAACTGTGTGGGTAGGTTAGATTAGTTATTTTCCCAATCCATATTTCCACGGAAAAAAACTTTGAACAGGAAGCATTTAAACTTCCTCTGGAAATTAGCCCTGGAAATATCAAAGATGAAGGACCTTTGATGTACAAAAATCATTTGCAAGAGTTTATGAAAGGTCTGCCTTTGCAATTCCTATGTTTGAACCTGTTAATGGCGTATAACCAGATTATCCAAAGTTTAGGGCAACTATATGGGTTCCTGGAATTAGTTATACTTCCCAATCCATATTTCCCCCTAAAAAAAGTTGTGGAATAGGAAGCATGTGGACTTGCTCTGAAAGTTATCTTTGGGAAGACCAGAGATGAAGGACCTTTGATGTGCAAAAATGATTTGCAATTGTTTACGACAATGTCAGGCTTTGTAATTCTTGTGTATGGAACTGTTAATGAGGAACAACGACATGATCCAAAGCTTAGGTCAACTATGTGGGTGACCGAAATTAGTTACACTTTCGAATCCATATTTCCCCACAAAAAAAAATTGCAGAACAGGATGCATGTAGACTTGCTCTTGAAATTATCCTTGGGAAGACCAAAGATGAAGGACAAGGTCAAGCTTTGAATTCCTGTGTGTCAAACTGTTAATGAGGGACAACCACATGATCCAAAGTTTCGGTCAACTGTGTGGGTGGTTGGGATTGGCTGGGATTAGTTACACTTCTCAATCCACATTCCCTAGAAAAAAGTTGTTGAATAGGAAGCATCTAGACTTGCTCTGGAAATTATTCTTCTGAAGACTAGAGATGAAGGACCTTCTTATGTACAAAAATCGTTTGCAAGAGCTTACGACAAGGTCAGACTTTTCGATTCCTGTGTATCAAACTGTTAATGAGGGACAACCACATGATCCAAAGTTTAGGTGAATTGTGTGGGTAGCTGAGATTAGTTACACTTCTCAATCCACATTTTTCCAGAAAAAAGATGTTGAACAGGAAGTATTTAGACTTGCTTTTGAAATTATCCTTCAGAAAACCAGAGATGAAGGACCCTCTTTTTTTCAGTCAAGTTACCAATTACTACAGTAACTAGAGTTCCTATGAACCAAGTCCCTCCATGCACTTCAGTTCCCTTAAGAATCCAAAGACTAAGGTTCATGTAGAAAAAATCGTAGATCCTTGTTAAAATCCACTAAGTGTTATTAAAATTCTGATCTTGTGGCCTTTTTTTATTAAGCCCATTTGGTACTTGTTTTGGCTTCAAACTTTTGTTGAGAAGACATAGTTTTACTCTCATGTGGGGTTGTTCTACCATCTTCACCCGCTAACATGTCTTGACTAGAAGCTAGTTTTAATAATTTTATAGGACTGGCTCAAATATTTTGTACTAATCTAAATTTTCCCCTTTAAATATTGTTGCATAAAAAAATTAGATATTATTTTAGAAACTAAAATATTATTGATATATAATGTAATTTCTATTTTTAATAAAAATTTATAAAATAATTTTTAAATTGGTATCTAAATTAATTACCAAAATTTTAGTTACTAATATTTTAGATTCTAAATTAATCTATAAAAAATTAATAGAGACTAATTTAGAAT
>Ga0123341_1003909_pt1 | contig 12937 bp, 9 predicted proteins | sample Turbeapinknodule_FD_89959 | JGI IMG/M metagenome (GOLD analysis project Ga0123341, IMG submission 89959) | Root nodule microbial communities of legume samples collected from Mexico - Turtle bean Mexico pink nodule | ecosystem: Host-associated > Plants > Roots > Nodule | place: Mexico: Nepantla... | reverse complement strand
ATATAATTACTATACTATAAAGTATAATTGATTATTATTATTATATTTTTACAAGTCTATCTAAAGAGTGTAAACTGTTTGTCAACAACTTGTTTTTTGTTTTTCATCATTTATGTTTCGTTTTTCCAGTTTCATTATTCCTCTTTCTATCCGCATAAAGAGTATATCCATAGATATAAACACATCTCAGTGAATTAACTTTTTTTTACTTTATTTTGTATATAGATGATCATAACAATATTCTAAAGTACCAAAAAGTTCGACATGTGTCGTTTCTAGGGTTATAAATTATTAATAAATTAAACTGAATTCTACTAATTATATTAAAATAATTATTAATATCACTTTTTAGATAATATTTTCTAGATGTCAAAGATAACTAAAGTCTTTCATATGATCCAATTTTAATGAACTAAATATGTATGTATATATATATAAATATATAGTTTAAATTTAAATTAAATAGATATTTAAATAAAAACACACAAAAACATCGACCCTGTATATTCACAGATTTCAAAACATAAGAAAGGATATTATTAGTCTCATTACATAAACCATTATTCAAATTTCTGTGAATAGAAATTTAAATTCCTGTCAAAGATACGTAATTTGAATACTATTGCAAACAAAATCCATGGTGTAAATATACTAGCAGATTTATCATATAGTTTCCGACAATATGAAATAACTCGTTCAAGCTATTTTTCTTATGTTGTTATTCAGAAGCAGATTATTATAAACTTTAGTCAAACCTATAAAATTATATTTCTGTATTTAGATTTTTTTTATATACTATACTTTAATTGTATTTATAGTTGTGTTGACTTTTCAACTAGAACTTACATAATGTTCTTAATCTTTACTTTTTACCTAATTTCTTTGTGAATTTATTAGTAAGTTTGAAGAAAGAGGAGGTAAATAATAACAGACAAAAGCATAGGAAAATACGAGGAAGTAAAGACACAAGGAGAGATCGTACATGACGACAGGGAGCAAGGGACTGTCCCGATAGTGCCTCTGTCCAATCCAAGCTCGACAACGTTTTTGACGAAACCGCTCTGGTTTTGCAAAACCACCTTCCCATCAGGTTTTTTCCCACTCACTTTTCTTTTTCTTTTCCTCGAATATAATAATAATAGCCAATGATATTTGCTCTTTTAATTTTTTATCTTATGTTTTATTGTCCACTTTATAAAAAAAGAAGAAGAAGAATGAATCATAGGGAGACTAGTGGTCAAGGTCATATGTTAATGTTCGTCTCCCACACACACCACATAGCTCTCACGTACGTAAATAAAGATGTTGATGGCATATTATAAATCACAGAATTCCATACGCAGAAACAAGAACACCAAGAGAGAAGCATAGACAAGAACACACCGATAGAGGGGAATTGAAGGGTCCTACGTCGTCTTTCTTGTGATCTGTTATTAATGACTGGAATTCGTGTGGGAATTGTGTTGTTGGTGTGGTGGTGATCGTGGGAGTGGATCAAAGCAGCTAGCAAAGTGTTGGAAGCAGAAGCAGTGTGTGGTGGTAGAATATGGGGAGAGGAAGGGTGCAGTTGAAGAGGATCGAGAACAAGATCAATAGGCAAGTAACGTTCTCCAAGAGAAGGTCTGGTTTGCTCAAGAAAGCTCATGAGATCTCTGTGCTTTGTGATGCTGAAGTCGCCCTCATAGTCTTCTCCACCAAAGGCAAACTCTTTGAGTACTCCAGCGATCCATGGTATCTTCCACAACCTCACGTACCTTCAACCCTTTTCATTTCTCTTACTATAATCCCAACACTCTCTCTATTCTTTTCTTCCTCATATCATACTTAATTCATTAATTTTCTCATGGATCTCTGTCAATTATGTTTACCATATATTATGCCTCTTCTTGATGATTTCTTTAACCCCTTTATGGTAACTGGTATTCTTCTGGGTAACATATTCAATTACTTTCTAATCCCCCCTTTTGCTTTAGTAGTAATTAGTGTGTGATTAGACACTCAATTCTCAAATTTTCTTTCTGACAAAACTCATTTCTCTGATTTTCATCACAATATGATTATCTAAAACTAGCAATCTTCATAGATGTGTATATGATTCGTTTTGCTGTACTCGAAAAGAGTGTTATCATGCAGTGACATATATATATATAGTTTAGTTTTAATTACTGTTTAGCATGAGTTGATTTGGGAGTAGTTTGTGTAGTGTAAGTGAGACTTACATCACTCTCTCCGCATGGCCATATAAAGCGTACGTGATTCGCTATTAGAAAGAAGCAGACTGATCTGACAAACTCAGCCTCAGATACACAAATATGAGAAAGGAGGAACCACAAAAGTGACCGATCACTGTGACACTAGGGTCATCAACACACACAGAGACACATAAATATATATAACAAATTCAATTTAAAAACGGTGCTTCCACCAAAAATTCAATATCACACTCGAGTGTGCACTACTTTTTACCTTGCTACCTATTCCAGCATAGTACTCTTCTCCAATTTATCACTTATCATACGTTTGTTATAACCTGTTTCCTCTTTCGTTCCCGAAGGAGATTTTTCTGACATTTTTTCTAGGATAAATTAATAGGTGTAGTGTGGATCTTAGGTAGACTTCACTCAATACACTGGTTAAAGGAGGTAACTCCTGAGTCATGGGTGAGCATAAATCAATTTTTTTTCTCATAAAGTATGTACTCCTCTTTGTCACTGAATTTTAAAGCATTTTTATATATTATACTAAGTATTTCAAAATGAGTTTAGCAACCTTTTAATTATAACTTGTTTTTCTTGTATAACATGGAGCATATTTTTCATCAAACACAAAAATAATTACAGTTAATGTAGTCATTTTGGTGCATATTATGTGTTTTAACTTATGTTTTGAGTTATAAAACAAAACATATTTATAGGACGAAACAATGAAGCTCACAAGTTCTGCTATATTTTTGTGTTTGGCTTAGGAAACATTGGATTGGATTTAATGCATTGTACATAAATAAAATCAACAGATCCCTTATATGAGAGCTACTCCTATATAGTTGGAATGAAAGTGTTACTGTGAAATCAATTTTTTATTGGTGGTCGTAGTTTTGTGTTCCTTATAGACAGAAATTTCGGACAAATATGTAGTTAGAATTAATCGAACCTAAAAAAATTATGTTAGGACTGAAAACAGTGTCAGAATGTTTTTTAAAACCATGTATGTGGGATGTACAAATTTTACCTATATAATATATGGGTATATATGGGTCCTTCAAAGGAGAACTTATTTAAATTTTAACTCTGATTCTCCCTCTTGAAGTGCAACTTGTCCATTTACCAACATTATGTGAAATCATTGTTGATATAAAATGTGAAAGAAAAGAAAATATACAATTTTTTTATTGGATGACTTTATTATATATGTGAAAACCGAGATATTTATTAAGTTAAATCTTCGTCTTTCTATCCGTTTATGAAATATCTTATTTTAAATATTAAAACACTATTGATTTACGAGATAACATTTAAAAAGATAAAATAGTTATTTTTTGTTTATAATTTTCTTCAGCAAGTGCATTTCAAATTTAGAGAAAAGAAAATTGAAACTAAATAATAAAACATAATAGATTATTATCTATTTTTACGTGAAATAATACTTCCTTCACTCCATTTTACGTTTCATCTAACAAATTCAAAGATAGTCTAAAGTTGAGAGGTGATGAAAAAGGCATTGAACATAATGAGCTGATATATATTTAGCCATGTTCTTACTAACTTGGTTAGTATTTTGGAGTTTACGAAAATTAAGGTCTTTGTTATAGATTTGTTCTGACAAATGTGGATTCTTGTTCTTGTCCTGTACTTAATTGAACGCATAAAGCAAATTTGTATGGTATAAACATGATAAACCTTTTACATAAGGTTGGAGAACTCGTTGTCCCATCTCATGATGTTATTTTGTTTGGTTTGATTAAAAAAATATAAAGTTAGAAGCACACTCAAGTTTCCCAAACCACCATGGGTTAAATACAAGTATTGAAAACTGCGATTTGATCCCACATAATAAGACTAAGGTGAAATCTTTTAGCTAGCACGTTAATGGAATTATGAAGTTCTTCCTTTAGATATGTTAACACTGGTATTATACATGCATGAAGCTAACTTGTATGGTGTAATATTTAAGCATTGTTATATATATTTATTATTTTTTTATTAATAATAAATAAATAAAATAAATAAGAATACTTCAATTCTTATAAAAATTATTTATAGATATGTTCTCTATCGTTGACAAATTTTCTTTCTCAACAGTATGGAAAGAATTCTTGAACGGTATGAGAGGTATTCATATGCAGAGAGGCAGCTTGTTGTAAGTGATCAACCACAAAGTGTAAGTATATATGTAACCTTTATAATACTCATTTTATTGATTCAATTTTAATTGATGATAATCTAAGATGATAAAATTAAGGCTTAAATCCATTCTTGTCCTTTAGTTTCCCAATCTTCAATTTTGATCCCTGTAAAATCTTGGTCTTTAAATTTTATAAAATTAAGTACTTTTAGCTCCCTATTAGTATGGAGGAAATGTTAACATTTTTTATGAACAATTAAACTATACATTAATGGTAGATTAAAATGGTTTAATTTTGAAAAGTAGAAAACTAAATATATAAAAGTAAAATTTTATAAGAATGAAAAGTATATCTATTTTAGTCAAAAGTAGATTTAGGAATAAAAATAGATTTAGAAAACTACATGATCAAAAGTAGATTTAAGCTCAAAATTCATTGATCATAATTCTTTATCTAAACCCTGCGTAGGACTATTTTTATTAATTTTACTTACTAACAACTGATTTATTTAGTTCTAAACCTGAACATCAATTTTGTTCAAAGGAAATTTTCAACTTACGAAATTCATGTATTTCCTTATTTTTATAAATCAGAAATAAAGTATATATATACAGATAGATAGATATATAGATATATATTGCAACTTGCCCTTCTACACAGATCATTACAAGAATGAGATAAGACTAACTTTATTATAAACAATGTTAGGAAAATTGGACTCTAGAACATGCAAAGCTCAAAGCAAGGTTGGAAGTTCTACAGAAAAATCAAAGGTACTGAAATAGTTGGAGAAGGGCTTTGGTGTTCTGCAATTACTAAAATGTAAAACAGTAGGATTTCTGCAATTGTTTTGCAGGAATTTTATGGGACAAGATTTGGATGGTCTAAGTATCAAAGAGCTTCAGAATTTGGAGCATCAGCTTGATAGTGCTCTCAAACACATTAGATCACGGAAGGTAAAACCATGCAGTAGTAGTGCATTTTGCTGATATAGTTTCAACTCATGAATGTTATATATAATAGTCTTTCTAACTATTTAATTATGTAATTTGCAGAACCAACTCATGTATGAATCTATTTCAGAGCTTAATAAAAAGGTGATTCTTCTTGTTTTCATCTTTTTGTCAAGTATATATGTTGCAAAATAACCATTGATCATGAACGAATCAACAAAAGGTGGAAAACTATTTTCTTCTCTTTCTGAATAAGTTTACTCATGATTATAACATGTTTGCAAATGTATTGTATTTTTTTTACTGTGGTATATGAAGCAAAATTAACTTATATATATGATTTTTTTTAAACGGTACAAAAAGTATTGCAAATTACTTCTATCACTTAGCAATATTTGAAATATTGTTTGTCCAATATGATTTTTTTGTTATCTTTGAACAAAATATTTTGAGTATAACAAATAAATTCGTATCTATAAAAGATGAAACCGATTAAAGTAGTTTAAACTTGTATATGTAAATGAGGGATTCACATTTGACTTAATTCTATGCCAATACATGACACATTCAATTTATCCAAATGACTCTGTGGGTTTAAGAAACCCAAACACGTATAATTGAAGAAGAAGGTTGGAGATGATAAAGACTGTGAAAATTATATATATAGCTCCAATAATGTATCCACCTCATACCCTAATTATTTACAAAGAAAGAGTCTGAAATAGATGTTATTGAACAATTGAAATAACAGGTTATCCAACTGAAATAAAACTGAAGGAACAACTCAAATAAGACAAAATGTTATTGAAATAATATTAATAAATTAAAAAAAAAAGACTAAAAATATAATTGGAGAAAATGATTTATGTTTTATTGATTTGCTTATTTAATAGATTTTGAAAGTAATTGCATATCACAAGTTTCATGTTTCTAGACTTAAAAATTGGAGAATTATAATCAGATCTTTAACACCTAAAAAAATCCAAACAAAATTGAATAAAAAAATTATCTATGCTGCAGTCATTTTAGTCACAATTTTAATAAATTTCCTTTTTTCCTATAGCTAGATACCTAATTTATTTCTTAAATCTTCAAATTTTATTTTTGGGAGGACTCTTGTTAAAATATATTCACATTGATCTTTAGTTTTGCACTAAAGTTTTTTACTCCAACTTCTCTTTGTACTTCTCTTAAAAAAGACAAGTTGAACTAGAAATGCTTAGTTTTGCTATGAAAAAAAAAATTATTTGAAATGGAAATAGTCTATTGATTATCAACTAGAATCTCTATAGCTTCCTTTTCTTCCATATGGAAATCAACAAGTATATGTCACCAAAATAGTTGAATTCATAGCTATAGTGGTTGTCACATATTTTGTCTCTATTGTGCTTTGGGTCATAATGTCTTGTTTCTTTGAACACCATGGAAATATACATGTACCAAAGATAAAGCAATAACCCAATATGCTTTTCATGTCATCAATAGAACTAGCCCAATCATTATCTTTAAGTATCCTTGAAACTTATCGACTCCATCATCTTTGCTAAATTTTTCTTCTTGGTTAATTAGTGTATCAATACTTTTGCATTTATCCATGCATAAGTTTTCAATATTTCTTTTGCATATTGTTTTGACATATATAGACTCCATATTTTTCTTGCTTTACTTCCATTTCTAGAAAAAAAATGACATTAAACCAAGATTTGTCATCTTAAACATTTGAAGCACTTTACTTCCTGTCATTTTCACATAAAATGTAGTTTCACTTGGACTTTTAATAAATCCAATTTTTAAAAGATAATCATCAATTCTGTCATACCAAGTCCTTTGAGTCCGTTTAAGACCATACAAGGTCTTCTTTAGCTTGTAAGCCTTGTTTTCTTGTCCTTTGACTTGAAATCCCTTTGATTGCTTCACAAATATCTCCTCTTACAAATAACCATTTAAAAATGCAAATTTTGCATCTAAATAGTCATTTTTCAAACCTTTTTGTGAAGCCAAAGCAAATAACATTTTGATTGTATTAAGGTATGCAAAGGGAGCAAATCTTTCTGAAAAATCTACTCTAAACACTTAAGCGTAGCTTTTCACAACTAATTTGGTCTTATGTTTATTTGTAGAACCCTTTGCATTTAGTTTACTTCTATAAAATCATTTCACTCCTATGTGTTGTTTGTGTTTGGGTTAATCCACTAGCTTTCATGTATGTGTCATTTTTTTCAATCATATTTAATCTTATTAATCCATTTCACATCTTTTTTAGCTTCTCAATTTTTGCATGTTCTAAGATAGTTTGACATTACACCTTTGATAAATATCAATATAGATCTTGTCCCTTTGACAAGAACTTCATTAACTTCATCATCAAAGAGTTGTGGACTTTCTAGAAGTTGCTTTCTTATTGGCTCATCACAATTCCATTGTTGATCTTCCATGAACTTTACATCTTTGCTCACAAGAATTTTACACGTCCTCCATTAGATTTAGATTATAGCTTTTAAATCTCATTTTCACTCTGAACATATCTTTTCTTTTTTGTGTCTTTGATCAAACACTAGTTATATTCAAATATGACTTTGAAGCCTTTTTTTTTCACAAGTTCTGCAACACTAAGCAGATTTCGGTCAATATTAGGCACAAATAAAACATCAGAGATATACTTCAAACATGTAAAACTTTCAATAGAAATTGTCCATTTCCTTTTAACTAAGATGAAATCACAATTTTCAATTTTCACTTTAGAAATGATGTTTTATCAAGCTCTCTAAAATGTTTCTTGTTATTGGTCATGTAGTTTGTACAACCGCTATTTATTAACCACGAGTCATTAGAAGTTTTGGTTGTAGTAAAGAATCTTGCAACAAAGATTTGATTATCTTCTATCTCCTCCAAAGTTAAATTTGTCTCTTTTGATTTAGACTTGTAGATTCGCTCTATACGTCTTAAATCACCGCATTTTCTACACTTGACATTTAACCTTCACCAACATTTTTCTTTTGGATGATTTGTCTTTTTACAATGTGAACAAGGGAAAAGTTCTCACCTTGTTAATTGTTGAAGCTTTTTTTGTTCTTTCATTTATTGTTCTTATTATTTTTTCCACCTCTAAAATTTTGTACAAAATACATATGTATTTGAATTATTGCAATAATTAATTGTAATGAAAAGAATTAATTTTTAACTTGCATAACCATTTATATTTTTGAATTTATTGTACACATGAATGGAGTTAACTTTGTTAGGTTCAAATGTTGTAGGATAAGGCCCTACAAGAACAAAACAACACTCTCGCAAAGAAGGTACGAAATTACTGTCAATTTTTTTACTCTGGTAATAAAAATCTCATTGAATAGTTTCGACTTTGGATATTAAATTTTATTTTATATGGCTACATTGTTTTGAGTGTAAACTAGATAAAGGAAAAAGAGAAGGCACTAGCAGCACAACAAGCACAATTTGAGCGACAAGCTGATGAAATGGATCTAGCCTCCTCTGTCCTTGTACCTCAACCATTGGAGACATCTAATATTAGGTTTGTATATCTAGTATCAATTTTAACTAATTTTATCCTATTTAATAAGATTATTTATAAAATACCATTAATTTAATTGGCGTTGATGACATTTGTTTTAAAGTAATTTTAAAAAATAAATTTATTTCATAAAACATATGTTAGATATTATTATGAAATCTGACATCTTTGTTAGATTGACAGCCAAAATCTAAACAATCATATGTTATCACATGAATCATAAGATAAAAAAATAACAAACATGAAAGATTAGGTTAAACTCATGAAAAAAAAATACAAAAATAAATCCTAAAACTGACTAAGCAAGATGAAACACATGAAGTTTATTCCACTTATAAGAAAAATCAAATTTGAGATGGAGTACATCCTACTATATCATAGTTACTCAATCTTATTTATCAACCCTAAATAAATTAATTAAACAACACAATGGTTCATGTTGATGTTAATTTTTCATAGGAAGCCTATGTTTACTTTTAAATTTGTTAAGTCAATGTAACTATTATCTGGTGTATTGTTTGGAAAATGATCCATATTATAAAGAATTCATATTTAGCATTGTGGAATTAGTCTCTAATCTAATCAGCTTGACAAACAAGTGAAAGGATATAACAAAATCATTGAAGTGAAATTATTGTTACTAAATGGTTTTAAAAGAAATTTCATTAGTGAGATTTTTAAAAGTCTTTTGACCGTTTTTAGAGCTTGAACATATATTTAACTATGAAGTGCTTGATTTTCCTTAACTAATTTGTGCATGTCCATGCACATATAGGGTTGCATGAGACTCTTGAGTAGGGTTATTAAAATATTGTGCATATTGTCTAATTAAATAGGGTATTTGATGCAGAGGGTCCTCACAAGTAATAGGTGATGGAGGAGATAATGAAGGAAGTGCAACAACTCCAAGCCGAGTAAATGCCATTCTTCCACCTTGGATGCTTCGTCCTACAAATGAATAGAAGAAGACTATTAATAGCATAAAAATTAAATATGAATATGGCCAATACAAAGCTTACCTTAATATAAGATCTAAAACGTTCTAGTGTGTTGATTTGTGAACAACACCCCATGAATTCAGCTGGAATATCATTGGTATGTAATATGTATGTCACTATACATTGCAATGCTATGGCCTCTCTAGATACAAACCTACAACACATATGTAGTGGCAATTGCAATTGTGAATCTGGGGTTCTTACCAAAACTTTAAGTTTCCACCTTTATTTTGAATAAAAATATTAATTAATTGCATTCGAAATTTAAAAGAAAAACATATGTTATGAGACATTCAAGAAAGTTTCAAGAAAGTAAAAATTCAAACATCACAATTCAAACATTGTAACTTTAATATACATGATTTAAGCTACAAAACTATTGATATCATCTCTAATAATCTTTTGATCAGTCATTCCAGTAAGAATAATTGATTTCACCCATAATATTTTATATAAATAAACTCTCTTTTTTTTATGCAACATAGTACTAATAAAAGATGTTCTGAAACAATGTTATTTTGAACGCTTAGAGAAAATTCATAATTTCCTGCAACACTTCATGGGTATGGTTTGCAATTGAGTCTTGTTGATTTTATTAATTGTCATTTATTTCTCACTTGCCTTTTGATCATGTAAGGTTTACCCTTCTCAATTACTGCATGCATTAAATACAAATTCATAATTAAGGTTCTTTGGTATTACTTAAAAATCCGAAAAGAAATTCACTTTTTGTTTTACCCCACTCACGCCATTAATAAAAAGGACTATTTGGTTTTAACAATAAAAATTAAACCCTTAATTTATTGCTTTATTATTACGTTGCAACTATTGGTTTTCGTAATAAAAACTAAATGCCTTTCTTATTATTTTTCAAAACTTTTTCTCTCTTTAAAAAATTCTATCTTTACAAAAATGATGACAACTACTTTTCCCCACTGAGAATACCTCCTCATTGGCTAGATGGAACTCTCCTTCGTCAACATTTAGTGCTAAAATACTATATTTAAGCAGTATAAAATTCGTGTTTGTCTTAAATTTAGAAGAAGAATCAAAGAAAATTTGAAAAACATAGGTATTAATTATCATTTCCTCTTCTAACATTACTTATATTATTCTACGACCCATTAGAATTTCTCGCTCCCTTAACTCCTCTAAAGAATCATTTGCCTCCACTAAGGAAGGAATGACTCTCATTTATAGTTCATAAATAATGATCAATATAAGTTTACATTAGAAAAGACACTCAAAGCTAAAAAGGCTTTGGTCACTTCATGACCAATCATCACATCAACAATGAGAAAACTTTTGTATTAAAGGTCAAACATATAGCTTTTTTAGTCTATTGGCTATTGATAGAAGTCTTCTGCCCCTACTCAATCCAAATCTCACAAAATTACAACAATTTAGCCTATCTTTTACAAAAAAGGCATCCCACAAATATTGTTTGTCAAACTTAAACTTATACTAGCTCATGTTTATTTCACATCCCAAGAAGGTGCACGACTAACATCACTACTCCCTAAATGAAGCAAACCCTCTCAAACTAAACATGAAGGTTATCTTGAGGTGATTCTTAGATACAAGAACTTTTACAAAAACTTCACTTTAGGTCAAATGTTGCTTACCCGACATTGGCAACACCTATCCTTCGAGCTCAATTAGTACTTATTAGATATGGAAGAGGTTTTGACTTAGGATATATTAGTAGTGGGCTTCCACATAAAATATGTAAGTTATTTTCTTATCATCGGTAGTATTTCTCAAGACAATTTAGGTTAATTAATTCTTTCCTTTTCCCATTTTTGCAAGACCACAATGGACTAGTTATCATAAATAAAGCTTTAAATTCAGAACTTAACTTGAGAGTGTTATCTTGAAAAGGGAAAATGAATTCTACACATTCCCTTTCTAGAACAATTATTTTTAAAATAGAGATTTATTTAATTAATGGAATAAGTGGTCTCTTCACACCATAAAAACATTTCCAATACCATTTCATGACCAATTGCTTCTTTATAATATTGAGGTTAGCACACCTTATTGAGATAGTTAGCATGTAAATAAGATCTCATAAATTGAGTCAGGCTAAAGCAATACATGACCTACATTTGTTTAGCTCTTTTAAAATCTTGCACTTTCAAATGCTCTTTTTCTTCTAGTGCACACATCAAGGCATTCTTAGTCTTTGAGTTCACCATGTATCTTTGTTTGTGCTTGCTTGTTCATATGATTCTAGGAACATGTTCATTGTCATTCTCTAATATGTCCATCATGTCGATGTGACACAGCCTAACTTGGGATACATATAGTTCTCCATTACAAACCATAAAGTGTTATAATAATCAAACTTGATTACAAGTATTATATTATGCCACTTCTAGCTGAGTACAAAAATTTACTCATTGTTATCATGAGTTAACAAAGTCACTTTATCTACCCTTGAGATATAAAACAAATATTATTTAAAACTAAGCCACTTCTAGCTTCCTTAAATATACAATGTCATTACCAACTTTACAACAAAATTTGTTTTCATGTTTTATAAGGAAACTTTCACTAGAAATGATATAATATATGAACTTACCTTTTACAAGAGAATAACTTCATACATTGAAGATTTAAAATATAAAGTTCACTCTTTTAATGTCTTAATGATTTATCACATAAAATCTTTATGAAAACTTTTTTATGCACATCAATATATTCATGTAGGATCACTTATAATCCTTATTTCTACATAGGAAAGCTTCTCACATGCTTATCTATGTCCTTGTGTCAATGCTTTACCAAAATATGATTTTCTTTTAGGTGACACCTTTCTTTATAACACTCAAAATTTTATGTTTATAACAATTTTATCTGTAAATTCATTCGTATTACTAGCATTACCAAAATGAGCATATTGTACTGGTAGGCACCGGACGAACGCACGTGGCCGACCGGCCTTATACACAATAAATGGAAACGAACGCACGTGGCCGACCGGCCTTATACACAATAAATGGAAACGAACGCACGTTCCGACCGGCCGTATACACAATAAATGTAAGGGCATTTATGTGACAAGCTAAGGTGGTTAAGATACACCTCCGAAGAATAAGGAATATGCGTT
>Ga0123341_1003907_pt1 | contig 12937 bp, 7 predicted proteins | sample Turbeapinknodule_FD_89959 | JGI IMG/M metagenome (GOLD analysis project Ga0123341, IMG submission 89959) | Root nodule microbial communities of legume samples collected from Mexico - Turtle bean Mexico pink nodule | ecosystem: Host-associated > Plants > Roots > Nodule | place: Mexico: Nepantla... | reverse complement strand
TTTTTTTTTTTTTATTTTTTTTTTTTTTTTTTTTTTTTTTTTTTTTTTTTTTTTCTTTTCATAGGTTCTATTTATATGTGATTTTTAAGAATTAATTTATGTTTGATATGTTAATTTGAATTTGTAAAAAATATTTACAATTTGTTAATCTGTTGCTTTGCTAATTCCTTAATTAATGATAAAATCAATTGTGAAAGGGCCAAGATTGACTTATTTTGTTGAAATATTTCTTTTGTTTAAAAATCAAATTCCTTTTTTATGCTACAAATTTTTGAAGATCACAGTCGATCCCTTTTTTCTTGTTAATCTTGAAATTTTGAATTTGTAATTGAATACTCTGAAAAAAGACTTTGGATTAATTCAACCCTTACTGGTTTTTAAAGTGTATTATTTGATTAAGTAAAACCAAGATCATTTGTTCTCATATGCTTAGCTTCTGTTCTTATTAATGTAGTTAAAACATAAGAGTAGATTAATGTTTGAAATGACTAAAAGTTTTAGATTTTAGCTTCTTTGTGAATATTCAAGTCATCTTTGAATAATCATCGATAATAGAAAGGAATTACCTCACACCTCACACCTACAAATATTCATGTAATACATTACTTTCAAAAACAATATTTTTTGCTTCTTGTCATAGACACCTAGATGCATATGATACAAAGCATTAGCAGACATAAAGTAAGAGACAAAATGAGGAGCTTGTCATAGTGGATTATGGGATTTAACTTAGTCTTACCTTTACTTCTTTGTGCCTTGGCAAGTTGGCAAACATTAGACGCTAACAAATGATCTTAGGGACAAGACTTCACCTCCTCTGACGTAATATAGTTTTTACTAATGCTCAAGAAATTAACAAAATTCTCGAGGTGAAATATTGACCAGAATAATCACTGCTAGATTTTTGTAAAGAAAGCTTCAGACCCCAAATGTTGTTTTGATTAATTACTTTTACAATAAAGTGTTAAAATATGAATATGTCTTAACATCAAATCATGACATATGCAAGGCTTCGTCTGATTATGATAGACACAATTCTCATTCTAATCAGTCTTACAAAAGGGTCTCATGAAGACTTGTATAAATCAAATTAAAGAATATGTCAATGTTGCTCCATGCCAAAAACCTTTTTAAAAATAAAAAATGTTTGTTATGCATAAACCATCGACTTTGTACGAATTTGCTTTCAACTCCAATTTGCATAAAAGACATTTGAGTTAAGCTTGATAAATTATGTCAAGTTTTAGATTAAAACGATTTAGTCTTAGATTAAAACGATTTAGTCTTAGACGATCCCATAAGTAAAATTTTCAAATCTATTTTGATAACTAAAATCTTTAATGATAAGGATAGTCGAAACCAAAATCAAAACAAAGCATATGCAAGATCAAGCCTGCAACCGAACTCAATGGACCAAGTGTTAATACTCTAGTATTAGATGTAGACTAATACAATCTATTCAAAGAAAACACATCAGATGATGTTGTTGGATGATACACTGAGATGAACATACTAACCATGAACACAGACCAAACGATGATCAAATGAATGTGGCAGACGATGATCATGCGTTGGACGAACAAGTGTCAAAAAAGTTTTCAAACTTAATACTTTCACTTTATATGTGCTTACGATTGATTAAATATTTTATAAACTCGTTTTATTAAAGCAAAAAATATAAACTATCCATGCATCAATACACAACGTTTTAATTGAGATTTAAAATGTTTTCAAGTGAACTTCAACAAAAAAATATTGTTTGACTATATTGTCCAATATATTGAAAAATTATTTGAAACAATGACCAAAATTGATATATACTAATGAAAGATATATTGCACAAGCACAATTGTAAATACTTAGATATTCAAATTTGTATTTGAAAAGGATTTCGAAAACATAGAGCACACACGTGTACTCTTTAAAGGTTTTTTGAAATACATATTTTTCAAAAGAAATTACAATATGAAATATTTATTTGAATATATTGATATTGTTTGAATTAGTATATGGGAAGGAAATATATTGTTAATTCTAAGATATTAAGAGAACATTGTTCAGTGATATTGAAAATATTAATATCACTAGTAATTACAAAATTTTATAAATATGATTTTAGAAACAATTAAGATGCACAGGAGAGCATGTGCAGGTTTCCTTATTGAGCGTCCTACGAGTAGAATCAAATAACTGCATAGCATAATTCATTAGAAGTCATTAATGACATCCAAAGCTACCGCAAATAATGAATGGTTGCATATTGATGTTGCTCAAATTTTTGTGCCATAAGAAGTCTCTTAAAGAACATTGTTTATGTTCATTAGCAAACTAGGAGAAAGTGTTTATCTTTGTAATCATTGAAAGATACATTCCCTCCAAGTGAGAAAAGTTTGTGAGATGTTGGTCATTATCTAGATAATTTACTTATCTTATATAGGAGTGTTTGTTTCACACAAAAAATACTAATTTTAACGAGTGGTTAAATTCAAATAATACTTATTTTAGTCATGAGTGGTTGTTTTCAAATAATACTTTTTTTTAGTTAAAAGTAACTAGTTTAAAAGAATACACATTTTATCCTAGAATGATTCATCTAAAGAATACTCATTTTAGCCATGAGTGACTACTTTCAAATAATACTTATTTTAGTCAGAGTAGCTAGGTTAAAAAAATACTCATTTTAACAAAGAGTTGTTAAGTTCAAAATATTAGTTAAAAGTGACTATATTCCCAAATAATAATTAAGGGATTCACTAGGAGTATTATTTGTAATCTTTCAAACATTGTCTTTCTAATTTTAAACTATTTGTAGTTTTTCCAAACATTGTCTAAACAACATTTTTACCCTCTATAAATCGGTACAACAACATTTTTACCTTAGACAAAATTTGACAAAAAACTTAAAAGGAATTAAATCTACACTTTCAACTTTCAAAGACGGTAAGAGACAAATAAACATATTTTTCCTATATTTTCTTCTTTTGCCTGCATTATAACAATCACAAAATAAAGCAGATTCATCCATTATTGCAAATTTTGTCTCTTTATGATGCAAAAAAACACCAATAACCAAATGGCTAAATAGATTACTGCATAATTAGACTGGAGTAATGCCCTCTTTAATGGATTGATGCCAATATTCTTAGGTGGTATAAGTTTTCTCATTAGGTAAAATATCTTACGAAATTTTGTTGAATGATCCAAAATTTGTCTCAGGATATCATTGACAAACTTCTAATATTAACCATTTAGTTTGTTCTTATGCAGTGTAACTATGAAGACTTGAAAGCTTGTCTGCTTCTGAACTTGGTTACCTTAAGATAGTTGATGACCTTAGTTGTTTTACTAAGATTATATATTGTATTGATGTATAATTCACTTTAAGGTAAATGCAATAGAAAGCATGTGGTTAGCAACAATTTATAATGAAGACATTTAGTTAAATGCTTCAAAACCTAGTGGAATATGCAGACTGTTATTATACTCCATCAGAGGCACTCTTGGGTTTGTTTCCGAAAGTAATCAACTTTTCCCTCCACATCTTTTCCTCCAATCATATCAATTTCCATATCAACTGGCTCCATGGCAGGTACTCTTTGAATAGCTTTATCAATTTTAAATTGACGAAAGACTCCCCATAGGAAATGTCCACCCTTTACTTCAGCAATAACACCTGTACGAACTAGTTAATCTCAACAAATGTTGATTGAGTCATGCAGGCAAATAGGACAAACAAATTCAAGAAAACACAATTTTAAAAAGAAAAATTTAATATTTTGAACCTGCTCTCTCCTCTCTGAATTTTGATGTGAAATATTAATGAATGGAAAGGAATTGTAGATCAGGAAAGAGCAGAGCTAATGAATGAAGCAGTTTAGTTTACGTACCCCTTGAGTCTATGTCAAGTTGATTTGAGGTAAATACTAGCAACTCCACTCCATCAATAAAACTTCTTAGCATTGCTTTCTCGTCATTCATAAACTTCAATATGTCATTCAGGTCCTTTCTGAACCTACATTCAATTGAGAACATGTAGGATGAGTAGCTTAAACCACAATTTTCCGCATGGCACACACCAAAAAGAAAAAGGAAAATGAAAAAGATCAAGAAAATAAGTAAGAAATGACCTATCAGTACATTCTGATGGAAAGAAGTACAATGCAATATCCTGAAGTTTAGGTGACTCATCTGGGAATATGTTAGTCAAGACATTCAATGCAGGAAATGCCTCCAGGTGCAGGACTGATGGCATTTCTCTTGAAAATTTATATGCTTTCTTGTTAACAATGCATGGTGGTTGGGCCTCAAACCCATCATAAAGTATCCAAGATGAAGCTGTTTGAAGAATTTGGATTTGACCCCTACAAAAAGGTCAACAGCATGTAAATTTTAGATGAGTAAAACTCTAACCTTCACCTAATTAAATGTTTGCTTTTGCAAGTATCATATTCTTGCAATAAAGTCCTCAATTAATGGACACTTGTATATGGTACCATAGCAACCTTTGTTCTCATATAATGCCAAGAGACCATAATTAGAATTGCTTTTGTTTTGAAAATAAATAAGAATCTAGCCTATCTTCTACTAACAGAAGTGTTTTTGGGCAGCCAGAAAGTTTGAATTTAATAACAAACTCAGTTTTAAAAAAGGAAAATAATAATAATAAAATGTTCAACAATTTAGCAGCAGTCATGAGAAAAGTGATCCAACAAGTCCACACCACGGAGTGTAGAAGGGATTTTGTTAGTATATGTCTCGACAAGTATCATCACCACCATACAAGAACCATGCTCTTAATGCAGTAACAAGTTGATAAGCATTAACAATTACAATAAAAATGCCTTGTCATATTAAGTGAGGTTGTCTACTACTTGAATCACACATCTTTGGACTTACTTAGAAACAAATTTTTTAAGAATATTATTCATCATGAAATTCTATGCTATAATATTCCATTTTTTAAAATCAAAGATATGGTTGGAATAAGCCTATGATACATTGGAATACACCTTAGTAAGGTGCAGTTTTTACTTTAATTATATTATAATTTGGCTACTCTAACCCGGCTAATCATAAAAGGTCATGGCTTAAGCCATATAGAGATAAGGCTTCAATACAACTTGATCTATTTTCTATATTTTTAAATTTAACTTTCTAATATTTCGAATTAAAAAAATCAAATTCATATAAGATACCGAATATGCTATCTCCTTTGTTGCTATATTTAGCGTATTCCTTGTAAGCAAAAACACATAAAATAAACTAGCCTTCTTTACTCCATTCTTGCTCTCCCTATTCCCCCATTTCCTTCCTTGGCTTTAAATTTGCTAGAAATCTATATATTTATACCTATATATAATTTTTATTAATGTTGAAGATCCCACATCGACTAGAGATTAGAGTCTTTCATTGTATATAAGTGGGTGCAAACCTCACTTCATTGAGCCGGTTTTATGGAGTTGAGTTGGACTTAAAGTCTATTTTGTAATATGGTATTAGAGCCATTTTCGAACCTATCATTGTCATATCACTTATCACGACTTCATAGGAAGTAACCTTTTTTGCACATGTCTACAACTTTAAAATACCTTAATTGATTAAATAAATTTAAAATTAAATTCTCCATAAATTAAAATTAACTTATGCACAAGCTAAAATGTAGAAGTTTTCTCATATAACTTTGCTAAATTCTTATTTTTAATTTGTGCATAAGTTATATGGAAAAAACTTATCTAATTTTTTCTTCCTATTTTTCTCTTCTAGAAATTTTTATAGAAGAGTTATTCCAAAGAGACCCTAGACACATTAAACCTAATTCTACACTTCCCCATAGTTTATTTGAGATTTCATAGAGGTTCGAATGTTTTACAAATTGTAATAGAATGTCATTATAGTTTAGAGGGAGGAATTTAAAAATATTTGAACTCTACGGACTTAATCACAAACTTTACAAGATCAAAACCATTTATTTCCACAAAAATATGCATACAAATCTTGCAATTGTGATTGCTTGTAATTATACCCTAACGTGGCCGAATTGGTACATGGAATGGGTTATTTACCACATTAAAGGGACGGAACAAAACTTAGTTTTCCGAACATAGATATTCAAAATAAGAGAAAAAGTCACAACACAAAAGTATATAGCTTTTATATCCACCCATGTACACAGTCATTCCTGAATTTTAATTGATACAATGTATGAGAGGAAGAGAAGAGAATATAAAAAGATATATCTAGGAACTAAGTACAGCACAAAACACACATCACCTTTACAATAAATTCTATTTAAGACTATTTATTTTAACACTCCCCAGTCAAGCCAGAGCATACAAATTATATGTGTAGAGCTTGGAATAAATAAATTCAACCTGAGATCCTCTCAACGATTTTATTAACACATTTACAAGTTGAACATTTGATCCGACAAACTCAATGCAAATTTCCTTGGACAACAACTTTAATAAAAAGATAGTCGATTTCTATGTGTTTAATCCTCTCACAGAATACTGGATTGGAGGCAATGTGGAAAGCAACTTGGTTATCAATCTCACCAAAACCTAATTCTTGGACGATCCGCTAGTTCCAATCTCATTATAACCACCAATTGGAATTTAATGTGCAAGAGAGATGCAAGGTAAAAAAGTTATCAATGACAAGTTTAAGGCCAAAAAAGAGCTACATACCTCCAAGCATGAATTGAGGAGGGTAAAAATTTACGATAAAGGTTTAAGTTTTTCTGAATACTCTGAGGGTCATTTTTTTCCATATTAGACCTGTTACACTCAGCATCGTCGCTATGTTCACCACCTGAGGAAAGGAAAGGGAATAAGATAAGATATGATAGCTTTAGAACCCCACGGGATGCAAGTGACTAATATCGTCATACATCATACATATACTATATAATTTTAGACTTAAACACGAGGAAAATCCAATTAAAAAAAAACTAGTTCATTAGATGGAATAACCTCAAGACTCAAGTACCACATCAAATAGTTTATCCTACTCAATATAGGACTCCTAATACATACATAATACAACCCTTCCATTTGCATTTAACAACAGTTAAAAAAGCATCAAACGTAACACAAGTAAATCATAACAAGAAAGGTATCCTTCCTGAACCATCAATAGCGAAAGACTTTTTTGCTGATAAATCTTCAAAGGGGCTCTCTTTTGTAGGCTTTTCTTTCTGAGCATCATGAGCCTGTACATTTTTATCAGCTATCACTCCACCAAAAGGTTGCTGATTTTCTTCTATACACTCTTGTGTTGATCCTACTAGAACCATAGTCTCACTAAAAGAAATCACAAACATATCTCCTGGTAAACTTGAAAAGCCGAAGATTTAAAACATTTTTTTTCTAAACCAGACATACTGTGGTTCTATATCTCTGATAGTTCAAACTCTTATACAGTCAGTATCAGTAAATGGAAATTATATTTAGACTCGGGATCTATTCGGAGAAATTTCTCCAAAAAGCATTCATATGAGAGAAAAATAAGAAAAAATAAAATGAGTTTCTCAATAAGCTAAATTAGCTTACGCACAACTTTAAAATAAGAATTTAGAAAAGTTATGAAAAGCTTTTACAAATTAGCCTATTAATGAGCTAATTTTAGCTTATGAAAAAACTCATTTCTTTTTTCTTCTTATTTTTCTCTCCAAAAAGTGTTATTGGAAAAACTTATCCAAAAGACTCTTAATACATGATAACTTCTTTTAAAACAATTCAGAGAGTTAGTAACTTAAAGATTATATATCTTTAACTATACACACAAATGAAATGAATCCAAGCAGAGAGTGTAAGAAACTCTGACTAGACAGGAATAAGCAAGCTCAAGTGCACATTTTATTTCCATCAAATCAGATTAAAACCAAGGCAAATTCAGCACACTTAAAATTTTGTGCTTTGAAGAACATGCACCATAAACATTAAGAAGAATAGACGTGAAAGCAAAGATGAACAGAAATTCCCACCTTTAAATAATGAGCAAGAAGCATGTTGGTTAGTCATTGGCTTCTTGCGTACTTCATCATTTCTTGGAAGCTTCCCAAGTACTTTAGGAGGTAATATGGGAAGATTTGCTTTTGGAGACAGGGAGGGAATCTTGGGAATAACATTTTTTGACACAGCCGAAGCCTTCCCAGAAGAAAGTCTAATGACTTCATCCAAGTCAAGGTACTTCACTTTTCCTCCTCTGACAGATGGTTTCCTTTTAGAAGCCCACGAACCAACAACCTGATTCACTTTACGTTGTGAAGTTGAGTCATGCTTGGATTGGCAAGTCTCACAGAGCCAGTCTTCAGGAATTATTGTGGTATTAATTTGAATGCAATAACTGAAATGGGATGGATATAGCATTGATTAACAAACAAGGTTCTATGCTGCACTTATACTACTGTAAATGCATATATAAAAAAACATAGGTCAAGCCAAAGCCAGTGATTTGTCAGGTCATACGAAAATGTGTAAAATTATACGCAAATTAAGTTGTAAATTTGCACTTTTTTAGTCTTTCTCTAATCTTTCTAATAATGCAAATATTTACAGTTTTTATGTTCTAAACCTTCCTGGCAAAAGAATGCAAATTCAAATAGATAAGATAGATATACCACTTGCCTGATTTTTTTTTCTCATTAATGAGTTTTCTTAATAAGACGAGAAAGTAATTATGCCACAAAAATTAAAAGTCAGAAAAAAAAAAGTACAAGAAAGAGAATGGCCAATTGGAGATCATTACGCATGTCGAATCACGCTGCATTTAGAGCAAGTAACAACTTTTTCTACGAAACCACGAGCACCACATATATCACATCGTTCAAGCTGCAAGGAATAATGAACACATAAATATCTATTTGATTAAGTCCAAGTAAAGTCTCACTCCCTAAGTATAAGGGAAATGAGGAGATATATTAAAATGGAAAAGCTAATCTGGTGAACTCTTATTTAAGTAGACATTCTATTTGAAGACGCTGAGGAAACTAGATACCCAAGAAAGTACGAAGCAAATTGTAATTCAAAAGTCAAGTGGGAGAGCTAAAAATCAATGGTTAAGAAAGGTTAACATATGCAGATTACAGAATCACTACGGGTTAGGAACCAAGAATTGAAAAGAGAAAGCAACAAAAAAAAAATTATTGAATAAAATGAAGAAAAAAATTCAAAAGTTTCCCTCATAAAGGATTTCTCCATTCACAAAGAGCTAATGCTTAATGTACAAAATGAACATCATTCCTCTCTCCTATTCTTCTTCCCTAATTTATATCTAATTGACACCTCAAGTAACTAATTTACTCATTAATATTCTAACTATCTTGACTAACTTCTTCATACACCCTAACAATACAATACAACCTTCCTAAAATTGAACCTTGTCCTCAAGGCAGGAATTGTGGAAGCTAGATCCCAAGCTCATCTTGATCACCATGATCTTCATCTGCCCACCTACAAGCATTGCAATGGTTTCTTGCCATAGGAATGGGAATCCACAGTCACAACATGCAAACACAGGTTTGGCGGCTTTGGTGGTGGTCAGGACGAAACTAGACTCTGCATAACATGAAGCACTATTACTGCCACTGAGCCTTCCTTTTTCTCTGACCCCATTGCTGAGTTATCATCCATAGTCGCATAAAAGTTTAATGCCAAAGGCTCATCCAACACGTTAAAATTCCAAGATTCCAATACCATTGATGTTCCAACCACCTTCATGATTGAATCTGGGCTCAACAAAGAATTTTTATTATGGAAATATGAATTTTAAAAACAGTTATGCATGATTGCATCTCCACCTCCAACTTCCTTTTTGTTTAACTCTACAATTGGATTATCAAGAAATTAATCTTTACAGCCCACAACCTCACTCTATTGATGCATCAACTTCTTCCTCCATCATGATCTTTGTTTCTCTTGCTAATTTCACATCCTTTTTGGTTTCTTCTCCACTACAAAGAATGTAAGTTTATTATTGAACCTTCTTTGCTTCTACTTTCTGATTTCAAGAATTGCAATAGATTACCATACCATCACACTTAAAACTGTTACTCTTTGACTCAGCTTCCCCTTCTATGCTTCTACCAAAGGCGGGTAGTTCCACCTTTTTTGTCTAAGAACCGGCCTCCACTTCAATGCATTTTGACCCACTTTCCTCCATTGCTATTTTAGTCTTACTCAGTCAGACGTGGATCACCCTCTTCATTCAATATTTTGTGCAGCATGTGTTTCAGCTCTAAAATGTTGGCTCTCTCTTTCAAGAAGACTGAGGAAGTCTCCATTTCTTTGCTACAGGCCTCCATCTCAGTTTGCTCTTCTTGCTTAATGGCAGTCAATCTTTCAAAGATGTGGCTACCATAGCTATCTTTGAATCTTTTTATAAAAGCTGTGAAAAATGATTCCGAATCTGAATTCTTGGTTATCTTTGGCACCAATAATAGAAACAAAGCATTGTCATGCCCTCCATGCTCATGAATGCATACTGTAGCTTTTGCAATGAATGAATTTTTTGCACATCAGAATGTTTCAGCCGTAGCAATCCAACCAATGGGATCTGCCCCCAAAATCTACACAATGAACATTCTTCTTCCCCTATTTATATCTTACACCTCAAGTAACTAACAAACTCATTAATATTCCAACTATCTTAACTAACTTCTCTTTATACCCTAATAAACCAGTGAAGTTCGTAATTGATAACCTAGCAACCTTACGCAACTTCAAAACTAGTCTTCCATGGGAAAGCCATGGTAATAAGCACTCGCAAAACCGTCCCCTTGAAAACTAGTTGTTAAGGGGAGAGAATCAATCAAACATTTAAGTACTTCATCCAGCATCCCAAACTACTCAAGCTGACACTTTATGCCACTCCATTTAGCCTTTCTAGCCAGCCCCACCATAGAGAGCCCTTTTTGATAAACCAAAAGCTAGTTTTGATACCAACTGATAAGCTGTAGAAGAACCCTCTCTTAAAAGATAAGAAGGGATAATCAAATTCTTAAAGTTATGAGCACATCAAACTACTCTACGGGAGACTTAACCCAAATCCCATATTACCACCCTACCTAAGTTTGTGTGCACTTGGGCAATCATACTCCACCAATCATCCCACCATACTACTCAATGTGGAATTTAAACACTCCATAATACTCAATCCTTATCACACTGCCACTTTGTAAGGGAAAAAGATTGAGTTTGAAGAAATTGCTAGTGCATTCTAGAATTCAGCAAGTTTCATATATTACAACCTTGGTGCATATATGACTCGTACTAACAAACATGGTAATTAATTAAAGCTAATGTGTGCCCAAACGAAGGAGGAATTTAATAAGTTATTTACTCTAATAGTCATGGCTGAAATTAACACTTGCCAACTATACCCCTAAGATACCACAAAGTCTGCTTTGGAGCATAACGTGAAAGCTTCTTAGTGTTTCAAGGAAGTATCATTCAAAATCAACGTAGTAAGTAACAAGTGATATAAAATTTTGACTCTTAAATTACACAACCCAGCACAATGCTCTAATAAAGAATCAAACTCCATCAGAAAACCATACAATAAAAAATTATAAACAACCACACAATAAGCTAGTGGATTTTGTTTTTTTGCTTACCTTGATATTTTGCTTGGGTGGCTGCATTGTGTTTCGGGGGTACTATACTCTTTGTTCCAAGGAAGAAAAAGCGACAGAAAAGGGTTAGTCCTAAAAAACTGCAATGTTTAGCTCTTTGGCGAAAACTGAAAGCATGCAATGTAGTATCAGTATGAAGTATAAGTATGTACAAATAAAAAAAATTGTTCATGCAGACCTAGTTCGACTCCATGGTGATGAACTGGGTGAAATACAAATACTTAACCAAAAAATACGAAAAAGGGGTTTGAGTTTGAGTGAGGAAAAAGCTCTTTCTTTCTTCTCCTCTTCTTCACTTCTACAATGGTTGGCTGAATGAAAGAAAAAGACTTTAGCTTTTCCTTGGCTCCATTCTCTGCTAAGCTCTGTGAATGCGTGAAACTTCCTCAACAAGTTTCATTACCTCTTTTGGGTTGAGAAGATTGGTAGAGAGAGAGAAATGTGAAAAGTGAAAATGAAAAGAAAAACACTGAAACCGCAATTTGTTCAGGTCAAAGAATAGTCAAAGCATAAGGACAAAACATGGACACCCATTTGGAATCATTTTCATAAAGTGAACTTTTATTAAATAAAAGCTTTTATTTTAAAAATTATTTGGCTGATAAAAGTGAGCTTAAAAGAGCAAACTAGGGAAAGCCAAAGTCCAAAAAAAGTGAATGGAAGATGCTGCATTTAAGTGATTGTTTAGCTTATGCAGCAAACATTATCTATCTATTGCTTCTGGAGTGTTTGTTCATCTTTTTATTCCTGAAGATTCTTAATGTAGTTTGGTTTATGTAAAAGGGTTGGGATACCCTTTTTGTATTCCTCTTAATTTAATTTCATTCTTTATTTATCAAAAAAAAAAATATGCAATTTCACATCTCTCAGTTATGCTGATACCTCAAATACACAAAAATTAAATCAAAACTCATATATTAACAAAAATGATACATATAGAATATACCTAATTTTAATATTTGACTAAATAATATTATACCAATGAAAATTCATTACGTGCTCCTTCGTTTGGCATCGGATTTTTCTTTTAACAATGTGGTCAATTTTCACACCTTAATTATTGAAATGAAAAAAAGTTTAAAAAATTATTAAAATAAATAATTCATTTTAGACATAACATGTGAAGTTGTCTTGAAGTCGCCTCAATGTTAAATTAACATGAATGTATTTACTCAGATTTTAATTGAAGTCAAAGACGTGTTTCTTCCATACAATTTACTCATTTTATTAATTTTTTAAGAGTTTATCTATCTCATTAATTAACGTGTGGAATTGCATTTTATTAGTAAAAGATATGTTATAATT
>Ga0123341_1003906_pt1 | contig 12939 bp, 13 predicted proteins | sample Turbeapinknodule_FD_89959 | JGI IMG/M metagenome (GOLD analysis project Ga0123341, IMG submission 89959) | Root nodule microbial communities of legume samples collected from Mexico - Turtle bean Mexico pink nodule | ecosystem: Host-associated > Plants > Roots > Nodule | place: Mexico: Nepantla... | reverse complement strand
AGTCACACATGAAGGTACAACTGATGTCAAGCGAGCTAGGAAGCATGCTCTGATTCAAGAGTATGAACTCTTCAGGATGCAAAAGGGAGAATCCATCTATGATGTGCATAAAAGGTTTTCTCATATTGTTAACCATCTTATAAGTCTTGTTAAGACGTCTTGATACTGAAGTGTCTTGATAGAACATGGCAGCCAAAACTCACTGCCATCTCTGAATCAAAGGATCTCACCTCAGTGTCTGTTGCATCTCTTTTTGGTAAGCTTAGAGAACATGAGCTTGAAATAAATAGGCTTGCTATCTAAGAGAGTGAAGACAAGCACAACAAGAGCATAACTCTTAAGGCTTGCAAACAACAACCAGATTCCAGTGAAAGTGATAAGGAAAACATAAGTTTGTTATCAAGAAAATTTAGCAAATTCTTGAAGAAAAGACAAACTTCTAAAAGGTATGGTTAAAAGAAACCTAGTGAATTTAATTCAAATAAATATACTTGTTATGGCTGTGGAGAACAGGGTCATATCAAGGCTTAATGTCCCAACAATGATGTCAAAGAAAATGGAGACTTCAAGAAGGAGAAAAAAGGGAAAAGCTAAGAAGGCCTGTGTAGCATGGGATGACAATGATGTCTCATCTTCAAGTTCTTCAGATGATGAGGAAGCTAATCTGTGCCTTCAAGCTTCAGTAACAAGTAACATGATTTTTACTTCATCGAGTAAAGGTAACACTTACTATCAATTGCTTGATGCTTTTAATGAAACCCATGATGAAGCCAACCGATTGGCACTTTTTCTCAACCGGTTGAAAGGTCTGAATAACTAGTTGGAAGACAAAGTTAAATCTTTAGAGGAAGAGCTGAGAAAATCAAAAGAAGATTTTGAAAACCTTGATTTAGTTTACAAAAATTCTTCTTGCAATTGTGAGTCAAATATTTGTGAAAATTGTGAAATTGTTGAGAAAAATATTCACTATCTTTTGAAAACCTTGGACAAAATAACAACTGGAAAGTCCAATTTTAAAGATGTTCTTGCATCTCAAAAATGTGTTTTTGGAAAAGTTGGTTTAGGCTTCTATCATCAGAGCAAGAAAAATAAGATTTCAAAACCTTTTTCGCATGTTCCACAAAAACAATCGGTTAAAAAGACATTTCAACCGGTTGTTACATGCTTCTATTGCATGAAGAAAGGTCACTTTGTCAGGTACTGCAGGTTTTATAAATCCCTTATGCCTAAAGGCATCTTTAAATGGATTCCTAGATGTATTGTTGGTTCAAAAGACAAATCTAACACAGAAGGTCCCAAATTTTTTAAGGGATCAAATCTTGTAATTTGACAAAGTTTTGTTTTGAAGAATTTTGACTTTGCTTGAAGGTTCAGTAAGGATAAGACCTCAAGAGGATTTCTGTAAATATCAAAGTCTAGTGTTGATTTCATGAACTACCTGTATTTGTGTATTCTAAAATCTGAGAATGTAGCTCTTATTCTTTTCATTGTTAAAAAAAAATGTTCTTAAATCCAATTCACTGATTATACTCTTTTGTCTGGATTGTAATTACTCTGTACTTCATCTGTCTCTTATAAAATTGATATCTTGTGAACGTTGTAAGCAATAATGATTGTATACAACATGAGAAATTGAAAAACTATTTGTTTTCATCAGTACAGAAATTCAACTGATTGTTTCTTCGAAACAATAGATTGTTTCTTCGAAACAATAGATTGTTTTCTCTATAACAAACACTGGGCAAATCTGTTTTTAAATTTTAAATTCTGATTTGAGATTTTGTTCAACCCAGTAATAACTATGGTCAACATTTCTTTAATTGCCTGTTTAAACACAATTCACCTCTGCCACATTTGCGTTTAATGAATCAGATTCCTCAAATCTTGAAAATCAAAATTGCCTTTAATGTTTGATCAAAATCACATGTGAATCTGTACCTTTCTAATTTGATTGACAATGTCAGCTTTATGGTTCAGATTTGATTCATTTTTTATGTTGAAAACAGCCAGCTTTGACCAGGTTTTTTAGTTATAAAAATAAGTGCATTCAGCTGCAGTTTCTCACACACACAAAAATTTCTTCTGAATTGAGCAATGGCTGGAACTCCTCCCTTAGCTAAGAGAATGAAATCCAGGGGTGTTAAGAGTAGTGTAAAACTTGAAGGGTGGTTTTCAAGTGATGTTGATCTCATAAACAAGTATCTAATTGAAACAAGTAGAAAGAGTGTCAACACACCCAAGGTGGTCTCCTTCACTTGGATGAAACAGCAAAAGTTGGGCTCTATGAGAAGTATCCTCAAGGAGCGAAGACTGAAAAGACTCATAGAGCTCACTAGCAACATATATCCAAATTTGGTGAAGGTATTTTACACAAACCTTCAATTTAATGGTGACTCACTTGTTTCACATGTAAAAGGTATAAATATGGTCATCACAAGTGATGTATGGGCTGTTGTGACTAGGCTGAAATCCTCTGGACTGAGGATCAATAGAGGAAACCTTGGAGTTGTTGAAGAGTTCAACAAAATACAGTTCTACAAAGGTTGTCTCAAGAATCCCCACTCCAAAGTGAGGAATTTTTCTGTTGGTGGACTAAAGCTTGATGAAAGGCTTGTAGCCTTCATAATTTCATGGATTCTCACACCTAGGGGGAGCAATCACTCCACTCTCTCTAAAGAAGATTTCTTGCTGATCTACGGTATCATGAACAAAGTGAAGATCAATTGGATCCACACAATCAAAGAGAACATTCAAAAGTCCACGAGGTTATGTGATTTTCATTATCCCTATGCTATTTTGATCTTTAAGTTTCTTCATTATTTTGAAGTGAATATAGAAGGAAAGCTAGCTGAGGTAATCAAGCCCTCTAGTGAGATCAATAGTGGATCCCTATGTAAGATGGGATTTACTAAAATTGGTGGAAGTTGGGTAAGCAAGGATGGTGACCAAACTGGCCCAAGTGGAACGAATGAGGGTGATGAACCTGAGGAGGCAGCAATGTAATATGAACCAGCTGCTTCGACTAAAGAGGATGATCATAATGACACCAACATGGGAGAAAGGATGACTACAATGTCACCTTTTGAAAGGTTTATGATCAATTGTATGGACACCTTTGCTGAGAATCAAATGAACCTTTGTGACATTTGTGAATCAAGGTTTAGCAACATGGATACACGCTTTTCAACAATGGATGAGCAAATTGAAGAAGTCCAGAGACAGATTTTGGAACTACAATTTAAAAGGGAGGATAGTACTTCATTCTAGTTCATTGCTTTCAAATTTCTTTTTCCTTATGTTGTTTTTTAATCCTACCATTTGTCTATTTGATGAGACAAATAGGGGGAGAAGTATTGGTCTATAATGTTCTATAATGTTTAGCACTTATTCTTGTTTGAACATTGTTATTATAAACTACTTTAACTGGTTTAAATTTGAAGTATGTTAAATTGTTATTTCTGATATACATATTTTTTCAACCGGTTATTCCTGTGATATAACCGATTGTTTATCTGTTCTGCACCTATGTATGTGTGTTGCTGCTTTCTCAACTGATTTGGCTGATGTTGCTGTTTTGGAAATCACCAAGAGAGATTTGGTTTCTGGTGCTTATTTGTTTTGGATTAGATCACCCTGTGTTTCTGTGTTTGTTTAATGAATGCAGGTTGAACAAATTCTAACAAAAAACATTCCTAAAAGCATCACAAGGATTTGTCTCCATCAAATAAGGAGAGATTGTTGAACATGAGAGCTTTGATGTTTCAAATCCACATGAAGTCTGAAGCTGTGCTGCTTTCTAGGTTTGGTTTAGATTAGGATGTTTAGAATCTTTGTTAAGATCAGTCCTTGAAGCCTACACTATGTGTTTCTCCAAGCAAAGGGAAAACAACCAAATAATTTGTCGAAATAATCAGTTGTTTGTCACTTAGCTGGCTGGAAGTTTTGAAACTGTTTTTTGAATCAGTTGTGTAACTGATTGACTCATTCAACTGGTTAAATCGTGGTTTCAAATGGTTAAATGTGTGTTTTCATAATAGTTTTTTGAAAACTTGTTTTAATTGATTTGGTTGTTCAAAACTGCCTACAACGACTGCTTTTCAAAGGCTATAAATAAAGCTTTCGTTCAAATCAAAATATATAACAAATACAACAAGTATTCATTCCGATTTGAGAAAGAGATTTGGTTTTTGAAAGTGTTTTCAAAAAGAGTTGTGGTGACAAGTGCTGATCATAGGATCTTTGGTTCTGTAAATCTAGGTGTTTTCTATCCTTGCTTAGTATCTTGTAATTGTACTTTGTTTACATACTGTTTGTGATTGAAATCCTGTAAAGACAGAGGTTGATCTGTCTTAAGGTGTTAAGTGTTGTAAAGGGGGTGAGTAGGCTTTGTGGGATTCAAAGTCACCTCTTTGTGGTGTGTGTTGTAATTTGTGTTGATTGCTAGTGGAAACTCAGAGGATTGTCTGAGAACTATATGTAGCTCAGGGATTGAGTGAACCAGTATAAAACCATTGTGTAAATCTCTCTTTCTCTCAAACTGTTTGATAATTCTGTTTTAACCGATTAAAATTCTGATATCTATTTTTGTTGGATTGTTTGATTGCCTTCCTTAAGTGCTTATCTGAGTTGTTTGTTAAAGATTCATTCTAAACCAAGTATTTGCGAAAATATTTTATAAAAAAATTCACCCCCCCCCCCCTCTTGTTTAAGCCATCATTTCTTCCGGCACGAGCTGTCACTCTCGGCATGAGAGGGGTGTGCTGGAAATCTCACATAGACTAGAGATTATGATATTTCATAGTATATAAGTGATTGAAAACCTCACCTTATAAGTCGATTTTATGAGGTTGACTTAGGCTTAAAGTCCACTTCTTCATATGTTCCTATAACAAAGTGTAGAGAAAAAAAGATCAAATGTATGCTTAAGTGGTGAAGGGAGGAAAAGATAGTGAAAATAATAAGGAAAAGGTGTAATGGTATGAAAATACTCGTGAAGGAGGAGGAGAAAGAATGTGCTTACACCAAGTTATATTGGGAGGATGAACAAAAAATAGACAATATTAGAGAAAACTTCATTCTCAATGGTTTTGAATTTTGTATTCCTAAGGTATGTGGGAGACAATGCAATGTTGTTAACGAATGAAGGGAAACAAAGTATTGAAAAGGATATAAATGAAAATCAAGGATGGATGTCAAACATGTTTGACTCAATTACAACATGGAACAAACATACTAGTTTTGGAAATGGAAGGACGTATATGAGATGTAAGGGATTCTAAAATCTCTATGGGGATGGAATGTTTTAAGAAAGTTGTTACAACTATTATTACTCTAATATCTATAGACATAGCAATTGAGGAGTGGAAAGAACTTAAGTATGCAAGATTGAACATACGATTGTGAATTAAATTCGAAGCAACGGTAGGCTTACGTAAAAAAAAAAAATTAAATGTATTAATAACTGAAAATAATGAAAGAAAGTTGTATCATCGGTACCAATGACCAAATGACATTATTAGGCGACGTCGGCGAATGTCCACTTGATTGGAAGATCGAACTACACGGATAATATGGTCTAATTTGATGATTAGGGAACCAACAACTATTTTTTTGCAGGATGCAATTAACCTCATCAAAGGTACAAAATCGTATTTTAACACCGAGATTAGCTTTGCGACCTACTCTAATACAGGCCCAAAACTGAAGGCACGTTACGACCCTATAAATATACACTACACCCGGGTTGTCCAAGACTGAATACAGTGCTATAGAGAACGACAAGTGCAGTTAGCAGCCGCAAAAGTACGCCTTCCGGCCCATACAAAAACAATTGACGTCCACCGTGGGACCGAAAGGGAGCAAAGAAAATGTTATGGTAACTATGAGAAGTCGAGCCAACAGACCAGAAGGAGCAATGAAAACACAAGCATGTAGCCCTGCTCACGACCCTCTAAAACGAAGTGGTCGTGATACAAAGGAGGAGTGAAGAGGAAATTTGAGTCCTCCAAAACGAGAACATGGAAAGGAGAAGAAGATTAACCAAAATGTCACTAACACCTCAAAGGAACGAAGTCAAACAGGAAGAAATTCCCAAGACCACACCGATTTTGTTCTCGTATACAACGACCTGACCAATGGAAGTCGTCAGTCAAAACAATAAGTCCAAGCCCCTATGTCACGATATATACGTCTAGAATAGTCGTTGGAGCGCACTGACACCTTTTTATTGATGAAATCATCAAAGTCCAACTACCGTCGAGTTGGAAAGGGCTGAGCATTGACAAATATGATGGAACAAATGATCATACCTCCTTAAAAGATGGGGCACTTAGTTGGTTTACTCACATAATGACCCAATTAATCAAATATTTTGACACACTAGTCGCTAAGTTTGGCACTCAGTTGGTCTCATCACCTGACGTCCATCGCTTTGGTCAACATTTGCTAAGAGAGGGAAGAATCTCTCTGAACCTTTATGGAAAGATACGAGAAGGTAGCCCTCAATATTCGAAGTTTAAGCCCCAAAGTGGCTTTACATTATATGGTCACGACACTGAGACCGTGACCATTTGCAGACAATTTATGCAAGAAACCCACAACAGGCCTAGATGAGCTATAGAAGAAAGTTGCAAAGTTCATGTAGTTAGAAGAGTTGTGTGAATTCAGAAACAAAGATCGAACAAAGGCAGCACCTAAAAAAAGGGAGCCCGATAAGTTCCCTAGGCCCCCACCCACACCTAAAACAAAACATAGACTCCCCAAGTTTTCCCGGTACACACCACTAAACGCCAATCGGGGTTTCATATTGGAAAAGACATTGAGCACCAAGCTCATTTCGATCCCACATAACGTTCCTACCCCACCAAATGTTGACACCCGAAAGGAATGTAGGCACCATCGTAACTTCGGTCATACAATCGAAGAGTGTTACGTGCTAAAGGACAAGATCGAAGAGTTAATCCAGGCCAGACATTTAAAAAGATTTCTTAAGATCGAAGAGTACCATCCTTAATTCCACCATGTGCTTTCACCATCACTTCCATTGTGCTTTTGAAGTTTCTTAAAACTATTTTTAATTCCAGAATTAGGCTTCCCCCATTTTTTGTTTTGTGCTGACTGTTTTAGCTTATGAAATTAAAAATTCGTTGGAGAAAAATTATGAAATTTTGGATCTGAATAGTTTGAAATGTTAAAAAAAGTGAAAAAAAAAGTGAATCAAAATTCAAAATAGAAAAAAATGATAAATCAAATTCAAAAAGTGTGCATTCTGGCGCGAACAGAAATTCCCTAAGGTGTCTTAGAAGACCACCTAAGACACCTTAGGGAATTTCTCTTAGTGCTTAAAGTTAATAGTTTGTTTGCTAATAGTGATAAATGTACCTTTTGTGTTGATAGTGTAGTGTTTTTGGGTTTTATAGCTAACAAAAGTGGGGTACATTTTGACCCCAAGAAAATCAAAGCCATCTAAGAATGGCCAACACCACAAAATGTAGGAGATGTTAGGACCTTTCATGGTTTAGCAAGTTTTTATAAAAGATTTGTGCCTAACTTCTCAAGTCTAGCTTCACCACTCAATGAGTTAGTGAAGAAGGACACTCCATTTTGTTGGACTGAGAAGCAAGATCAAGCCTTCAAGAGGCTAAAAGCTCAAATCACTAATGCACCCATTCTAGCTTTACCAAATTTTGCAAAAACTTTTGAGCTAGAGTGTGATGCATCGGGAGTGGGCATAGGTGTTGTATTGTTGCAAGGTGGACATCCAATTGCTTACTTTAGTGAAAAACTTCATGGAGCCACCCTCAACTATCCCACCTATGACAAAGAGCTTTATGCACTTGTGAGGGCCTTAAAGACTTGGGAGCACTATCTAGTTTCTAAAGAATTTGTCATTCATAGTGATCATGAGTCTTTAAAATATTTGAAAGGTCAACATAAGTTGAACAAACACAATGCAAAATGGATGGAATTCCTTGAACAATTTCCTTATGTTATCAAATACTAGAAGGGTAGTACAAACATTGTGGTTGGTGCTCTCTCAAAGAGACATGCCCTCTTTTCGAAATTGGGAGCCCAAGTTCTTGGATTTGACAACATAATTGAACTTTACAAAGAAGATCATGATTTTGCATCCATCTTTGCTAAGTGTGAACATAGAGCACAAGGAGGATTTTATGTGTCTGAGGGGTATCTTTTTAAAGAAGGAAAACTTTGTATACCCCAAGGAACCTATAGAAAACTCCTTGTAAAGGAATCTCATGAAGGAGGTCTTATGGGCCATTTTGGAGTTGATAAAACTCTTGAGCTTTTAAAAGGGGAATTCTTTTGGCCACATATGAGAAGAGACGTCAAAAGACATTGTTTTAGATGTATATCATGTTTAAAAGCTAAGTCTAAAACCATGCCTCATGGACTCTATACTCCTTTACCTTTTGCAAGTGCTCTATGGGAAGACATTAGCATGGATTTTATTCTAGGACTCCCTAGGACCGCAAGAGGTTTTGATTCAATCTTTGTGGTTGTGGATAGATTTAGTAAAATGGCACATTTCATTCCATGCCACAGGTGGATGATGCTCAAAATGTTTCTAAACTCTTCTTTAAAGAAGTGGTAAGACTTCATGGGTTACCTAGAAGTATAGTTTCGGATAGAGATCCAAAGTTTATAAGTCATGTTTGGAGAACCCTTTGGGAAAAACTTGGCACTAAAATACAGTTTTAAATTTCTTGTCATCCTCAAACGGATGGTCAAATGGAAGTAGTCAATAGATCTCTTTCTACTGTGCTTAGGGCGGTCATGAAGGGTAGCCATAGATCTTGGGATGAGTTTGTTCCCATATTGAGTTTGCATACAATAGGGTCGTCCACAAGACTACTAATATTTCTCCATTTGAAGTTGTATATGGGTTTAATCCTCTTACTCCTTTGGATTTGTTGCCCCTTCCTAATCCACATACCTTTGTGCATAAGGAAGGAGCTACAAAAGCTGAATTTGTTAAGAAAATGCATGACAGGGTTAAAGAACAAATACAACAACAAATAGAGAATATATAAAACATAGCAATAAGAGAAAGAAAGGGATCATCTTTGAGGAAGGAGACTTAGTTTGGCTTCATCTTAGAAAAGATAGGTTTCCGACTAAGAGAAAGTCCAAACTTAGTCTCCGAGGTGATGGACCTTTCCAAGTCCTCAAAAGAATCAATAACAATGCATATAAACTTGATTTACCCGTGGAGTATGGAGTACATGATACCTTTAATGTCATTGATTTAACTCCTTTTGTAGGTAATAATGAAGAAGAAGAAGCATTGGATTTGAGGACAAATCCTTTTCAAGAGAGAGGGGATGATGGAAGAGGCCCAAGCACAAGCCCAAATGCAAGCCCACCAAAGAGTATATTTGGGCCAACCACTAGAGCCATGGCCAAGAAGATTGGAATGCTGCTACTGATGGCAGGGAAACCTTCTTATACATGTTCAAAATGCCACAAGCTTTAGTGTAGATTAGAATTTAATTTCTTGTTAAAATTAGCATAGGAACTTTATTTGTAATTTTTGTTAAAATGAAGTTTGGTACCTAAATACCAACCTAGATTAAATTATGGTTTCTAAAACTCCTAATTTAACCTAGGCTGGTCCTAGGTAAGCCCATTAGGAAGTGCACGTTCCAAGCAAGGAAGCATGCTTTCCATGTGCTTCATTTAGGCGCCAACTTCAAAGCTATGATAGTTTGAATTTCCCTCCTTTTCATTTGATTCAAACCGGCCCTCCTTTGCTTTATAATGAGTGGCTTGGTTCATGTATTTGCAAGATTAATCATATGAGTGAATTGCTGCCAAATTTGTGCCAATTACACTCTTGTCTCCTACTCTCCCTAGGATAGACGTTTGATCTTTCATTTTTCACCCTCCAAGTGATTAGGCCTCACCTATCACTCACCATACATCTCATGCACCTTCAAGGATACCACACCTCTTAGGAGATCCTTGCACGCCTCTTTCATATGCTTCCGCCACCATCATTCAACTTTCGTCACACATGAAGGCACTTCTTTCATCATGTTAGCTCCCAAACTTATCAAGGCACCTTTAAAATTATCCCACCAAGAAAGAGGTCAACAAAATTTAAAGCAGCAAAAATTCAATTTGTAATAGGACTACAACAAGGAGAGTAGGTATATGACATAACTTGAAAGAGTAATTGAATGAATATGACAAACAAACATTATAAGGCACTCAACAAAAGATGACACACAAATTGAACCTAAAGAATGACACTAGAATTGGATTAATAAAACCAAAACAGTACTACTGGAATTTTGAGGTATAAAATGCGAGACTTAAACAATATATGCTGAGTTGTAAAATTCAAAACTGAAATTGAAATTTAAATGACAAACTGTTCAAGATCTTAGCTCAATTTTGGCGTTGGAATCACACCAAAACAATGCACCAATTAATTGTAATAAATTTTTCAAATCTGTTGCCACTTCACCGTTTCTGTTCGTGCCAGATTGCACACTGTTTGTTTTTTATTTATCATTTTTTCTGTATTTGGAATTTTGTTTCACTTTTCTTCTAACACTTCAATCTATTCAGATCCAGAGTTTCACAATTTTTTTTCAACGAAATTAATTTTCATAAACAAACTCAGCCAACACAATTTCAAGAAACCTAATCTGGAATTAAAAAACTATACTAATAAACTTCAAAGACACAATAGAATGGATGTATAGGAACTTGTATGGATCTAGCACACAAGTATGAACTCAAATCTAAATTTAAAATGCACCAAAGGCTAAAAAACAGGATTACAAAACTGTTCTCAATTTTAAAATCAAACAACCAAAATTATCAATAAAAGGACTACATAGAATTGATGACATTTTAGGATGCAAATGACTTGACAAAACAGAATTGGATTTAAAAATCAAAATGACTCAAATCAACACAATATGAACCAATTAAAACATCAAGAAAGACTTAAATAAAGCAAAATTAAAACAGCAACACAAAACTATATGGAATCTTAAACAAAATTGCACAAGGAATGCTCAAGAACAATTACGCACAATGCACCGATTGGAATTTCCAAACAGCACACCAAATCAAATTAGAAATTCAAAAACAACAAGACAATATGGAGATTAAGAACAACACGGAATCCAGAATCAAACACAAAAATTAAAATGAAAAGAAGAAGGCACACTTAGCTCTTGAAGAACCTTGGCTCTAGATACCACTTGATGGAGTTGTGCCTTCATTCCGATTGGATTTTCTTGGTGGAGAGATGCGAAAGCTTCATGGATTGAAATGTACAAGGAGCTCACGTAGAGCTTGTGGATTCCTTGAAGGTGAAGGCTAAGTATGGAGAGTGACAGGTGAGGCCTAATCACTTGATCTAGTGGAAATTTGAAGACTAAGTTTCTATCCTAAAGAGGTAGAGACAAGAGTGAAATTGGCTAGCAATTTGATCAGCAATTCACTCATTCATTAATCTTCAATTTACATGACCCAAGCACCTCATTATATAGCAAGTGAGAGCTGGATTTGAACAAGAGAATTGGAGGGAAATTCAAATGAATCCTAGCTTTGAAGTTGGCACCTAAATGAAGCACATGGAAGGCATGATGAAGCTTTTGGATGTTCACTTCCTAATGGGCCTTCTCATGACCGGCCTTGATTAAATTAGGTGTTTTAGAAACCCTAATTCAATCTAGGTTGGTGTTTAGGTACCGAACTTCAATTTAAAAACATTACAAATAAAGTTCCTAATGTAATTTTAACAAGGATCTAGGATCTACTTTGCACTATTTAAACTAGGATCTAGGCTTCTTCAAACATATGGAGAAATGTTTCTCTACCATCAGTAGCAACATCCTAGTCCTCTTGTATCTCCTTTACCATAGACCTAGGTGTGGGCCTTGATCTTCTAGTTGTTGGGCTTGCACTTGGGCTTGTGCTTGGGCCTCTTCTAGTAGTTGTTTATGTTTTGATCAGTTGGATGTCTTTTTGGATATGTTTGTACATTCCTTCAACCTAGGGTTGTCCACTTGATTGGGCCTACAAAAATAAACAAAAGCTCAATTAGACCCATATTTGCAATTAAATCAATACACAACCTCTAGGTTTTCATCCTCCTTATTATATGGTTGTGTGAGGCTGGACGGTTTCCATCACCCTCTGTCTCAACGAAACCGCGTTCTAGCATTAGAAAGGGAATAACAAATTCCACTAGAGATAGACGGAGACAGAGCTTGGAATTGGAGTCAACCGACGACTAGTTCAACCGACAAGAACAAAATATATATATATATATATATATTTTTAAATATAACATAATCTTTAACATGTAGTATTTTTTATTAACTTTTCATATCCTGATATTTTTCTCAATAAGATTATTAATAAAAATTTAAATATCTCACTCATAACTTAATAATTCATAATAACTCTTACATCAATCTTTACATCATATCAATCATCTCATTTTTTTTATTATCATAAATAAATTCAATAATTTAATAATCATGACAAATATATTAAATTATTTTACATTAAAATAGCATTTCTTAAAGTGTAATCTTATCAAGTTATTTTAAATTAAAATAGTGTAACAAGATAAAAAGAGAGAAAAAAAATAGTTTAAGTAATCAGCTGAACAAACTAAGTAATTATTTTTTTTCCTTTCAAACCCGTTGAGTAAATTTTACTATATATGTCATCAATTTAAGATTCTTGAAAAAGTGGTTGCATTTCGTGACCAACAATTACAAACAGAACAATGATAAGAATCAAATATATAGTGCATGAGACTATTTCTAAGTAGCCTTGCTCAGTATATATCATTTTAACGTCTTTATCAACGTCTTCAAAAGATTATATATATATATATATATATATATATATATATATATATATATATGTGTGTGTGTGTGTGTGTTT
>Ga0123341_1003904_pt1 | contig 12941 bp, 10 predicted proteins | sample Turbeapinknodule_FD_89959 | JGI IMG/M metagenome (GOLD analysis project Ga0123341, IMG submission 89959) | Root nodule microbial communities of legume samples collected from Mexico - Turtle bean Mexico pink nodule | ecosystem: Host-associated > Plants > Roots > Nodule | place: Mexico: Nepantla... | reverse complement strand
AAAATCATGCATTCATTTTTTTTAATTATACAAACTAACTTTAAAAATATTATTAAATCATTTTATATAAAACTATTATTATTTTTATATGTAAGTAGATGGTCCTGAGTTTTTTTTTTCAATTTATACAACATTTAACTTAATTATTGTAGACTTCTTTTTATTCAAAAGTGACAAAGTCATATGTTCTTTAAAAAGTTAGATTTTACAAAACATTTCGGAAAAATCATTTTAAGATATGCGTTGAATTGTGTTTTATTTATCTCGTAACAGTGTGTGGAAATTAAATTATCTTAAAAAATAATTATATATAATCCACTATTATTATATTAGTGGATGATAATTATATTATTTTTGTTTAAATAAATGTATAAAAAATATTTTTAATATAATTAATTTTGTTTAAATTCAAAATATCAGTTTATATATATAATGCTAAAAAGGAAATGATAAAATAGTTATAAAAAGCATTCGTTTAAATATAAGAAAATAATTTATTTTATTTTTTATAAAATAAAATGTTTTAAATAAAATTTGTAGGTGATGCCTTAACTCATTTTGGTTGGCGTCAGACCATGCCTGATGAAAAGAATGCGCTTCAAAATAATGGAACTTGGGAACTTGTTCCTTTACCATCTAGGAAATTTGTTGTTGGTTGTAGGTGAATTTTTGCTATCAAAGTTGGTCTTGATGGTACTATTGATCGTTTCAAAGCTCGTCTTGTGGCTAAGGGTTATACCCAAATTTTTGGTTTAGACTATGATGATACTTTTTCTCCAGTGGCAAAGATGGCTTTTGTTTATTTATTCATAGCCATGGTTGCTCTTCAACAATGGTCTCTTTATCAACTGGATGTCAAAAATGCATTTCTTAATGGGTATTTGCAGGAAGAAATTTATATGGAGCAACCTCCCGATTTTGTTGCTCAGTGAGAGTCTTATGGATTAGTATGTTGTCTTCGCAAATCCTTATATTGTCTAAAGCAGTCTCCTAGGGTTTGGTTTGGAAAATTTAGCAATGTTGTTCAACAGTTTGGTATGACTCGCAGTGAAGCAGATCATTCGGTTTTTTATCATCACTCGAGTGTTGGGTGTATCTTTCTTGTAGTATATGTTGATGACATTGTTCTTACAGACAGTGATCACGATGACATCTCACAAGTAAAACAACACCTTTGTCAACAACACTTTGAGACCAAAGATCTTGGCAAACTCAAATATTTCTTGGGGATTGAGGTAGCATAATCCAATATTGACATTGTTATCTCTCAAAGAAAATATGCATTGGATATTTTGGAGGAAATTGGGTTGATGAATTCAAAATCTATTGATATTCTCATGGATCCCAATGTCAAACTTCTACCCAATCAGGGGGATCCTCTTTCAGATCTTGAGAAGTACATGAGATTAGTTGAAAAATTGAACTATCTCACTGTTACTCGTCCTGATATTTCCTTTGCAGTTAGTGTGGTGAGTCAATTTCTTAATTCTCCATGTGAAGATCATTGGAATGCAATCACTCGTATACTGAAGTACATTAAAGGCTCTCCTAGAAAATGTTTGTTATTTAGTCATAATAATCATATTAAAGTCATTTGTTATTCAGATGCTGATTGGACAGGATCTCCATCTGATAGAAGATTAACTTTTAGTTATCGTGTCTCCATTGGCATTAACTTTATCTCTTGGAAGAGCAAGAAATAAAGTGTTGTGGCAAGATCTCGTGCATAAGCAGAATATAGAGTTATGGCCTCGACTACTTGTGAGCTTATTTGGCTTAAACAATTACTTAAAGAATTCCAATTTGGAGAGGTCACTCAAATGACACTTATATGTGATAATCATGTTACTCTTCATATTAGTTCAAATCCAGTTTTTCATGAAAGGACCAAACATATTAAGATTGATTGTCATTTCATTTGAGAAAAGATTATATCGGAAGATATCAAGACTGAGTTCGTTAATTCAACTAATCAATTAGCAGGTATTTTTACTAAACCCTTACGAGGGCCTAAGATTGATTACATTTGTAACAAGCTGGGTACATATGATCTATATGCACCAAATTGAGGGGGAGTGTTAGATATTATAAGATATTATAGATATTGTATATATTATTAGATATTTTTATTTATGTAATGGACTTAGCCCGTATGTTTCTTTTCCTATATAAACATAGCCCTATGTGTTCAATATACACAAGGGATTTAGCCTATTCTTTCTTTTCCTTTAATAAGATACAATTATGAGATAGTTGTATATATTCATATGTTAATTAGATATTGCTTGTTTCACTTTATTTTATTAAATATGGGTAAAATTAGGGATGTTACATTATGGTATCATAGTTGTTCAAACCTTAGGAGACCTAAGGGTTATGGGGTTATTTGTGTGTGCTTTAGTTTGTTGGTTAGTAAAACTACATTTTTTAAAATAAAATAAAATTCTAAAAACTTATCCTAAATCTTTCCTTTTGTGTATTATAGAATGACTCCTGGACCTCCTACCCCTCCCCAGCCTTCTTTTGAGATGAACCAGATTTCCAGAGTCATAAAGATGATGGCTAATGCTACCCAACAACAAAATATGACAATGACTCAGAATCATCAGGCAACAATGTATCATTGGGAGACTACTAGATCAACTGCAACCATTTCCTATGTGAGTCAGTCTCAGGAGCAGATGGGACTGACGGAGTTCATGAGACACAACCCACCCAAGTTCAGTGGACATATAAGTCTTATGTCTCTTAGATGCATTTTGAGTATGAAGTTCGTCTATTGCATGTTAGTATGAAGTTATTGATTAACATGTTAAACTAATGTTCTTTTTTTTATCTCTTTAATTAAAGTCTTCATTTTTATTTTAAGTTTTAAAGTAAGATAATTTCAATTGTTGTATTTCAGGTGGAATGATCTTATGAAGTGAGATGTGGTTGTAATTTGACATATGAATTGAAGTCATGAATATGAGATGATTTATGAATTGTAGTTTGATATGGTGTATTAAGTATTGGAACCTATAAAGAGATTACTGACTTTATTGATAATCTAAGTCATACAGATTAAAACATTAGGTGGTGAGAAACTCAACAAGGGTTGACTTCTGGATACTGGAGGCCTTAAACTTACGTTGAACTCATGAAGTTCAAGTGTGCTTAAATGATAAATGTTAATCTTTGATAGGAATTGGCATGTCTTTTAAAAGACGTAAGGTACTATTCCTTAGAGAATATCCTTGATATTTGAATTCATGTGTGATTTGAATACATGCATGTGTGTTGGATCAAATGCTTATCACTAGGTCAAAAATTATAGCTGATAGTTCGAACACAACTCTTATTACTTAAGTTCGTAACCGTTCATATGCCATGATTATAGTAACTTGGTCCATCTTGCCTCCGTCACACGACAATTAATCTCACCTACAACAATGTAAACACATTTATGATGAGATGACGATGGAATAAGTGAAAAATGTCATGAATTGTCTTATTTACATAATTTATCATAGATTTATGGTATTATCATAATTTCTTTTAGTGACTTGTTGTTTATGTGATAATCAATTATAAATGTTTTACATAAATAAATGTAGATAAAAATCCTAAAATTGTGTTTAGAAGGTATTGTGAACCTATTTTATGTTATTTCTTCAAAATATATATATATATAAATAAATATTATGTTATGATTACAATTTATTTTTGTATTATTGAACATTAACACAAACCCTTTACTTAGATGTAAAATAATATTAGTAGTTTTTGGAGTGTTTATAATATATATACACCTGAATTTTCACTATAACCCATAAACTATTATATGTAAAAAACGTAGCTCCAAATAATACTAATAACTACTCGACATAAACATGGCAAGAGATTATAAAATAAAAAAAATACACTTTTGTGAATATCACAATTGAAATAAAAAAAATAAAAAAATAAAAAATACACTGTTGGTCAAAATTGTTGTTGATTAGTAGTATTACTGGAAATGGAAAAAAAAAGTTTATTCCAGACAAGAAAATAATACTAAAATGGAAGCGATATTCTATTGGGTGGCAGGAATGAAAGGAGTGCAACTCTTGGGCTTCAGAGTTCAGTTCCCAAACACGCCTACATAACCAGCAAAAGGGTTTCAAATCATAACTTTCCATTTCCAATAGCCGATTCCACACCGTCCGATTAGAACTCCCTTTCCTTTTCATTTTCCGTCTTCAGTTTCAATTCCCCTTTCTGTGGCGCCGCTTATCACACCGTTGTTTTGAAACGGTTGAAACGGCGACGCATCCTCCCAAACCCTAACCCTAGCCTCTCCTTCCTCCTCTATCTGTGACTCCCAAATCAAATCGTGTTTCTTTATGTTCTCCCAAAATCTGATTCTCCCTCCCGAAAACCCTAGACCAGCGGCTTCGTTCGCTTCAAAACCCATGAGCAATGAGATCGCAATCGCTGCGCAGAAACCTCCTCCGTCGATTCTCGTTGGGCGCTTCAAGGCACTCCTCAAGCAGCGTGATGACGAACTTAAACTTGTCGCAGGGGTCCCCGTTCCGCCCCCGGCCACCGAAGAAATCGTCCAGATTTACGACCTCCTTTTGTCGGAACTCACCTGTAATTTGAAGCCTATCATCACCGATCTCACAATCATAGCCGAACAGCAGAGGGAGCACGCCAAAGGCATCGCTGACGCAATTTGCGCTCGGATTCTCGAGGTCCGTCTCCGTTGCCGACGAAACTTCTTCTTCTGCCCCTCCAAATTTGTAAAATGTCATGGAATCGTTTTTATAGTTCGGGTCAAAATTATCCCTCTCTTGTTGTTTCATTTTTTAATGTCACTATTGGGGTTCCAATTCTTGCTTTTTTTCTTATATTTCAGTTATGCATTTTTTTTTTATGTTTTTTCTCTTGCATTTTTCTAAAAAATGATCATCACTTATAGAAGCACATAACAATTGGGTTATACTCATTCAATTCAGAATTCACCGGTGTTTTCGACCTTACATCAAAGCGTACAGAAAAAAATAATTAGTTGGTACTGGTATTTTAAAGAATAGGAAATAGAACAATCTGAACAAACATGTGGAGTTCCTCACGCATTGTGAAGATTGAGTGCAACGTGTTTGAGGTTTTCTTCGATTTCAGTAAAGTCTAAGGGCTTACGAATTGAAATTTTAAATATGAAAACTACTTACTCTGGAAAGAATCAGGATGGCCATTAAAGGGAATTTGCTATTTCAGTTTTGCTGGAACGAAGTGGTTTCTGCTTAAAAGAGAGAAAGTTGATGAATGAACGGGGTATTGAGTACGCAGGAAAACGTTCTGTAATTTTTTAAATAGTATAGATCAAATTGAGATAATTTTATGCAAATAATACAATATCTAAAGAGAATAAGAACTTTCTTAATGACCAATTTCATAGAATATTAGTTTTTCTACTTACTAGAATTAGATTCTCGTTGAATTGTATATCTGACTATGCCACTGTTCACATGAGAATTCAATTTTTTGGAGATATTCTTTTCAGGTGCCAGCAGATCAAAAGCTTCCCTCACTCTATTTGTTGGACAGTATTGTGAAGAATTTTGGGCAGGAATACATTAAATACTTCTCTTTACGTCTGCCAGAAGTATGTGAACTAGAATTGCATTATTGTTTTAGTTTATAATTGATAACACTTTGTTCTTTGGTATTGAAACTTCTGTTTCTTTTGTCTTCCCAGGTTTTTTGTGAGGCATACAGGCAGGTTCAGCCTAGTTTGCATCCTGCTATGCGGCATCTTTTTGGGACCTGGTCAAAAGTTTTCCCACCTTCTGTCCTACGCAAGATTGAAGTTGAATTGCAATTTTCTCTAGCAGTTAACACCCAATCATCCACCCTGAATTCTGCAAGGGCTTCTGAATCTCCTCGGCCTAGTCATGGCATACATGTTAATCCGAAATACCTGCGCCAGTTGGAGCACTCAACTGTGGATAGTGTAAGCTATTTTGTGACAACTCTGTCTTCCATACAAACTGTACAGGAACAAGGCTGAAGGTTTATTGGTGGATACCCTAAGAGTGTGTATTTCACTATTAGGATTTAGAATTGTTAATTGTTTAAACATAACTGTATCCAGATGTAATTTTTGCTGCAAATATCTTATTGTATCTCCTATTGTAGGATATCTGCTTATCTATCATTCCTTTCCTGCATGTTGGTAATCTTTTGGATTTTTTTTTGCATGTCCTGTTTGCTTACCCTTTGCTTCCTCTTTTCATCTAAGCTTTTATGAATTATGATTAGTGGCCTGTATGTTGACCATCTAAAATCAATTTTACAGTCAGACACGTTCTAATTGAAAATCCATGGTTAAGATGAATTTGTGTACTCCTCTGAATAATATTGGATATTTCAAAATCAAACTATATAAATCAATTTTACCTAACATTAAAACAAATGAACACCAAGTCCTAGCACTGCAAGACTATTTATTTATGTATTTCAAAGTTTTGATTTACTGAATTTCCTATCTCTAATTATCATGTGTTATACTCCTTTCCTTGGAATCAAAGGAGAAAAACCTGGATGACAACCAAATACTTGTGCCTTTTTTCTCTTTGAAGCCCTCCAGCAGTTTGCATGTTGTGAATGACAACAACTTTTTGTTTATTGAATAATTTTGCTGGCAACATGTCAGAAATACATATTTTATCTGTTTTTCTGTGATTTCTCTCTTCTTTTATTATGTGGAAATTTTGTCACCATGGTCAGTGTTATTAGTTATTCCTTTCCTTCTCTAGTCATATAACTTCTCTTATATTTTGTGTGGTGGAGAAAGAATTAAGTATTTTATCCATTTATTGTAGGATTAGAGATTTCTTCTGAATATTTACCATTGAATAGATAAATTATTTGACAAATTTTTCTTGCAAGCAGATATAATGAGTGGCATGTGACGTAGTATTTATTTTATCCTCACAGGTTGGTGCTGAAAAGTTGGATTCATCAGGAAATGCCAATAATACAAACTTTGGCATTGTAGCTAGTAAGACACACCAAATTTTATCAGGCAGTAGCAGGCTGGGAATACCCTCTTCTCCCTCAAGAAGTGGACTTGATAGGCCTTTGTCTGGACCCATGGATGATTATGCAGCTGACAGTTCTGCTAACAGATTAATTGAGAGAGACTCTCCTCATCCTTCTGTTGATTATGGAGTAGGCAAGGTATTAGGTAGAGATATGGAGTTGAGTGAATGGCAGCGAAAGCAGTATGCTGGTGATGGTCGTAATCGATTTCCGACTTCTATCACGTACAGCCTTAGTAATGGACATCAGCGTCAAAGTCCAAGAGCTTTAATCGATGCATATGGCAGTGGCAAAAGTCAAGAAACTTCTAGTAGTAAGCCTTTGCTAGTTGAACGGCTTGAGAGAAATGGTATAGACAACAAGGTATTGCCTACATCATGGCAGAATACTGAAGAGGAGGAGTTTGATTGGGAAGATATGAGTCCAACCTTAACAGATCATAGTAGGAATAACAGTATATTGCCTTCAACTATTGGATTTACCAGGGAAAGGCCTGTTGCAGGTAATGCAGCTTTGTCAGAACATGATTCCAGGAAGGGGGTTTGGTCTAGTGGATCTCAGCTTCCTCCAGTGGATGATTCTTCTGTTGCAGCAGATGATGCATTTGCTTCTTTGGGTGTATGTTTCCTCCTATATTTTATCAATTCTGCTATATACTGTTTGAGAGTATGGTTTATGATATTACATTTCCCTATTAAGATGTACAAGCAAACGCCATTGATGTTTTGTGATCTGTGATATTTTGCTGGTAGTGACGATCTGTGTAGGTTTGTTTGGGTAGGCTCTATAAAATGCCTCAATTACTCACCTTTGTCTGGGCGGGACCTCTAATTTTGTTTGCAGATATTCACTAATGCACTGTTTTTAGCAGTAAACTACTTATAATTTAGCCAATTTAGTAAATAGCAACCGGCCTTTTGTTAGTAGAAGTGTTGATGTTTTTCATTTAGTGGTTTAAGTTTGGTTCTCATCTTTCCATTATTAACATGAATTTTATTCTGTTATAGATTTAATATAAAATTATTTGTGTCATTACCTAATAGCTAAGATTTCAAAATAGTTACCTCATGATGCTTGGAATTTTTCTCATAATCTAACTCGTCACAACATATCTTTTACTAATGGAAAGGAGTCTTACGATTCCTCCATTTGATAACATTCACAATGCATAACTTATTGGGTTTGACTTGCAATGTCAAGGATGGTTTTTGGCAATGTCTCTAATGTGAAACCTAGACCATCAGTGTTGCTTTCATCTCTTGAAGTAAGTCCTTATGAATATCGGAATGTTACTCAACCTCCTACCTTAAATGCAATAACTATTTTCAAAAACATGTTAGGACTCAGTTTGAAGCTATACATGTGAGAGTTGTCTGTAATATAAAACCATTTATGTGTTTTCACCCAACATTTTAAACTTTAGTACGGATACTTGGTTAAGAAAAAAATTAGTGTAATTTGAAAGGAAGTAGGACTTGCCAATACTTGCTCTGACTGATAGAATTGAAAATTTATCCATTCTCTTTGCAGTTTCGGCGAGCACCACTGGGACAGGTACCTGGATTCCAAAATCATGTCAGTCTGGGCTCTTCTCATCATCTGTCCAACTCGTCACAACATATCTTTAGTAATAGGGGACGAGCAAGAACTATTTCATTTCCTCCTATTGATAACATTCACAATGCAGATACAAATCCATATCGGGTTCGACCTGCAGTGTCAAGGATGGTTTCTGGCCGTGTTGCTAATGTAGAACCTAGACCATCAGTTTTGCCTGCAACTCTTGAAATAAGGCCTTCTGTAAATTTGAATGTCAGTCGACCACCTGCATTAAATCCAATAACTCCATTGCAAAAACATGTTAGGAGTCAGTTTGAAGCTATACATACTAGTAACCCTATTGTGAATCATGTAAATAAATCTTCATTTATGCCAGAGCAGTCATTTGACAGTGTTGAGAACAAGGATGCAAGTATTTTGAAGATACATCAGTTGCCTAATCAGCTTCCTGGACTAATTTCGTCCAACCAGCAAAATCACAGGCAAGCACCACAACTGCAGTTTTTCCCACCATCTCAGGATTCGTCAAACTCACAATTTAGTCATGGGAGTTCTTTGCAGGGACATGGTGCTTCTATAAGTACTGCCATGTCGAATCCGTTACCTGTTATGCAATTTCATTTGCCTCTCCAAAGTATTGCAAATCATCCTTTGCATTTACGGGGTGTAGCCCGTCCACCTTTGCCTCCAGGTCGCCCTCCTGTTCCATCTCAAATGATACCTCATCCAAATGCTAGTCCATTTATGTCAAGCCAACAGCCAACTGTTGGATATACTAATTTAATTAGTTCTCTTATGTCTCAAGGTGTGATCTCATTGGCTAACCAGCTACCTGCTCAGGTATTTAGTATTAGTATTAGTATTTTCATTTCTTTCCTTTTGTTTTTTCCTTTCTTTGCTTGATTGTGCCACCAGAGGGATAATTTTGTTATTTGTTTTTAGGATTCTGTTGGAACTGAGTTTAATCCAGATATTCTGAAGATTCGTTATGAGTCTGCTATCAATGCCTTGTATGGTGATCTCCCAAGACAATGCACAACTTGTGGACTCCGATTCAGATGCCAAGAGGAACACAGTAGTCATATGGATTGGCATGTGACTAAGAATCGGATGTCTAAAAGCCGGAAGCAGAAACCCTCTCGGAAGTGGTTTGTGAGTGACAGGATGTGGCTTAGTGGTGCAGAGGCATTGGGAACTGAGTCAGTTCCAGGTTTTTTGCCTACAGAAACCATAGAAGAAAAGAGAGACGATGAAGAGTTGGCTGTTCCAGCAGAAGAGGACCAGAATACTTGTGCATTATGTGGAGAGCCTTTCGATGAGTTTTACAGTGATGAAATGGAGGAATGGATGTATAGAGGAGCTGTATACCTCTATGCTCCCACGGGGACAACAGCAGGCATGGACAGGTCACAGTTAGGCCCTATAATCCATGCTAAATGCAGATCAGAATCTAATATGGCACCATCTGAAGATCTTGGGCTGGATGAAAAGGTATTTTTTTTCCATATCAATTGTTGTCTACTGCATCTGCCTCTGTTATTTTTTCAAAAGATTATGCCAGGAGTTCCACAATGAGTAGTGTAAAATAAACTATTTGATCTATACTTGGTCAAAGTTTTTCTATCTAATAAATTAGTCTTTTGTATATGATTTTTTTTCTTGTGTTATTGTCAACCAGTTTCTTTGTTTGAATTTAATATTCCTTGCTTGCTTGTTTGAATTTAATTTGCATGTTTGCATATGCTTCAAGGAATCTTCAGTAAATATCTTTTTTTATTATTATTATTCTGTATACGCAGGGTGCTGATGAAGAGGGTACTCAAAGGAAGCGAAGGCGGAGTTGACTAAACTTGACCTTATTTTTTGCTTTGTAACTTAAGATTTTCCATTAGTGTATGTTAGAGTAGAGTTGAATACCGTGGCCATTCTGCCAAAGTCATGTACATGTATAGTTGGACTAGTATGGTGCATATTTTCTTGCAGCCAAAGGTTTACATATTAACTTGAAGTATTTCGTCCCCAAATCAAAACTATTGTTAGTAGTACATTGTTATTTTTGGGATGACGCGTATGCGGCGACATGGTATTAATTTGGTCATAATTACTTTCTACAATTTGTCCGGTAACTCAGAATGGCATACTAACTATTTGTATTTTATTAAACTCCTGACATGGATGAGAGAAGACTTTAAAAATATTCTGACAATGTCCAGAAATTAATTTGTTGTGCTAGCCACAAGTTAATTCCATCCATTTTGGTTTCTTTCTCTCAGGGAACAAGAACTTATTGTCATCAAATTCTTAATAAAATTTTATGAATGTATCAAGTATAATTTTCATAATGTCATGTATAAGAGATGACATTAATCCATGAGATCCTTTGCAAGGTTCAATAAAAATGGAGGCATAAACGATTTTTGCTCTCACCTACCCTAGTTGACATCTCAGATTTTTTTTTCTAATTTTTTGAAACTTATTAATTGAAATTTTCATAATGTAATGCCATATAAATATGTTGACATCAAATTACAAGATCCCTTTTAAAGGTTCGAACAAAGAATGGAGACATCAAATGTTCTAGTTGCCACGGATTATTACCTAATTATCAAAATACAACTGTTCTTCATAGTAACTTATAAAAATTATTTTATTAGTGGACAAAAGTTGTTCTCTATTGTTTTATGTTTAGACCTTGTTTGAAATTTGTATTTGTATTTTATTCATGTACACTTATTTTTTATGGTTTCGGATATTAGTGTGATATTTATAGAATTTTACTCAATTTTTAAAGAATATTGGTATCGATAATTAATGTTATTAATATTGACCGATAAAAAGGATGTTTGAAATTCAAAATACACAAGGAAGACATACTTTATTAGGATATTTTAGAAAGAAAGAAAAAAATATTCACAAAAAGTAGGAAAAAGTAGGTAGGGTGTAATGCTAATGTCAAATTGGGAAGGAATCACATACAAAAAACCAATCACACTTAAAAAAAGGGGGTGGGTTCTGTTCCTGCACTCCCAACAAATTTCTCCCTGCACCCCATTACTTTTGGAAAACATTGTTTTACCCCTTTTAAAAATAACTTCCAAATTAATATTTCTAAAATATTTTCAGAACATACTTTTTGGAACACATTTTATAAATTATGGATTTATCATTTTAGAATTCAAAAAATGTGTCTCAAAAAAATATTTTGGAATGATTATTTTGTCTTCTAGATTTTCTATTTCAGAAACACATTTTGTTTATAAAACATCTCCTATTCCGGAATGATCCAAAACTGCAACGATAATTGGATATTTCAAAGAATGTAGGGGTGTAGAAAGAAAAATATAAGGGTATAAGAAGAAACACCCAAAAAGGTGTTAATACTTAGAAGCCTAAAAAACTACTCTACTCCTAAGCAAACAACACCATATAAACAGAAGGCTAGTTGTGTCTAGTAAAACCTATACACTCAATTTTACCATTTGTTGGGATTCCCTAAACCCAAATAATTTAATCTTAACCCAAACCAAATAGTTTAATTTATCTTTCACTTAATTATTGAATTTTAAATTTCAAATAATTACTATATGCACATAATATATTTTTTTTATTGAATAACACTTTTAATATTTGAAACATGTCTTCTTTGAAGCACTATTTGGAACTTTTCATTCCTTTGGAACTTTCAAATTTCATTTTACACCCAAGTTTTTAATTTATGTAAATTCATAGTATTTTCCTAAACCAACTAATACAATTTATATTTAAGCTGTCAGAATATAATTACTAGAACTACCAATGACAATATAAAATGAAAAATAAAATAAAACATTGATTTATTTAAATTTAAAAAATAAAGAAAATTATGAAAAAGAGAGATAATATTTCGTTTAACATCACAGTATATGGATTTTTTTTAATGTTTCTTGTCTAGAAAAACATGATAACAAATATTTTCAATAACATACGGCGATTAATAAAGTTATTTTGAAAAAAAAAAAAATCAGGCTCAACCATAAATTACAAAAAAAAAAAAAATTTAAAAAAAAGTTAGTGCGGAAAGAAAGTTCAACTCTTAGTCCCAAATTATGAAATAATTATTAAAATCAAAACTATAGAAGAGAACAAACCAATTTGGTGAACTTGTATATGTCAGTTTCTAAGTTTAAGGTGAAAACTATCCACTAAACCCTAAATAAAAAAGGTAAAGGCTGATAGTTTTTTTTTTTTTTTATGAAAATGATGCAATTTTGTTTGAATATTATAAAAATAGATAAGTTTTAAAAGAATTACAGTATTACGTAACTTGTATTTTT
>Ga0123341_1003903_pt1 | contig 12941 bp, 6 predicted proteins | sample Turbeapinknodule_FD_89959 | JGI IMG/M metagenome (GOLD analysis project Ga0123341, IMG submission 89959) | Root nodule microbial communities of legume samples collected from Mexico - Turtle bean Mexico pink nodule | ecosystem: Host-associated > Plants > Roots > Nodule | place: Mexico: Nepantla... | reverse complement strand
TGTAAACACTACAAGAAAATCATCAGAAACTAATTTTAGAGACTAAAATAATTAGTCACTATATTGACTAAATTAAAGATAATTTATAAACTAAAAAAAATATTGGTATCTAAAATCATTTCTATTGTTAATAAAAATTTATAAAATAGTTTCTAAATAGGTGCCTAACTATTATTAACTACCTACTTATGTTTTAAACTAGTCTCTAAAAAGAGAATATAAAATATTAGTATCTAAAACATTGGTAGCTAATTTAGATAATAATTTAAAAATCATTTTATAATATTTTATTAATAATAGAAACCATATTAAATATCAATAATTTTTAATTTCTAAATTAGTATCTAATTTAGTCAATACAAAACTAATTATTTTTTGTCTCTAACTTTGATTACTATTTAATGATTTTATCGTAGTATAGATTGAATTACTTTTCCATTAACATATGTTTTTTATTTGGTACAAATGAGATGTGTTTCTGTCAAACAATAAAAAAAAACTCAAGAATTTTTTCTTAAATCTGTGTTTCAACAACAAAGATCCTTTTAGCAACATTTCAAAAATATCGCTACATAGATAAAGTATTGTATAAACTCTATGTTATAATACTAGGGACTTTTAGCATTTTAAAAATGTATATTACCAATTAAGACATTTTGCAAAAGTTAAAACTAGAAGAAAAACTTGAACTCAGACTTGTGAACATATGTTCTGAAATTAGCATTTTGTACTCGTAATTATGATTCTTGTGTTGATGCTGTTTGAAACCAGTTTAGAATATTACTGTTGCAGAGTCGGCAAATTCCATGTAACTCAATTTGCTATCAACCAAGAACAGTGCATATTCTCCTTCCGTAGAACTGGTCATCAGCCAACTAATGATGGTGACCCTGTTACGAGTCACCATCACTCATTTGATGAGTGCATAATTATCTTTCATACATATAAATCGCTAAGGTTGAAGTATATATAAAGAAGATAATGGTTTTATCCCCTATAGTATTTTACTATACTTCTCTTTCTTTTCAATTGCCTATTCAAAAGTTTTCTGCATAACCATGGTATTTCATTTTTTTTTCTTTGTTTATATACCTAAGTTTCTTGCATGCCACTTATTCAGATCATCATTTGCATGCAGGAAAATCATGTTGTTGATGGGAATGTGAAGTGGATGCAGGAGGAGAGAGCAGAGGTAGTTCATGGAAAGGTTGATTGGAAAGGAAGAAAAGCTTTGAAGCACAAACATGGAGGGATTAAAGTTTCATTGCTCATACTAGGTAAGCTAAAACGGATGCAGTAAGTTCATGAACATTTTCCTAAAGAGTAACATGAAAATGTAACAATACAAATTAAGGTGTGTGGATTAATTATATATTTATCCCAAAGTAAGAGAAAGAAACATGAATACCATTTTCACTTTTTCTCTTTTCCTTTTGGAATCAAAGTCTAGTTTGAGAATTGGTGAAGTGATAGCATTACCACTAATAAAAAAACAAACAGAAAAGGAGAAATCCTTAATTTAGTGACCACTAACCATGTAACTTTGATTGTTTAATGTTTAAATCGGTTATATTAATTGCACGTAGTGTTATTTGGGTTTGGATGCAGCCGCAATTGCTATCGAGAACATGGCAACTCTGTCACTAGCAGTGAACTTGGTATCATACTTCAATCGAAACATGCATTATGACCTAGCAGATGCAGCTAACATGGTCACCAATTACATGGGTGTTAGTTACATGCTCTCCATTGTGGTTGCTGTTCTTGCTGATACTTGGATTGGCAGATACAAATGCGTTGTTATTTCTGGATTTTTTGAGTCACTGGTAAGATCCAAAATTACCTTTCCTTTGCATAATAATACAAGTTATTAGTCATTCATTATAAGCATCATATGTGAGTGTGAAATTACAAGTTTTGATAAGGAATAATCGTCTTTTGACTCTGAGTGTATAGTGGGAAGAGAAAGAGAAAAAATGATAAACATAAAAGATAAAATGATTGGAAAGGAGAATAAAGATAAAAATAGTGTACTATAAATATGAAAACCTCAGTGTGAAAAGATATGTAGCCAGTGATCAGTGAGTAGCATCACTAAGGAAATGCGTATCGAATCGAATTGGATTTTGAAGTGGATTTTAGTGTAGAATAGAACTTATTCTTCTTGTTTACTGTGGATTCTATACACATTAATTGTTCTCGCATGTACACATACTTCTTTTTGCAAACTTTTCTTTATTTTTATCTTTCTAAACAAAAAAATATAAATCTTATTTTATCAATCAATTTTATAAAATTGAATTAAAATTAAAATTTGTTTTTTAATAAAATATATCATTTTTTATTGAACTGTTGTTGGATCATCGGAGTTGATAAATTTCGTCATAACTGCATACATCAGTTCAAATAATTTTTTCTTATATTTTTTTATGATCCTCACTCTAATTTCAAAAACCTTAAATGTCTTTCTAGAATCCTTTACACATTCTGAAAATTATTATCCAAAAATGTATTAAAAAGCTTTTAGATTACAAATATGAAGCCGTATGAGTGTTTCTAAACATATAACAGGAAATAGTATCTAACACATTGCAACTTATGTATTCCTAATAGAATCAAATAATGTCTTATAAAATTAATTCTAGAATAGTGGTGAAGGAAATTCTAGAATATATAACCTAAAGTAGTATCACAAACATTTTGACTTATACACTTCAAAATAAGATCAAATATCTTTTAAAATAATCATGCCTGAATAGAGATAATACATTTTAAAAGTCTATTTCAGAATTATGCAAGATAAGTATTATTTTTACATAATTCCGAATAAAAACAAATCTGAAATATATAATCTAAAATGATACTTTTAGTACTTTATATTTATTAAAAAATGAGAAAGATTAAATGGGAATTTTAAAAGGTAGAGAGGTACATGAAGAAAAACCTGTGGTGGATAAAAAAATCTGGGGTGCATAAAGAAAAACCTGTGGTGGATAAAAAAATCTGGGGTGCATAAAGAAAAACCCACCCTTTAATGCTTGTCTTAGCGTATCCCAGATTAAGCAGAAGAACAGAAGTCATAGCCAACAGCTAACATTTTCATCGAAACAGAGCTCGAATCCTTTTAATTTTGAAACACATTTCATCAAAATCAATGTATTTCAATTAATTTTTTGTAATTTAAAAAGATAAAGAAATATCAAATAAGAAGTATTTGTAAGAAAAAATTATGTTGAAGTAAAAATAATTGAATAGAAAGTGAGCCAAAATGTATATATAAATGTATAGTTTCGAAATCGATTTTGAGGATCACCGAAAAAGCTCTTTTGTTATGGCTTATTAAAATCTTAAACAGATGCAATAATGTTGTGAATTGTGTTGCAGGGACTGTCACTGCTTACAATTCAGGCACACATGAAAAGCCTGAAGCCCCTTATTTGCAACGTGTATGTGAAAAATGCAGATTGTGAAAAGCTGAGTGGCAAGAAAGAAGCATTCCTCTTCATAGGGCTCTACTTGTTGGCCTTTGGCAGTTCAGGTTTGAAGGCTTCCCTGCCATCACATGGTGCTGATCAATTCGATGAGAGAGACCCCAGAGAAGCAAAACAAATGTCAAGCTTCTTCAACAGTCTCTTGTTAGCAGTTTGCATCGGTGGAGCAGTGAGCTTAACGTTTAATGTGTATGTTCAAGACCACAATGGCTGGGACTGGGGCTTTGGAATCTCCACTGTTGCTATTGTTCTGGCCACCATAATCTTTGCCTTTGGATAACCACTATACCGAATTCATGTTGCACATGCTAAAAACGGCATCATTGAGATCATACAGGTATAAACACACCCTTTTCAATTACTAATTACCTTCTTGTTTTAAGTTGTTCTGCATGTATCAGTACAAAAATTCTTGTATCTTTGTCTAGATTTCATTAATGTACATTATTTCTAATTACTAATTAGTGCTTATACAAATATTATGTCACTACTTCAATTCTGAACACAATGGCAACACACATGAATTTTATATAATGAGCCTTCAGTTATAGATTATTTCTTGTATCAAATTAATGTTTCAACATTGCATTGATCAAACTGTTTGTTTTAAATTGTTCGCTTTATTTTCCAGGTCTACATAGCAGCCACTCGCAACAGAAACCTTCCCCTTCCTGAAGATCCTATGGAATTATACGAGATTGAACAGGACAAAGAAGCTGCAGTGGACGTAGAGTATCAACCTCATAGAGATATTTACAGGTTTAATCCCACTTGTGACTGAAGTTAGTGATATGTATATATTTTACTTCATGATAGCTTAAGCACTAAACTTGATACATGGTTAGAGTAAAAGGCCTTAGATGTCATCTTTTATAAACAAAAAAGCTTCTTCTGCCAACTATATTACTCCAATTCCAGTGCATTTAGTTCTAACATTGAGGTTCCTTCTGCATAGGTTCTTGGACAAAGCAGCTATTCAAAGAAAATCTGATGAGCAACATGAGAAGCAAGAGGCCTCAAACCCATGGAAACTATGCAGAGTGACACAAGTAGAAAATGCCAAAATCATTCTAAGCATGCTCCCTGTATTCTGCTGCTCAATTATAATGACCCTTTGCTTAGCACAACTCCAAACCTTCTCTGTCCAACAAGGCTCCACCATGGACACAAGGATCACCAAGCATTTTAACATCCCACCTGCATCCCTACCAATCATCCCAGTTGCCTTCTTAATCATTATAATCCCTTTCTATGATCGCATCTGTGTTCCTTTTCTACGTAAATGCACTGGTATTCCCACCGGCATTACACACTTGCAGCGCATAGGAATTGGCCTAATACTTTCCTCCATCTCCATGGCAATTGCAGCAATCATAGAGGTGAAAAGAAAAGGAGTTGCAAGAGACAACAACATGCTTGATGCAGTGCCAGTAAAGCAGCCATTGCCACTGAGTATATTCTGGCTTTCGTTTCAGTATTTTATATTTGGCATAGCAGACATGTTTACCTACGTGGGGCTACTTGAGTTTTTCTATTCAGAAGCACCAAAAGGGCTTAAATCCACATCAACCTGCTTCCTCTGGTGCTCTATGGCCACTGGCTATTTCCTAAGTTCCATATTGGTAAAAATCGTGAACATTGCCACCAAGAATACTACTACAAGTGGAGGCTGGTTAGCAGGGAACAATATTAACAGAAACCATCTTAACCTGTTCTATTTGTTCCTTTCCATATTGAGCTTGACCAACTTCTCTGTCTATTTGTTGGTTTCAAAGAGGTACAAGTACAGGCCTCAACACCCTGTAGTTACTGGTGGCAATTCAGAGGACTGAATACTAAGATGAGATATCATAAATCATCTATAAGGAGTGAAAAATTAGTGCATTGTATTTTTCATCGTTTGTCAAATGAATCACATTTCTTTTCCTTGTAACGGCTTTAGTTAGAGCTATAGTTTCCAAGAAATCTATATCAAACTTTTACTTTACCTCATGCCTTTGGACATTTTTTAGTTCTATTTTCATCTCTTTAATATTTGTTTTAATCTTCCTTCATTTTCACAATGGTTGTTAAAACGGGTTTTGCCTATCAGACTAGCCTTTTTAACCAGTTCTTGGGGAATGACTATTCTGGTTTAACCTTTGAAATAATCTTAAGGCTTATTGGGATGAGTTAATTTGGGCAATTGCTTCTCATCCCGATCACAGGCAAAATGCCCTTTGTAGTTTTCTAAAGAGGTGGGGTGTAGCTCAAAATGTATTTCAAATTTGATATACAATTAAGATAGTTAGTGAAGTTAGACAGAATAATCATGACAGCGTTAACCTTTGACACAAACTACAGTAGATTCTCTTCTCAGTGCACTTTTTTTTTCATTCATGTCAACCTTTATCTTCCCCACCTATAAATATGAGAATCTCCATTGAAATAAACTAACAATTGGCTTATTTCCTAATGATAAAAACTGCAAATTACTGTTGCCTTTTTTGTTTAGGGTATACTAATACCACTATGGTTAACTATAGTGTTCTAAGAAAAGTGTTTTACCCCAACATATAGTTTGCAATACACTAATATTAAAAGAAATTAATTTATATATATATTAAGTTGTGAAGTGAGTGTTTTTTGTTTTATAATATCAAAATATCAGCACTTGTGAAGAAAGCACTATGTAGCAGTCCAGAAGAAGACATTCCAATCCTATGGAGATTTAGTTGGTGTTTGTAAGAATAATAACGTATGTCTTTTTCACATCAAAAGTATGAAAAGTGACAAGAAAGAAACATTTCGTTAGGCTCTACTTGTAGGCCCTTGTTAGTGCAGGTTTCAAGACGTTATCCAACTATTTCAATCATCTTTTATTAGTGCTTTGGATAGGTGGTGTAGGATGAGACTAGATGTGTGGGTTTTATGGACAATCATTTATTTTGAAACTTTAATTTCTTTCATATTCTCGTATCACTACCAATAATATTATTACTTTATTTTAAAATTTTGTTTACATTTATTTTTATTAGTTAAATATAATATTTTATTATGAAAAGTACTTTCAAATATAAGTGAGAAAAAAAGTGTCAATCAAATTTTATTGAGATTTTAAAGTTTAAGGAAGCTAAACTGAACATTGTATGCACATATGAAAGTTGCCTGATATGAGTGTCAAAGATCCATAAATTAAAATATTATAATTTTAGATTCAAAATACATGAAATTTGTTTTATTTGATTTGATATAATTTATTTGTCTAGATAGTCTTTTACTATAAACGATTTTATAAATAGTTTTTCGTTGAATTGTTTAGTATTAGATAATTATCCTTAGATCGTCTAGTATTAATATAAACAATTTTTCGCTAAACCATGTTTATTAGTTTAGTCAATTTGAGTTAACAGACTAGACAATATAATAATAAATTTGTCTAAACTATTTGTTTATATTAAATTGTTTAGTTTGTTGACAAACCTTCTAAACCCTCTTATTTCACACTAAATAGTCTCATATGCATTTTTAATATAGGGCCATCTAATATATGTATTTAACCGTGGACCGTCTAGTTTGTTAATAGGCTGATTAAACCATCTTATTTGTTATTTGTAAGTTAAATTTTCTTTTGCTTATATTTTTCGCTTTATATATACCTTCTTTGTTTTGATTTTGATAACTTGAAATGATACACATATATTCTTTGCGTTTGTTCTCTTTTTTTTTTCTTCTCTCTTTATTCTTTATCTGCTGTCATGAAGAATTTCATGTACTATATTATTTTTTACTTTATGCAATAACAAAAATCATAATCTGAAACATAAAAACTGTGGCCTAAAATTTAAACAATGGTTTGGCCACAGTTTTCTAGTCGTAAAGTATGCAATTGTGAACATAACTCCAAGATAATTGTTTTTTTCTGGCCACATACTTTAAATTAGTAGAATAAGACGACCTTTTTTCACTGATTGTCTTTTAATGGTATATATATTCTTTGTCGTAACATAAAAAAATAGATATATTCTTTGTTTTGTTCTCTTTTTTTTCTATCTCTTTCTTTTTACTCTCAAGGTTGTTCTCTTTTTATTCTTCACGTGTTCGCTTATTGTCATGGAGAATTCCATATGAATTCTTCCAATTGTCTCTTGAGAAGATGTACTGCGTATCATGTTTTTATAATTAAGAATGAATAGCATCATTGAGATTTAATATGTATAAGGGTTTAGGTATACATCGATAGACCCAACCCAAATGTTACATTCTGCATACAAGAGCAAGAAGCTCTGTAATACATCTTCATATAACAACGAAAACTTTGACCCAGTTCTTGTGCCTGATATGTCGCTATTATATTCTTATAACTATGTTAATGAACATGATTTGCTCTGTTAGGTTTGTTAATTTAGATTAAATACTGACAACATGTTTGAGATTAAATTATATATTAAGACATTACGCTATTTGTTGTAAACTTAGGAGCTAATGGCCACTTCTTACCCATATATAGGAACTGCAGTTATGTAAATAATTTAGAAAAAACATACCAATTGTATTTTTCATCGATTGTGGAACCTGCGTGTAGAGTTCCCATTTTGTTATATGATTCTTCGTATTCTCACTTCACCAAGTTTCTTCCCCTTATCGCTCTCCCTCACAATCTTCTCCTACCTTATCATAGCTCGGTTTGCAAATCCAAATCAACCAACCCTAAATCTCAATCCCAATCAATTTCCTCCACTTTCATTCAATTGAACTTCGATTATGGCAAGCCAGGCCGTGTATTCGGTGTGGGCGATTCCACCGGAGGACGTGGCCGCCAGATTCGCCAACCTCATGACCGCCCTCCGATCCGACTTCGGCGGGCCCCACTTCCAACCCCACATCACACTCGTCGGAGCCATCAAACTCACCGCCGACGACGCCCTCGCCAAGCTCCGATCAGCCTCCCAAGCCCTCAAGCCCTTCCACGTCACCGTGGACCGCGTCGCCGCCGGCACCTTCTTCTACCAGTGCGTCTATCTCCTCCTCCGCCCCGACCCTCACCTCCTCGAAGCCAGCGCCCACTCCTGCAAGCACTTCGGATACGCCAGCTCCACCCGTAACTCTTCCTTTCACTCTCCTATTAGAGAAAGAAACTTCGTAATTTGAAATATTGATGATTCGATTCCTGTTTCTGCAGCTTACATGCCGCACTTGAGTCTTCTCTACGGAGATTTGAGCGATGAGGAGAAGCGAAAGGCTCAAGAGAGGGCTAGTGCCATCGACCACACTCTCGCTGGGTTGACCTTTCAGGTATCTCGTATTGCCCTGTACAAAACCGACACTGAAGACAAAACGCTCAAATCTTGGGAGAAAATTGCTGAATGCACTCTCACTCCAAATTAGCTTCTCAACTTCAATGCCAGTACTACTTCTTGTTTCTTCATTTCCGTTTTATTCTCTCGTTCTTATGCTTTTTGCTTTGCAATTTCCATATTCCATACATAATAACGAAGGCACTGATACTTCAAATATGTCTCCTATGCAGCAATGTAAAAATTTAAAATAACAACTAAAAATGTGTTTGCTGTCTATTTTTCTGTGGCCCATGATTGTGAAGCCATTAATCTGCAGAAGTTTTGCCGTGGCAACATCATTCATCCTTCTTCAAAAGATTTTTTTTCACGTGATTCCTCTGAACTAGCTTGGCAACTATTACATTTTGTTGTAACATGAGAAAATGTTTGGAAGTTGGAATGGAACACAATCTTTTATGTTCTATTTTCAACATAGTCTTCTTATTGGGCACATTCATGTAAGTCTCTTCAAATATATGCATCTCATTTGGCATTTGGTTGTTCTCATTCTCAAACTATTGAGACCCAAGTTAAAGTACGCTACCCAAGAGCCTTAATATAAGTAATACTAGGTCTCTCTTTAGGTACTGCTGGATACACCAATGTGTATTCCGGAGAGTATCACTCTCTTCAAAATACTCCAAGGGCAGGACTAATATAAGAGAAAAAAATGTTTCCACGAGATCTTTTTGTCTGAAGAAAAAACTATTAAACCTGTATTGTATTAAAATTCTCTTTTAAAGGTTTCAGTATGAATTAGATGAAGAGGAAGTCGCCGAGGAACAACAGTGAGGGAGCAGTTGCAGTGATGTTTGATGAGGGTAAAGCTCCGTATGTGGTTCAATGGTTTATGATTCATGGCTTTATTTTAGAACACTAATTTATCAGTTAATTCCTAACACGGTCTTATCAGTCCATTATACCCAGCTTGTCATGAATAAGTTATGTGCAGTAGTTCTTATGGACGAGTCAAAGCACAAAACAGAGTAAAGCTATTTTCAAAATATCCCATTGGACATATACTCCCATTCATGTTTCTGTTTTGTTTATGCATGTTTCAGGTTCTGAATATAATCGATCTTCTTGAAAGTATAAACTGATTTGACTTATTAAACAATTCTATAACTTTTTTCCTTTTTTATTTTATGATAAAAAATAATTCTCTTTTCATAACATCCCGAAAATACATCTAACTATTACAATACACATTATTCTTATACAAGTTTAGAGTTTTTCAAGATATTTCAATTACAAGATTGTGACTTATAGAAGTACAAATATTAACAATATAAGGTTCAAAACTACATCCTAAGCCCTCCAGCGAATCCAAGAGAAAGGATCAGGATAAGTTCAAACATCCAATACCGAGTGTCTATAGCGGGATCGGATGTGTATGGACTCTCTCTTAGCTTCTCATCACTTGATATCCTTGTCTATATGACTTAGATTATCAGTGAAGCTAGATGATCTCTGTTAAACATAGATTTTTCATTATTAATGTCATCAAACAACAACTCATACATTATCCTAAATGTATGACATCAATTTCATACAATTTTCATCATTCATATATAATACATATTATTCAATCACATAACATTTAAAAATTCTTACCATTCAAGACTTATCTGATATAAAAAATAATATTTAACTTTCAAACTATCAAAATATAATATTTATACATGTTCACACAACATAAAATCAAACAATTTTATCAATTAACATCCTTCCAAGAGAAATTGAAACTTGTGACCACGTCCCCTCCACATTTAGATATTCTAGCATAGGGTACTGTTCAAAGTTAAAGTTACTCCAAAATTTAGGAACCTAGAGCAAGTTATTCAAATGTAACCAAATTTTAGTATGAGTTTAATCAAGTTGAGAGAAACACTTTTCTCAATTGGTCTCACTAAGATTGATGACTAAATCATAGAGAAAAATAGAGAATAAGGGATCCTTAGAGAAAAAGATGAATTTACTGTGTTTGAAAATCTTATTGGGTAGAAATGTACCCCAACAACTTGACGTGATTGGATTTTTTGGAATAAATGAGGTATGAGAGAGAAAATGAAGAGAGAAGGGAGAGAGAAAGATAAGTCTGTGGCTTTTTTTTTTCTTCTATCGATTTTTACTGATTCTTACATCTTTTGCCCAATTAATTTAAATATCAACAAAGTGTTCAAAACTCAATTCGGGAGTCTTGTGGTATGGCCAGTACTTGAATTTAGGATTGACAAATGTAGGACGGGCCATGCGAACTGATTCATAGTCCACTACCAAAAAGTGCGTTTAGGTTCACTCTGCATAATCTATAATTCATGCGGCCTAATAGCAGGGTGGGGCGGAATAATTATTTTATTTTTTCGTAAAAAAAAATCATATCTCATTCATCCATTATTGCAATGTGACATTTATTTTATTTTATTTATAAAAAAAATTGAATTGAATGTACTAAAAAAATGAATGTTTTATTTCAATCATCTAAAAAAGTTAGTATTAAGAGTTATATTGAATTTAATGTTAAGTAAAGTCTTATATTTAAAATTTGTTAATAAAAAAATAATATAAAGAAGAAATTTTAATAGGATAGTTAAAAAAAATTAGTCATCTTCATTAAAATATTTTGTAGTAAACTTTGATAAGATACTCTTATACATTTACCTACATATATAGAAAAATAGATGCAAAGTAAAAGTTTAATTATTTTTAATCAAGCCTTTTTAAGAAGCTTCATACTTGAATTTATATTTTATCTTAGTTAAATGAATTGAAACATGATAACGTTCTAATTTTTCAGTAATAGGAATAATTTTTTTTTATAATTAATGAAATTTTAAATTTTGAAAAAAAAAATTTTTTATGCGGGCTGGCCTGCAAGCCCGCGAGTTACCTCTTATGCGAGACGAACCAATAAAATGAGTTTGCACTCCTTGCGCAGAGCGGACTAACCCGATTCACATTTTGCAAGTCAAACGCGGGACAAGCCTATACGAAGTGAACCAGTAAAATGAGCCCGCACTTTTTACACGAGACGGACTAACCCAACTCATATTTTGCAGGTCAAATACGGGACAAGCCTATAAGCCTATACATAACGAATGAGTCCAGATTATCATTCTCCTTGAAATGCCACTATTGTCCTGATTAATAAAATCAATAATAGTTATTCCCACATCTTCATAGCCAAATATGTAAACAAACCAAATGCGTACGCAGGAAGATGAGAGGAAGAGAACTCAAATGTTTTAATTTACTCACTAATTAATTGATAAATTGAATATATTACATTTCTTTAAAAGGAAGGTTTAAGCAATAAAATAATAAAAATTTAATCACTAAGGTAAAGTAACAAACTTAAATTCTTCTCTCCATGGTGGGAGCCATGCCACTCTCATAATGAACGGAAATTATGATCATGGTCGTAATAGCTTTTAAGCTTACTTACAATTTTAAAATTTTCAATTAAGTTCTCATTAAGAGTGCGTTTTTATTAAGTATACAGTTTTTTATATTTTTCCAATTAAATATATGTGATTAGATTTTGACATTAATTGAAGTGACTTAATTGTTATTTTGCATTATCATTATATTTTTAACTGAGTTTTTATTAAAAAAATTATTTAAAAAATATGTTAGAATATTTAAAATTTTATACTTTTAATTGAGTATATGTGATGTTTGATTTTGCGATACCAGAGAGAATAATAAATAAAGTTCTAGAACCTAATTTTTCTTACTATCCTAGTTGGTAGTGGCATGCTTGATACTATCAAATAAAACAGTTACACTACAACAATTCACAGCAGAGACCCAATTGTAAAGTATATAAATTTTAGGAACTCAATAACACCTTTTTTTAATAAAAATTCAATTAAATATACTTAAATTTATGAGAATTTAAAAGTTAATTATTTTATCAACAATAAATAATTTAATAAATAAAAGTATTAGAGGTATCTTCTACAACAAACCTAGATCATAAAGTCATAATTACAAAATTATCTCACATATCCAAAATTTAGGAATAATAAAACGAATCAGATTCCACCATCATTTAAGTCGAATAAGTTAAATACATTTTAAATTCCATTCTTTTATCATAAAAATTATTTTTGATGTACTTTTCTTCTTA
>Ga0123341_1003902_pt1 | contig 12942 bp, 7 predicted proteins | sample Turbeapinknodule_FD_89959 | JGI IMG/M metagenome (GOLD analysis project Ga0123341, IMG submission 89959) | Root nodule microbial communities of legume samples collected from Mexico - Turtle bean Mexico pink nodule | ecosystem: Host-associated > Plants > Roots > Nodule | place: Mexico: Nepantla... | reverse complement strand
ATTGTGCTAGACTGCTCTGAAGAATCAATCTGTTTCATGTAAAAACAATATGTTCTTTTGCCTCTGATATACTGAAAATTGTGTGTTCTTGCGAAAATTTTATAAGCTCAATTCACCCCTCCCTTCTTGAACTTAGACACTAATAGACCCAACAACAAGTTGTAGTTTGCTCTGTTTAAAAGGCTTTGTTTAAAGATCTATGGGAAGATTTTCTGGTTTTTGTTTGATTCCATTACGTGCAGTAGAAGATTCTCTGCATTTTCTTTTAAGATAGAAATTGCATCATTTTGTAAGAATGTAACACTCTGATAAATTTCTTATCTTACCATAGGAGTAGCTTTAACATCTTGTTAATGAAGAAGCTATACGAGGAAATTTCTTATCTAACACTTTGCGTGTACTTGCCTTCTCAAGCCTTTGTTTGATCAATGAGAAAATTTGTGGAGAGTAGTGTTATATATATGGGTTGTGGAAAAGGTCGGAAAACCAATATTATGCTATATCATATCCTAGTCAGTATTGCATATGTTGGAAGTTGCCCAACTGTGACTATCACATGCAGCAAGAATGAAACCCATAGCATTGCAATAATTGATTTGGTGGAAGGTGCAATGCACCAAAGTTGAAATTATTGATATGAGGACTTCGCAATGCAATAGAGCTATAATGCTGCTACAATGACTATTTAAATACACTGTTAAAGAGATGTTAAGATGTCTTCAGTTGTCTTGGAACATGGCCAGGGTAGATCTTATAATGACATGTCAATCCCCCATTCTTGAACTAGCTTTTAGGACTGAATAATACTCAATTTGTTTCCAATGAAAGAATGAAGACTACATTTTCCACCATTGGCTTGAGAAGAGAAAAGAAAAAAAAGACTAATGTAGGATCCCAAAAACACTTCATTTCCTATGGGAAATGGGGGAGTTAAAGCAAATTATGTTGAAATTATATATTTATCTATCAGCTTACCGACCAACTATTGTATCAAAAGATATAAAGTCATTTATCATTAACTTGCAATTTTAGTGGCAAGTTCTATATGACTTGGTTTCTACTACTGCCTTTATCTAATTGTTAAGAGTTGTAGTAATGGTTTACCTGTACTTATCCAACAGCCTAGGCTTTTGGGATTTTTGTTGTTTACTGGATTGATAGAAGTATAATTAGTGTTACTTGATCTTAGAGAAATTTTGAGGATGTTATCACTACAACAAAAATCCACTTTAGCTTCCAACAAAAAGTGAGGACTATAAAAAAGAAGTCACTAGCAAGGGTGAAGTCTACTCAAGTAGGACACAAAATTAAATGTCAAACATTGTGTTCACAATGGAGACCTTTAACTCACACTAAAAATTATTAAAATAATAATAATAAGTTAACATCTAGAATGTGGATACAAAGTAGATATAATGAAAAATAAAATAAGTGACCAAATAATATTGAGTTTAGAATGTGGACACAAAGTAGATGTAAGTTAAAAATTATTAAAATAATAATAATAAGTTAGCGTCTAGAATGTGAATACAAAGTAGATGCAATAAAAAAAATAAGTTGTAGAATGATATTGCGTCGAAAAGGGGGACACAAAATGGATGTAAGTTAATATTTTATTAAATTTACCGTAGGTCTAAGCGATACTAATATTTGTTTTCCAGGTAGTGTCGCCAAAGGTGACGATTTACTCACATTTGCTTTCTCACGGAGTTTTCCCAATGGCGACTTTAAGTTTAATTATTGTTGGAGATCCCACATCGATTAGATATTAAGACATTTCATAATATATAAGTGGGAGTAAACCTCACCTTATAAGCTGGTTTTATGAGGTCTTACGCTATAGTTAAATAACATATTTCTCTTTATGTAGGCTTAGCCAACACTACCTTGTAAATTTGTGTCTCGTTGGAGGTATTATCTAATGCATAGCCACCAAAACATTAGCTTCCATTTCTATTGGGACGCTAAGTCCACTAGTCCCATATAGAGTCTCTTTTTTACTCTTTTGGAAACTCTACTATCATTATTTCTTGTAGTGTATTTCAAGCATGTGTGGATTGTACTGGCCGTAGACTGTATACTGATTTAAAATTTGAACTTTTCCATAGTTGTACTGTAGGTATTCTAATTTTCCTAGCAAAGTCAAGCTACTTTAAGGATAAAGTTGCTCATGTTATTAATTTCTTATTCAGTTGAGAATAATGGACACAGTTTAATCCCTACCTGTATATCATGTATACTAATATATCTACCGATATGAATTACAATGATAGTGAACATAGTTTTGTAGCAATTCGAACTTGGTTGAAAAGAAAATCTACTTTATGAGAATCAATTAGCTTTGATCTTGGTATGAGAAACAATACAAGATCTTATATTGTTTGGCATCATTGTAACAATACGGTGGTTTCTTGGATCGTGCATTTCATGTGTGTACTAATTAGGTAGAGCATTCTCTGAATGGATAAAGATGAGAAAATATGGAGTGATCTTAAATATCAGTATTTTTAGGGAGACTTGCTTCACGTCTCATATCTTCAGACGAAAGCCTCATATCTCAAACAAGGAAATCTTTTGACAACAAAATTTTTCACCAATGTCGATCCAATGTATATTTGTCTAAACAAGTGTTCTTGTATTTTTCTTCCTACCATTTAGTCAACGCAAAAGAGAGGATCAAGCCTTGTAATTTTTAAGAGGTTTGAAATAGTAATATACTGTTAGATCTCATGTGCTCCTCATGGAACTTATTCCTTCCATCTCCAAGATATTATGATATGTTGCTCAACATAAGAGACAACTCTTAGGAAATAGTTGTAGTCACTCTTCATTCTAAGATCTATGTCAAGATTGCCAACAATTTTACTAACAACAATTCTATTATCTACAAATATTATGGTCGTGTTGGTCATACATAAACAATTTGCTACCAGAACATAGTTTCCTTATCAATCAAGACAATAAGAACATTAAAAATAAGAAGGTTTGTATTGTGGCTGAAGTGGACATACCATTGATGTTTGCTATAAGAAGCATTGATACCCTCTGGGAAATAGAATTTACAGTGAGTGGCAGAAATAGTGTCATCAACAATGTAGACACTATTAAAGAAACCAACAATGATCATACAAAAAATAATACCACTAACAATGCTTATTTCCAATTATCTCAGTAACAATATCAAACTCTTTTGTCCCTCCTTCAATAATCTAATTATGAAATTAACTCTAGTTTTGCAGAGGTCATTCAAATTGGTTATTCACCTTTTCACAATTTGACTTTTAAAGGTGAAAATAAAGGTAATAATCACTCTATTGTTAGTTTAGCTAGTACTCAAAATGGAAAATTCAAAGTGCAAATAATCATGTGTCTTCCTCTCTATCAAATTTCTCCCCTTACAAGATAATTGATTCCATTATTGTGAATTTGCCTAATGGAATTCATGTTTATGCCATTGATCATAAAGGAACCGTAAGAATGAGTGAAAAATTATTTCTTATTGATGTTCTTTTCATACTTGTTTTTTCTTATAATATTATCTCAATCTATAAACCCATGGGTAATAACAATTACAAGCTTGCTTTCTACTCAAAATCTTGTGTTATTCAGGACATCAGACCAACGAGAGGATTGGTAGTTGAGGTTAAGGATGAGCTATATACTCTTGATGAATATGTTGCACAATCTTGTTGTATAAACTCTACTATTAAACTATATTATGATGTTCAAAATATTTATCTATTGTATGGGACATTTTTGTCTACTAAAGACTTGATATTACGAAGAAATAATTTCCTTACATATTAGCAAAGATTTAATTTGTAATATTTGTCATGCTACAAAACAAAAGAAGAAGAGTAAGAACCTAACAAGTGAACTCTCAAGAGTAAGAACCTATGACATCGAAAATATAGAGAAAGAGAGAAAGAAAATAAGAAGTGAAAAAAATGTTAAGAAATGGACTTTAAGGCTAACTCAGCTCCATAAAACTGGTTCATGAGGTGAAGTTTGCGTCCACTTATATACAATAAAATATCATAATCTCTGATCGTTATGAGATTTCGAACAAAACAAGAAGTTGAGATGTGTGTTTCTCTGGAGTAAAAGCGGTTTCTCTGGAGTAAAAGCGCGTCATCCCTAAAATAACTTTTGAGTCGTGAAGAAGATGGAACCAGTCGTCCAAGATTTCTGAAACTTCCAGGTTCTTCAGTGAGATACCGTGCAACCTCTTCAACAATTGCACTAGCAAAACCCTCGTAGAGTTTCTTATAAATGAATTTCACAATCCACGCAGGGAAGAAAATCTTCTTTCAGAAAAATCTTTTGCAATACTCTCATATTTACACTTTCATTTTTTAATGGTTTTTAACATCTTATGAAAAATAGTTTCTTTCTTTTTGTCTTTCTTTCTCATACTAAACATTTTTATCATGTATTACACGAGTATAAGTTCCATACAAAATTTATAATTAGAAAAATGTAAGTTAAATTGAGAGGGATTCATCTGGCAGTTCCTATTTAATTTTTTAAACGTTAATCCGTTTGGAGAAAATGGTTATCTAACAGTTACTAAAATAACCATCTTCTCCAAACATATTAACTGGTGAAATAAACTCTTTTTCATAATCAAAGAAGTTATGAGTTAACTTAAAAGTCTTACCAGACGTAATCTATAGGTTTTGAATGTAAGTTGATTGATGATTACAGAAAGTTAACGATGATCTCTTCGCATCCAATTGAGGACTAAATCTCGAGGGAATCTATCTAAGCATCTGAAGAGGGAATGTGAGTGCTTGTGCAAGATAAATTTAAACAAGAATCGGACTTACAAGGTTCATAATCAAAAGGATTACGTCCAAAGGACGAAACATATTCTTATATCCAGTAGATCTTACATAGGAGAAAGATGACTGCCAAAATAGGTTCTGGCATGTTAAACAGAGCCCAACAATACCCAACATAGGTTCAAGAAGTGACGTCATTTCATCAATGCGGGTATGCTCTCAGAAGTACAAAAGGCAAACAGACCTCAATTATAGTCTCTGATATATTTACACGACTATGGCCTTGGAGCAAGGATTACTCCGAGAAACTACTTTGCATCGCAGAGTCCTGTTGCTTCATCACAGAAACCATCTCGGTCAAGCAGTTTCTGTGGCGGAGCACTTAAAAGGGGAGATGATGGGGAGCCATAAGCATTTCGTCGTTTGTTCCCACAACCTAAGCTTACTCTTGTGCTCACTCCTGTCACAGGATTTGTGCCACTAGCATACTTGCATAAAGCCTATACAATTTAATCAAACAGTATACGTCATATCAGTGTCACCTTAGGTAAAAATTATGCTGGCAAAGCATTTCAATCACAACGGTACATATTCTAAGCAAGGATGGGTCATGGATCCTGATCATGTGAGGATCATGGGAGAGAGATAAACTCAAATAGCAACAGAAAAGAGACTAAAAAGACCACATGAATAGAAGAATCTGTCGAAAAATTTGAAAGAATTAAATCACCTTCCAATTCATATTAGAGGATCCATTCCCTTAATAAGACATCAATGGTCATACCTGCTTTTGGAGAAGATCCAACACAGCATCACTAAAGTCAGCACCTTCGATGATGGCACCCGCAAGGTCACTCCGTGTGAGGACTGTTCTAAGGAGAATGGCATTAGTAAGATTGGCTTCGTTTAAAACCTGTAAACCAAAGGTAAGAAAATCACATTAAACCAAATTAAAAGAAAAAAAAAATAACATCAAACATATCGATAAAATTAATCAAATTGATGCAGCTACCATGCGATCCATCAATGTATCACTTAAATCAGCCCCTGAAAAATGTCAGATGAAAACATTTCAAAATTAGAGTCACTGTCAAAAATTACACGCAAAAAACACAGGAACATGAGAATGATAAAGTAAAAGGTATATATGTGTACAAGAAATGTATGAAGTGAAGGAAACAAATGCGTAAACTCTTTCTAAATTTCTTGAATTACATCAAGAATTTTTAATAAAGAAAATAAACGAGTTTTTTATGTCTTTTGTAGGAATATACGGTCATATTTTTTAACTTAGAGAATAAACACTGTTTTGGATGTGCAAGCATATAAGACTTAACCATGACTTAAAACGGAAGTCTGCCTTGGGCCCAATAGTCTGAGTAAACAGTGGGTCTAACATAGTCTATTAGTTGAAAGTATCCGACTTTTTATTTATCTCAACAGAGATAACTTGGAGCTGCATTCAAAACATGCTGTGAAGAATTTATATTGCAATAAGCCTATACCTGAAAAATTTGCCCTGTATGCGACAGCTTTCTCAAGGTATGCACCATTGAAAGTTGAACCGCTAAAATCAGATTCTCTCATATCAGCAGCTGTGAAATTGGCTCTTCTGTATCAGTCATTCAGAATCATTATGAATAGAGGACTCGAAACTTATACATTATTAGATTCCATAAATTTCTATGAAGTGACAATTTAGAATAAATTGAAGTAACACTTTTCTACTATGTTTAATTGCTCGTGTGTGTGTGTGCATAAAATAGTGAACTTCATAAAACTGTTAATGTTAATTCGAAATAAACATTGTAGCTACTTTCCCAGCCGCCAGATCAGTACTTCTATATGAAAGTAAGGATGCTTAAAAAAACATAACTAAACTGACTAATCTTCAGTTTAGAATGTCTATATCAGTAAAGTAGAGTTTCTTTGTGTTTCTTGACAATGTTGCATTAGATAAAGGAAAACTATAGGGTCGCGCTAACTCAAACTTTCTATATGTTATACGTAAAATTGAAACAACAAAAAAGAACATTGACTAAAGGAACAAGAAAAAGACGAATGTCTACCACACCAAATATAAGGGAAAGAAAAAAAACATTTTCCTATTGACTCTCCATTATATTTCTATCATTCTATTTTCCACCTTTTTTCTTTTGTGATTATAAATTTGATAAAAAGCTAATATTGAAAGGAGAACAATAAAATTGCATCATGTTCATTTCTAATTTTTTTATTACGCATGGCCAATAGAAATAAAACAACATTACCTGAAATTTTCATTCACATGCACTGCTTTCCTGCAAAACAATTAGCGAACACAAATCAGTTCTTCTATTTCCTAAAACTTAGTCCAAAAGTATTATTTATGAATCCACAAAGATAAAATTGAATGAAATAAACGAACCTGAGATCTGCAGAGCCAAATTGTGCAGCCGATCCTATCCCAAATTCACCCCTCATTTCAGCCTCAAATTTGTTGAGATCAGCAAGGGCAGACATGTCAGAGCTGAAGGCAATAACGGCGGCCGCCAACGTGGCCGAAACCACTTTCCCCCATTTCCTGGATTCTGCATTGGCAGCCACTGCGCTACAACCGACACTCTTTCTACTTTCTTCACGGTGATCTCTGTTTGAGTTCAATTGGCAGGAAACGGCAAAGGGCTTTGAATGAGAATCCGAAATCATGGAAGCTGAGCTTGAAGATACGAGAAGAGAATTAACTGAAAGTGGTGACAATGAATTGAGCGCCATCATGGTAACCAGAGGTTGTCCACGAAAGGAACGAGGAAGGAGAAGCGATTTGAAGGGAGGTCGCTGTTCAGTTGTTCATGGTGAAAGTGGAAGAAGAAGAATGGAGTAGTGGTAAGTAACAGAACACGTGTTCAAGCGTTATCTGCTTTCAAAAAATGCCACATAAATTATGGGATTTAGGACCAAACCAAACCCTTTATCTTGTAGTTAGTAAACAAACAAGGTGTTTAGAGTACTCATTAGGAAAATAATAATTAAAAATATTTCCATGTTACAATATAAATTTATTTTAGATTTATTTTTTTAATAATTAAAACAGAATAAGAGTTTATGATTATTATAAAATCATATTGATGTATTTTCTGTTAATTTAAATAATAATACTCGTAAAGCTTATTTTTATAAATTAATTAATTTTTATTTATATTGTTAATTCATATATGGTGAAGAAGACAGAATATTGCTTTATAATCAGTATCTAATAGTGTTAGATTTAAATCGATCATCAACTGTATGTATTAAATGGTATTTAGACTTGATTGTCTCAATAATATTATGCTATTTCATCTTATAAGTTCTACATGACATGAATAAATGTTAGTTTTTGTTTCAGTCGTGGTTTCTTAGTTATTATTCACTCGCAGTAAATGTATATTGTCCAGCCATTTTTTCATTGAAAGGGAGAATCATAAAATTTCTTTCATTATCATCACAATTTACAAATATCAGTTCTAATTTACAAAATGAAGCCTAATTTACAAACTTTTCTTTGAACTTTTGTCCCTTAAGTTGAATTAGTTTCTTGTGGGTTGAAGGGGCGTATGAATGCAGAATTCATTTGCCAAACTTTAACTGAAGCAGTCACAGTGACTTGGGTAGCATTATTGAATAGAAACAATCTAGCAGCTCCATAGATTGCCTTCGTTGGATAAACTCGAGACGTCACGCATGTCCTTCCACCTTGAGCAAAGCTTTCCACCACAGAATGGTCCACCTAATTTTCAACTTTATTAGTTCATCTACTTCAACTTCATATAAAAAAATATATATTAAACTTTGAGCGAGAAAATCACAAAGCTTACCAATATCCTCACTGACAGTTTTTCATCTTTTAGTACTGGAACAGAGCTTCCAAAGATTTTCTTACCAACATCAGTTGCTAGAGAAGACCTACAATATTATGTAACTTAATAAACGTTGTATAAAATTCTTCTTAATAGACACACAATGCGATTACAAGTTTCAAACAGAATATTAGTGTAATACCTTGATTGATCTGAGCAAAAGGAAGTTTTAAGTTGTCCATCGCTTCCTTTAACTACATAAAAGTATGTGGGAGTGTATTCAGAAAGATCATGATCAGCCAAAACTAGAAGACCGAATGGTCCTAAGGCACCACGTTCTGCTGCTCCGCCACTGGTGCTACACTCGTACTCCATATTGGATTGCCCAGTCATCTCCAAGGCTTTGTTATCTATCTCAAACTCAGCTACAATGTCCAACTGTTGCATTGAAAGATGCAATTGCGTGTCATTGAATTATACTAGCCTAATTACACTCAACTTGATCTTCTCCTAACTACTTGTCAATCAAAAAAATTAACATGAACCCAAACCTGTGCAGCTGTTCCAATTTGAAGTGGCACCACTGACCCTGGCTTCACCTTCAAATTTTCAAACTCATCGCTTCCCAATCTCAAACGTTCCACCTCTGCTACAGGCCATTGAAGTAAGCTGCTACCAGTTTTCTTATCAAGTGTCACTGTTCTTGGAATACCCTATACAAAGAAAATGCAATCAATGTTATTGGTAGCTTATATATAGCAGTAGTTTAAAGGGACAGTGTTGGTAAAGAAGAAAAATGTAAAATAAATTGAACACACCTGAATTGATGCCCAACCTTTGGCGACGTCAGCGTATTCGCTATCAGACTCTCCAATCCAACTCCACAACACTCTCCTTCCCTTATTCTGATCATAAAATGTCTTGGATGCATAAAATATACCATAGTCATATCTGAGTCCAATACCAACATCGTTCTTCAAGTCATCTGGTGTGAACTTGACATTCTTCTCATCGTAAGTCCCCACTGCATAGTAATCGTGTCTATCATCATCCAAGCTAACCTTCATCACATGCTTCACATTCTCCCCATTGATTGAAGTATCCAACCCATTTTCACCCTTGCTGTATACTGGGAAGAAGTCAACACACTCCCACATCCCAGTGCCAGGCACAGCACGGAGCAGTCCCTCCACACGCTCATAGGTCTTGAAGTCATTGGTATCATAAACCAAGGCAATGCCAGTCTTGTTAAGCTTTGAACCAATACTGATGCGCCACTTGCCTTCAGAGGTGAGCCAAGCTGTGGTGGGATCACGAAAATCCTTGGTATCGATGCCTGGTGGGGGGAACAGAACTGGATTTGAAGGGTATTTGATCCAATCAACAAGAAGAGGATCAGAGAGATCTGCAGGGTATGCAAGGTTTTGGACCTGCACTGACTCGTTGGTGGAACCAGTGTATAGCATGATGACTTCACCATTAGGTAAGATGGTGGCAGAGCCAGTCCACACGCCATTTTTGTCATACCATTGATCAGCCACCATTGCTAGAGGAAGGTGAAGCCAGTGGATCAAGTCCCTTGATACAGCGTGCCCCCAAACTATGTCACCCCAAACTGCACCCTTCGGATTGTATTGGTAGAAGAAGTGATACCACCCTTTGTAGTACATAGGACCTGAAATTGGTTACCCAAATTGCAACAACTATGTTAGAAAGGTGGTGCAGGGAAAATTGTGAGGCCCTTTTGTTAACTTCAATAATTCCAAAAATGTTGGAAAAAAGATTTGTACTTTGGTTGTGTCTAACTTTCTAGAATATTGTATTTTTATTCCAATATTGTATTTTTTTTTTCAATTTCTATTTCTCTTGTTTATAAATTAATGCAAGTGAGGAAAAAACAATAGGAAAAAGCGACTTACCATTAGGATCTGAAGCAGACAAACCAGGTTCCCCGACAGAGCAAGCCGAAGACAAACCCACAGAGATAAGAAAAAAAGTTAGTATTTTGATTAAGACAATCCTTTGCAGACAGTATTTTGATTTTAACAGTCAACCATAAAAATGAAAGGATTATAAAATTAATTTCCTTAACCACAGTCTGTTTTGGTAGTTTTTCCTTAAAAAATAAAAATGAGTTTTTGCATCAAATGTTATCATTATAACAAAATGATTAAAAAAGAGGAGTTTGAAAGTGGAAATAAAGCAGAATGAGGAAAATGAAGCTACCGTTCATCCAATTCTTCTGAGGTTGGAAATGGTAAGCCGTTCGCTGCCATGACAGGAGGGTATTGTTCCAAGGATAGGACTCTCCATTGTTGCTATTCAACACCCAGGTAGACTTCTGGGACACCCCTGAAGACACGCCGCGAGAAAATGGTTTCAACGTTGAGCTTGGTACTGTGTGGGGGTTGTGTTCTGATTCATTGGGTGGTGTTGAATGCGGGTAGTAGGCATTGAAGGCCAGCAAGGACAGAAGCAGCAGCAGCAAGCCAGATGAGATGAAAAGACCCTTTTTCATCACGTGTCTTCCGGGCTCCGCCGGAGAGTGGGGTCCATCGGGTATAGGACCATAGGAACAAGGGAGTTCGGAATGAGAGGAGGAAGAGCTTCCCATTGCTTGGGTAGGGAGAGACCAAGCAAAACTGCAGAAATTGTGAACTGAATCAGAAATATTTGAGGTGCATTTTCACAGATGGCATCACAATATTTATAAGCCTGTTTCTACGGAGCTCAACATCAATACAGTTTACTACTTTAACTAATAATTCAGTTAAGATCACTGGCCCCACCTTTTTTTCCCTATCTTTTTTTCAATAATCCACTTCTTTACTTTTAGTAAACATCTTTTCAAATTCGATTCCTGTATATTTACATAATCCTGATAATTAGTTTCACAAAATATTATCTTTTATCCATAAATACATGCATTATTTATATTTAAAGATTCTCAATCAAGGCAATATCCTTTAGAATTAATAATTTATTTATTGTTTTCTGACTTAAAAGTTTAAATGACTTTATTTAAGAGTATTTTAGTTATCTTTAAAATTCTTTTCAACTAATTTTAAATATCACAAAGAGATATTGCACTGGTTAATTATCTTGAATATCTTTTATATTATACTTCTTAACTGATATGATATAATCTTTGAAATTTTTCTCAATTAATCTTAAATATCACAAAAGATATTCTTTTACTTTTTCTAAGATAATATTCTAAATAATTTTATTAATGATTAATAGGTCTATAACAAACCTTTAATAGAAGATATAACAACAGTTATAAGTAACAATTATAAAAATCTTCAAATATCAAGATAAGAAAGTTTATATTAATTGTTGTTATTTTAAATTCCAAAACATGTAGAACTATTAGACATATCTTATCTTAAGAGATTCTCACTCAAAACTAAGAGGAACAAAGATTTATTTACTTGAGGAAAATTTATATATATGTTTTTGATAAACTCTTTTTAAAATATTTCATATAAGATTGACCTTAACAATAACAATTTTATTCAAAACATAAACCCTTTTCTGTAAACCTAAACCCAATGAAATCCTTTAATATGATTCCTTTTTCTAATAGTAGCAGAAAGATTTACACGTCTTATAAAACAAACTGTAAGGAAAATATTTTTCCATGGAGTCAATATAGGCATAAATTATTTAAATGTTATTGGAAAATAATTAATTATAAGATAATTTATGTGGATAAAAATAATATTATCATATGGTTAATTTGGTTGCATCTTATTTCACGTTGAACATTTACCTAGAACTGTAAACACGTCTAATTTTTTTATCCTTAGGAATGAAATATATATATAAAAAAAAACAAGGATTAAAAAAACGTGACTTTAAACATAAATCGTTTCAAAAACTATTAGATTTTAAAAATGAAGTATAAGAATGAAGAGTAAATCTTTTAATTTTTAAAAAATAAAGTACGAGAATGAAGAATAAATTTTAAAAATAAATTTCTAGAATAATTTGTTTTTGTAATATATAGTTTGTCTAATTTAATATTAAATAAGCGCGATGCAAATAATTACGCTGTTAATTTCGCTAAAATGAGAGCATTGTATATATATACCCACTAATAATCTTATTCTTCCATATTCTTAGCCCTTATCGTTAAATGTCTCCATTTATATAGAAATATATATATGACTGGATAACCTACTTTGACAATTATTTTTCCTTCGCCTAGTTTTGAAAATTATTTAGATGTGTTTTATCTGACTTTTAAATTGATCACTGTTGATAATTATGATATGTTTTATTTATCATATTTATATTTTTATATAATAATTATTTTGATGAACTCCATATATTAT
>Ga0123341_1003899_pt1 | contig 12947 bp, 3 predicted proteins | sample Turbeapinknodule_FD_89959 | JGI IMG/M metagenome (GOLD analysis project Ga0123341, IMG submission 89959) | Root nodule microbial communities of legume samples collected from Mexico - Turtle bean Mexico pink nodule | ecosystem: Host-associated > Plants > Roots > Nodule | place: Mexico: Nepantla... | reverse complement strand
ATATTATTGTTTTATTAAGGAAAGAAAGTGTATAAAACAACCTGATCTATTTAATCGTCAGATACATGCAAAGAGAAGTAATTAAATAGTTTAACGTAAAAAATAATCTCTATCAAAATAAAAATTTAATTAAAAAAAATCAATTATAGAATTTTCTGCATACTGACTATTCTATCAACATTTATATTACATTTTTTTCTCTTCCTCTTTAGTCATTATTTAACATTATGATAGACTATGGAAAACAGAAAAAAAAAATTGATAAAAAAAGTAAAATTAAATTAAAATTAATGTATCTATTATACTAGCTATTTCCTATATCTCTATATTTTTATCTATCTGTTTATATATCACTGCTTTTTACTATTTATTGTGAATCAAACAAATTTTGTATTGACTCCATATCTTCCATGTTTCTTAAATTAATAAGTTGGATAAAATATTCATTATATTATTAAAAGGTTTATGATTTTTTTTAAAACGCACTAAATGTTACAATTTAAATATGGGATTTAAAAAAAAATATTCTTAGACTATTACGTCATCTTCTTAAAGTGTTGTCAATTTATTTTTTTGTTATTTGAATGTATATCTTATATCACTTTTCAATTTCATTTGCAATTTTTAATCCAATATAAGAGTCTTAAAGTATTTTGATTGCAGAATGCTTAAGCATTTGCTCAACAAAAAGTAATTATGTATTCTAAGAAATTGTGGTTAAACTAATATGTGACAACAAAAGGTTTTAAATTTTAGTAACTTTATATAAATAGCGGTTATTAAGGTGAATTCTAAATCTAATTATTTCTTACAGAACTGGATTATAAAATAAACTTTATATATTATATATTATGAAATATATATTTTTTTTTATCTTTAATTAATGTGGGACTTTAATATATTTCTCTTATCAGATTTTTTTATTTTTGAAATGATGTATTATGAATGATGTATTATGAGTAGTTAGAAGATAGTCGGATAAATCTAACCAACTCTTGTTACGATAAATTAAAAAATAACTCTTATATTATATTAAAAATTAATTATTTAAAAAAAAATTGTAAAAATATAATATTATTTAGTTAAAAATTATGTGTATTTTGTTACTTATAATTTAGAATTTATCTAAAATTTAGGATTTTAAATTTTATATTGTATTTTGTATTGTAAGTAAGAAGTCTTATAATATATGGTTTTTAGTTTCACCTTTTAATTTTGTTTTTAATGCGATTCATCTCCAACCATCCAACAGTGTGAATAAACAGGTTTATTTTTGTCCTTTTTGAACATTTCAATCTTTTGTTGGTGATGGAAGGTATTTTGTCCACACTCTCTTACGCACAGTGCCTCATAACAAGGAAACAGACACAACAGCTAACTCAATCATTTTATTTTAGAATTAACTTTCATCACTTCATAGATCTATCCTCTCTCTCTCTCTCTACAACTTTTAAATATCCAACAAATCTTCTTTTTTCGTAAATAAACAAATAATCATAAAATATAATTAGAACATCGAGTAATAGTCCTTAGTATATGAGTCGTTATTTACAATTCTTACCAAACAATAAACCAAAAGTATGATAAAAAAAAAATACAACACCACACGTAAACTAAACTGAAAACTTAGGTCAACCAACCTTTTTATATATATAACATATTCTTAGAAAACAATAAATGAACATTGCCATAATTGAGTGCATAGTTAATAGATGGTTAGTAAGGAAAATATAAGTTTTGGTGCGTAAAGGTGAAGCCAGTTGATTGAGTTAATAATTTAAGTTATAATATTTTTCATTTATATTAAATAAATTAAAACGATACAGAAGGCATATAGAGACGTAGACTGCATAATGCATTTTGCTTATCCTCGTGGGATGGGACCCACTAACGAAACCTACCTGTTCCACGTAACGTACTTCTATTATCCGTTGCCTCAAGTGGGCCCACCAAAGAGCCGTGTCCTTTTCGACCTTATCCAGGGCCCACTTTCTCCTTACTGGGCCGTGTATCTTCTACTTTAAATAAGACAAAATTATATTTTCGGCCTAAAAACAATAATTTTTTTTTTCAATTTGGAAACAATTTGTGAAATAATTAAAAAAAAAGTGTTAATATTGTGTTGCAAGGAATCTAAATTTATGAACTTGAGGAGCAGTCCACGTGATTGTGTTTGGAAGAGAAGATTTATGAAGTTGACCACCACACAATCCATTCATCTGAAAAGAGCTTCAGTATCACTTACCAACTTCACTTCACATTCACTTCCAAGTTTTCATATTCTAAATTTTTAAATCTTATTCACATAATCAAATTCATTTATGGTTACCAGAGTTTCTAAGTCACTTTTTCATTTTTTTTTAATTGGTGCAATATTTTACGTTTATTAAAAAAGTAGGCAGATATTTAAAAAATTATCTATATGAACAAATTGTGTTAGTGGAAAAAAGTCGTGAATGCATCACCTGATTTTAGTTTTACGAAAATAAAATCATATCAGGTTCACACTAAAATTGCGGAAATAGAAATTTTATCACTCTACTACAAATTTTATTAATATTAATTAAGTTTTTTTAAATAAAATCGGATCATGCTAACAAGATTTCTTCTTGGATTATTTTATTATTTATTTTAAAATTAATACATACAATTTTATATAAAAAAATATTATGTTAATATTAATTATTTATATAAAAAATATTATTTTGAAACGTAAAATTTATTATAAAATATGAAAGACCAATTACTTAAAGTGTACTGGTATGGACCGAACGGTCAATATCATGTCTCGGCTTCCACAACTGGGTTGACCGAATGACCCACGTCTAGGTGGGCCGACCGATACTTTCGGTTCAATTACAATTAATCAAGGTCAGTGAAGTTAAGTCATCATTAAGAATTAGGTAATACATCTTTAACCCCGATCCACCTCACTAATCTGGTCCAACAAGGTAGGCTCATTAAAATAATATAAATAACACACATTCCAAGAAGTAGGTACATCATTTATTACTGTGAACCTCATTTGCTGACTTGAGCGTCGTAGTGCCTTCTGCAGGTACCTCATTCGGTATTCTCTAGAAGACCAAATGATCAAGTAGCTAAGACCAGAGGAGTAGCGAGAAGCTTGGAAAAGAAAGCTGAAGCATAACCGCCCGATAGGAAGAAGGAAGACAAACTCATCAATAGTTTTCTAGATCCCATCTCCATAGCAAGAACACATAAAGTACTCATAATGAAATGAATGATTCAATTTCATAATAAGTTTTTAGAATAATCTGATTTCAACCGACACAACTTTATTTAAAATAAATTATTAACATTAATCAGTTATTAATCAAAGTTATGAAATGCATACATAATGTTTTTATAATTAATTTGTGTTTACCTATATGAGTAATTTTAAAAAAATCCATCTATTTCAATAATAAATAAATAAAAAGTACACCAATTAAAAAAACTCAATTTTACCTGCTAAAACACAAAGATAAATCACTACAAGAAAAGTTGTAATTAGCTGCCAAAAAATGTGAGGGCCAAGTAAGAAACATTAATAGTGTCCCTAAATCATACATAACTGAGATACAAAAATAAATATTAATTATAGTGTGGACAAAGAGGTTTTAAACGGACACTAAAATCATAAAAAAAAATAGTTGTGTCCCCCATAGTCCCCACTAATTCATTAGCAACCTTTGGATTAGAGTCAACTTAATGGGACACTAAACTCACTATAAGTATCATTTAATATCATTTAGTATCTCCCTTTTACTTTTTGTGTGGATTTTTTTGGGGAGGCTAATATTATTATTTCTTGTAGTGAATCATTAATAAATAATAATAATTTTTAATGAGGGTGGTAAGGTTGATTTGTTTGGTCATATTGGTTTGTTCTACATTGGTAAGTAAAATTTGGAAAAGATAATTTTGTATTGTTTATTAAGATCTTTCTTCCCGCACCTCATCAAATTTTTTCCGGCACCTCATTAATTTCAAAATTTAATTTTCATAATATAAAAGTGAATTTTGAAAATGAAAATTCAAAAGAGAAAAAAAAATTGAGAATAACCTGTCTGGAACAACTATTTTACCTTACAGAATTCGATTTTTAAACTTCATGGGATGCAGAAAGAAACACATTTTTTTTATTATTATGCGGGTTAGCGAACTTGTCTGCCTTGTCTTATACCTACCTCAGTGTGAATTACAAGTTATGTGAGATAAACTTAAATGGGTGGGGACAAGTTATCTGAGACAAACTTAAATGGATTAGCGAATCAAAATAATTAGTTTATCTTACATCCAAATCTCACCCCACCCATCTAACATTGTTACTCTTAATCTTTAAGCATGTATCGATATTGTTTGATTAAGATTGAAGAACATTTAACATTTATTATTTTTACTTTTTCAAAAAAATATTCGAATCTTATGTAAGATTTTCAATGCTTAAAAATTATATAATGATTGTAAAATTTTAAAGGAAGTATTTGATTCTATTTTCCCATAAACTGTATAAAGTATTGGCCAACAACATTTTGCATTTCCCTGTTTTCTGAAGACTCCACGAGGACAAAAAAAAGGTGGCGAAAGAGGAGTGTGGAAATTGCAAACTGAAAGATATGGCCTGTATTTTGAATTATTGGATAACATGGGATGTTTGGTCACATAATGCATACAATTCCAAAATTATGGAAACCAAAGTTTGTAAATAAATAATTTGGAGGAGACCCTTTTCATTACATTTTCAATGAAGGAAGAAATAAAAAATTTCCACTTCAAAAAATCTTATCTACAGAAGGTGGTGAGAGAGATAGCAATACCTCTAATAGTGCTGTTTGTTGGTACAGTGAAATATAAGAATAAAAGACTCATTTCCAGAAATGTATATACATGCCAAAATTGTAATATAAACATATTAAAGTAAAATTCAAGCTACCGAGATTAATATACAATACATATATAGACGAAAAGGGACATGTAATTATGGTATCAATATTCTTTCTATATTGAGTAGAGTTAAATTATTAACAGGGGCAGTGATTATTGATTCAATTTCATTCTTAAACTTAAGAGTTATTTTCTCGTCCTAATTAACAAGCTTAAACACCATCAAAAGAAGCACCAATAATACAATCTCCCATGAAAAAAAGTAGAAAAGGAAGGAGAAATTCGTAGAGGATAAAACCCAAAGAGAACAAAATGGGCATTACTAATATAGTACATTTCCAAAAAACAATTATAAATGTTATTGTATAAGGGTTTCGGTGTCTTTCTATTAGTTGAACAAGTTATCTCTTCATAATTTTATTTCCTTTTTCAGATTTCTCTCTAAGTGTTTGGACTTTGATCTTAGATGATAGTGCATTTGTAAAATTATTTGTCAACGTTGAAGTAAATGTTGATATAATAAATATTGTAATATAACTTTATTTTGATTGTTGTGTCTATTTATAAGATATTGATGTACCATTCTATTATTTTTTTTATCAACAAATAATAAAAATAAATTAAGAGAAACACTTCAAGAATATCTCAACCCTTATACAAGATCCAATAGCCACATAAAAAAACAAAGTTAACATGATAGTAAAACCTACCATTATATTATTTCACTGATATTAACTTTTGTATCATGATAAAAAGTGTATTACTTAATTTTTTAATTTTTCGTTGGTTTAATCTGTTAATATATTTTGACTTTAATATATTTATCTTATAATGATGTCCATATTCGGTCTCTACCGGTAGAACAAAAAATATGAAATAGTGCTAATAATAAGGGAGTGTTTATGGAATGAGTTTTTTTTGTTATGTATTTAACAATTATTTTATTAACTAGAAGCATTTTTTAAGTATTGACCCATTTCGGAGTTTTTATAATTATGTTTTTCATTCACTTTGCAGAAATATCGTTTAAAAGATTCAGACCTGGTTTTACTTAAATCAGTGTGATGTAAGGGATGTGAAGATGAAACAGGATAAATTTTATTTATTTTCTCATTTAATACGCACAAAATAAGAATATGTTTTTATTAGGTACAGCAATCTAATCAATTATTATCTTACAGTGTTAAAATGTCCGTGTCTGCATGACATCTATAAAATTAATAATCCAACAATTAAAATATGTATTAAACTAATAAAAGAAATTTTGATTTTAATACAATTTGACTTGACTCGTTCAAAACTTGGCTACATCAAACACTGGTTAACTCAGAAATTTAAAATAATCAAAATTAAGCATTTGAATGATTAAGTTCTATTTTTTAAACTAAAGTTTCCATAAAACCTTTTTCAGTACAAAAGAGATAAACCTTTTTAATGTAAATTAATCAAATAGAAGAGAACTAAATTTTGAAATTTTACAAGTATTTAAATAGGAAAGAAAATGGTGAATTTCCTTTATAAATTAGTTAAACAATATTGGAATTAATTATTGAAGTAGGTGAAATAGAATTGGTTATACACGAACATAATTGCTTAAAAAAATATGTATGAAAAAAGATATTAACAATAAAATATTTAAAATATTAATATAAGTAGATTAATGTAAGAGGGATTAAATAAAAGTAAGTTTGATATTAATGTGAATGATTGTAGAATACCAAACTTGATATGACATTATAAAGTGAAAGTGTTGTAAATGATAGAAATTGGTGGTGAAAAATAGTAAATTGGGTTGAATAATGAGGTTTGGGTTGCTAGAAGACAAGAAGAGTTGAGGCATAGTGATGAAGGAATGAGTTAAAGGAGTTAGGTAGAGTGTCACCACACTACGTTGATGTTAATTATAATGCAGCCAAATATGGAGGAGGCTCCTAAAACCAACGTCAACACATGGAAATACAACTGCCATATTGCCTCCACAAATCCTCCTATTCAAAATAATCTCCTAAAAAATTTGTTGGAGTTCCAGACACTTTAAGAATATTTCATTTTATATGGATGGGTGCAAATCTCATTTCATTAGTCAGTTTTATGGAGTTGAGTTAGAGTTAAAGTCTACTTTGTAATATGATATGAGAGTCATTTAAAGTCTATCATAGCGAGTGTTTGTTGGACCTATCGCGCCACCCGCTATCAGATCACCCATAATATGTTGTCCCACGCATGTCACTCTTGGCGTGAGGGGTGTGTTGGAGATCTCACATCGACTAAAGATGAGAATATTTCATTGTATATGAGTGAGTGCAAACGTCATCCCATAAGCCAGTTTTATAGGATTGATTTAGACTTAAATTAGTCTTATGAATTTATCTATCATAATATTATTGGATCACCAATATATATGTAATATCACACAAATAATAAGAAAGTATAAACTTTATAAACTAATTTTATAAAATTAAATTAAATTTAAAAATCTACTTCCTAATATCTTCCTTCTTATCACACCATCAACTATATCTGTATCTTTACTTCCCGTACTTGCATTACATTCATATACGATTCTTCAATTCAGTGTTAAAACATTAGCAAACATATGCATGCTTTTCATCACTAAATTTACGTCACTGAGTTTTTTTCCCTATTGGATAACGATGAAGTTGTTGCCATAATTTACGATAATTACTTCAATCTTTGGTGTGCGGCTATTTTCTAGATAAATGTTGAAAAAAACATAGGACCACGTTGTCACAACCATATAGCATTAGACACATTATAGATGAGGATGATGTTATGTGCAACAACACAATACGTATTTTTATTATTACTATCTAAATATATATATCTAATTAAATTTAGAGATATATAGAATAATTGTAGTGTAATCTATCTATCATTATTTGTGTAAATTTAATTAATGTTGTCATAGTATTTTTCTCTTTCATAACTAATATAATTTTATACTATTACTTGCTAACGTGAATTAACGAATGAATCAATTTCATAGTTGCATGTTTACGAATAGTTCTGTTAGTAAAATATATTTTCTTCTCTTTATACATGTATACATGTACGTATACATTGTACAGATGAATACGGCAGTTACATTTCCTAAAATGAGGAGGAATCGTGTCCTTACACGCATCGTGACATTTCTCTGCTTCCATATTCCATTGTTTCTCACTTTCTCTATCTAGAAAAGATTAGAAAGCCACGTCAGCATCTACCAAACAATTTTTCAATTATGTAGTTCTCCATTAACAAAACCCCTATATCCTCAAACTAATTAATAATACAAGAGTATTCATGTTGTACTTTATCTATATGGCCTTTGGTGGTGGGTAATGACTGAGACTCAATCAGTAAACCATTTTGTTAATTTATTTTTAACTGAACTATAATTTTGGTCTCTTTTTAATTTTTAATTTATTTTAGTCTTCAAGTTTTAAAAATTTTATAATTCTAACTTTTTTCTTCTAATCACTTAAAACAAATTTATGATAAATAATATCCCTGCAAATTGTAAGCAGTGACATTGTTGTGAATATCATATTAATAAAATATGTTGGTGATCTCATTTGATTTTTTTTTATATAATGTTGCTTGTGTATAAAACCAGAGTTGTTTTTTTTTTTCTTTTGGTGAAACTATTTATTTAGCTGATAATGATTGTAATAACAGCGCCAACTTGCTATGATTGTGAGCTTAGAGAATCAAATGGGTGGAGTTGCTTGGTTGAGCCAATGGCCATTGAACTCATCAATCCAATCATTTTGATAGTTTTTAATTTTTTAACCTCACTTGGTGCTGACGTGTTGATATATCATTGATATGATACATGGGCCCAAGACACGTCTTTGATGGAACAATCTTGTTTACAAAGCCCAAAACTCATTGACTGCAGGAATGAACTCATTTTTCCCCCAAAAATAAGAAAATAAAAATATTAATGGGAATGAAAATGTGATCATGACAAGTCCTACACAAGTTTTGGTGAAGACACTTTGATAAGGACAAGACACTAGGCGCAAAATTGGGTTTCTAAGTAATCTTGGGCATCTCTTGAGAATGTTAGTTCATTATAAACTCTAATATATATACACAGAAATCTAATCTATCTCCAATATCAAAATAACTTAAGATTAGAATTGGAAAATAAAAATTAATCACCCAATTTCATTTCAATTAATTGTTAGAACATGTCAATTGATTATTAAAACTTATGACTTTCAAAATTTACAAGTTGGTATTAACCAAAAAAAACTTCTTGGTATGCAATCTTCTAGACCTGTCTCTTATTTGAATTTATTATTAATGTCATTATTCAATGTGAGAGAATCACATATAAGATTAATTCATTATTATACATATTTATACATCTTGTAATCATTAACCATTTCATTATCATAACAAAATTTTTTAAACATCAATTGAATCCTTCAGAAAGACAATTAAAAAAATTTCACAAAGTTATTCAAATTTCAATTCACAACCCTTTATACATTACTGATTATTTGTCAAACTACTGATATAAAGGAACAAAACATTTTTAAAAAAAATCGAAATGTGTTTATTAACGTTGTTGGATTGTTTTATTAACTCGCTATCTCTAATAATATAGGACAATTTATATTAAAACCAAATTATGATAAATTTATTAACATTTTGAAATTTTAATTAAATCTATCAATTTAGATTAATCTCATTAAATATGATATTTAAATTTTGTATCCTATTTTTTCAACTCATCCAACTAGCTGAGGGTCATAGTGATGTACTGAATATGATATTGTACGCAACTACCAGCGCACCAGCTGAGCATTTAAGTTCGACGAAAGACGCTCTACACATTACAAAAATTGCCGAATGTTATCGTACTATTTAGAAGAGCTGAGAATTCATGGACTCGTGGTATAGATAATGAAAGTGATGAACAACACATACAATATGTTAAGAACAATGTTAAAATGACTGACAACAAAATTTATGGCAATCTGATTTTAATATTTCAGATGCACAGTTTATCAGAATAAATAGAATGGATCGTCTAGAATAATCTTTGGGAAGTGGTGATCAAGGAAACCGCGCTAAACTGCTTCATATATTAATAAAAACAAAATGAGAAAAAAAATGCTAACCCTTGAGTTTTCTATCATTTCTGCATTTCTTCCTAGATTCTCTATTCGCTGAAGGGTATTGTTTTTTTATCAACAGGTGATCCATTGCTGTTTTGACAGCTTCAGCTGCTGCTAAAAAAGCACCGTCATCAACGGATGCATTTCCTTGCAACGTTTCTAGCAGCTTTTCTCCCCCAGGTATGTTATCATCTCCCACAACAACTGGTTCTTTTTCAACATCTATACCAGAAATTACTCTTACACGAGCCAACGCGGGATAATTACAACCAGGTAAATTAGATACACCAGTAACCATCCACAATTTCCCTGTAGAGGGGCTGCTCCCCAAGCACGTAGGGACAAAGGCCTCTCCAGCCATTAAAACCACCTGGAGTGTTCCCACCATTAGAAACATATTTCACCGTATCAGCAGTTAGCTTTGTTTTCTCAACAATAATAACACACGAGAACAAATCTGACTTCCCATGTTAAAAATAGAAACAAAACCTAACTAAATATTACCAGAATGAATTAATAATGGTCATTCAAGTATGTGCAAGAGCAATTACCTTGGCAACAGAAAGAGTTTTTGCAGAAACATTGCAACTCAACAATATTATTCCTTGCAAACTACAGAGTTATCAAAAAAAATTTGTCAGTACACCAAAACAAAATTCACAGTGAGAAATATGACAAAATGCTATAGTGGGAGACTTGCCTCTGAATGGCCACTGCAACAAGCAAACCATCAAGGACGGTGCATAAATCAGTAACAGCATGGTCATGCTCCTCTGCTTTGCCATCAGACTCTACAAGTCCTGCCTTTGGAAACAGAGATACAGAATAAGAAAGTAAAAACCAAGTTCCACAGCAAAAAGTGGTAAAATAAAATCCACAATCTTATCAAAATCAATAAAATATATTTCATTTATGTGAAGAATTGGAAAGTCCAGTATGAAGACAAAAAAAAAATTATACAACTTTGAACCACCAATAATTAAAAGAAATACCTTAATTGCAACCTCACAAGTATCTAAAAGTGCTCCAGATTCAACATTCCACAATCGAACCTGAAAAAAGTAATTCACAGTTTCATATTGCTTTCATCTAAAAGAAAATAGACAGTACCTGAATCCTGAAGGATTGAATAAATTACTAACTGTGGAATCACCACTGCCAGAGAGAAGAAGGCCTTGAGGGCATTCCAGATCCTGAACGAAGGCAAGGCAGGAAACAAATCTGCAAAGAGATGCATATTCATTTATTCTAAAACCAAAAGAACAAGACAGCTTCATTTATTTGTCTAGGAGGAAAGTAAGCGTAAGAGAAATAATTTTGAAAATATCTCTTGTAAGATGATCTCAATAACTTAGGTCATCTCCAATGCTAGAATGCATTGTAGGTTTTTAACATACATTTTATTAATTCAATTGTACCACATAAAACTAAAGAACTTTCCATGTTTTTCTTTGTGCTAAAATTTAATTTGTTCTCCCTCCGTTGTTGTTTTTCTGTTAATAACAAGTTCTTCTACCCAACTCATTTTTCTATAATACAAGAATGAAATAGGAATTGAGTTTTTACTCGAAAAGGCACAGCAAAAATATAAGCATTTGAAATGCCCTTAGTATTGCTAAATAATAGAATAAATTACGCAACCATGCCCAGTATCCACAATCATGAAAATTTGATAATGGCAGTCACTGAACGTTATCAAATTCCAGAAAAATAGAAGCAACTCTTACTCTGTATGACCGAGACAGAAACTTTGTATCTGGTGAGCTCCGTTTAAGGGCTTTTCTGGAAAACAAGTAACCTGCGATATGGACATAATTATTACAGAAAAAAAAGAGCGATAGCGGACACGACAATTTGAAATGTTATAACATACACGAATTTTGAAATCACGATCAGCACTTAAAATAAAGCGACCATCCGGCGAAAATTCCTGCAGAAGACAATGGCGTAGGAACAATTAGAAGAAAAATACCTAACTTATTTCGAAAAGCAAACCGAAGCAAAAACACGAGACGTGACAGACCAAGCTAGTGATGATACTGCAATAGTGAGAAAGAAGAGGTGCCGGTTTCTTATCGCGTAATGGAGGATCGAGATCGACAACCCAAACAAGGCCGAATTTGTCGGCGAAGCAAACGTAGGTTCCGTCGTCGCTAATTGCAACTGCGGACACTCTCTTCTCGGAGGACCTAATTTCATCAGCACAAAAAGGAAGAAAATCAATTATTGAATTGGAGAGTGCACGTGAAGCAGCACAAAAAGAGAGAGAGGTTGAAATTACACGCTGGTGATGCAACTCCATGACTCTGTTGACCAGACCTTGACGGTTTTATCGTCACCGGCGGATACGAATAGTTTTCCTTTGGCGCCAAAACGAATGGCTCTGATGTTATCGGTGTGGAAGGGAACGGCGGCGGATTCGTCCGTTAAGGAAACTGCGGAACCGGCACTGCGGGTTTATCAGTATAATAGGTGAGTTGAAGTGAAATGAGAGAAATGAAGTTTTGCTTACAGGAGGTCGAAGACGCGAAGGTGATGACCGACGGCGACGGCGACGGAGCATTGGTTAGGGTGAACGGCGATGAGTGCCGGAGCGACTTCGATGTCCTTCTTGGGTTCCAAATCCATGCTGCCACTGAGAAACTAACCTCAGTCTTAGGGTTTGGCCCTTCTCCGTTCCAAATATTGGGCTTTCTAGTCTCTCTATAACCCACCAACGAAAAATAAAACTTCCACGTTTAAATATGTTTTCTATTTTTTCAATTTAAAATAACTTCTTTTCCTAATTTTAATTTTTTTTTTTTTAATTTGAAAAAAAAAAGGTTTTTTTTTTCAATCTTTTATTAACAAATTTTTTTTCAATTTTCTTTATTTCCAATTATTCTTTTTGTTTTTATTTTTTTTCTTTATAATATTTCGTTT
>Ga0123341_1003897_pt1 | contig 12948 bp, 6 predicted proteins | sample Turbeapinknodule_FD_89959 | JGI IMG/M metagenome (GOLD analysis project Ga0123341, IMG submission 89959) | Root nodule microbial communities of legume samples collected from Mexico - Turtle bean Mexico pink nodule | ecosystem: Host-associated > Plants > Roots > Nodule | place: Mexico: Nepantla... | reverse complement strand
TTTACTTGTATTTTATAAATTGGTTTGGTTTAGTGGTTTTAATCCATTAAAAGTAACAAAATCATCACACTGCCAAAAAAGAAAGTTCAGGATGATTGGCTTCTGGATATGTATATCCATAAGCATGATGGTGCCTTCCGGATAAAAATGTTCGTAGTCAAAGAGTGCTAGTTCCGGATCCAAAATATCGGAAAAAAATGGTGGCAGCAGAGCATGAAGAAGAAGAGTTGCCGTTGATGAAGAAGAAGGTCGGGGCTGATGAAGAAGAAGGTCGGGTTGATGTAGAAAAAGGTTGTGGAAGACCTAAACCTAGTTTTTAAAAACAAAAGTTGGTTGATTCTCCCTGCACCTAATCAATTCTGATTGGCACCCAATTGTCTTTTTGAAGTGTCCATAACACCCTTAATGATCTATGTGAAATGACCATAACACCCTTAATGAAGTGAAATTAGATTACCTGCACCCAACAACCAAGCACAGTGCACAATGGTGTTCATTGTTTTTTTGTGGACATTCTCTTCTGGAAGCCTTACACACACACGCAAGCACCATTCAGCGTCGTTCAGGCAACGCTTTTGAGCCACTTCGACAGTGACAGAGAGAGAAGGCACCGGAGAAGGTGATGCGTCGCAGAACAGTGAGTTTTTGCGTTTCTTGTGGGTTCTGGATATTTTTGTCCATAACTGTGTTATGAGTTTTGGATATAAACATTTGTATGCACTGCAGATGAGCTGATCCAGAAGTCTTTTTCATTAGGTCCGGATTTGAAAATCCAGAATGTGTTTATTGGGTATTTTTTTTCTGCTCTCAATGATGTTTTATCTCTGCCCTTAATGGTTAATGCATTTGGAAGTATATAAATGATAATATAAATATTTTAGAATGAAAAGCAAGTGCTCTGGTTTTATGGATACCTTTTAATGTTGATTTTACTTGTATTTTATAAATTGGTTTGGTTTAGTGGTTTTAATCCATTAAAAGTAACAAAATCATCACACTGCCAAAAAAGAAAGTTCAGGATGATTGGCTTCCGGATATGTATATCCAGAAGCATGATGGTACCTTCCGGATAAAAATGTTCGTAGTCAAAGAGTGCTAGTTCCGGATGCCAATGTCTGTAGCAAAGCTGACACTTCTGGATGTCAATATCCGTAGTACATATATAATATAGATATTCCTAATTATATAGGATCAACTCCTTTTTAAATATTCTGCTGATTATATAGGATTAGCTCCTTATTTCTACAAATATGCAATAATAGATTACAGTTTATAATGGGCCCATCCATCTGTGGCCCAACTATGTCTACCTAAAACACACTTGCTTATAATCACATTTCTTCAATCAGAAACACCAGCAGAAAGAGATTCACATATGGGTGTGGGAAGTATAACGACATTTAAACTTCCCTTGCTTCCCATTTTTCATGATCCTCGGTATAATATCAAAGCCTCTCTAAACGAGTGATCCCAAATTCAACTCTCACTGCCATTCTTTATAATTAAGTTTAAATTCAACAAGGTAAAATGGGCATGTACATTGCCCGCATAACACAATCCAAGAGTATAACATTAGTATATATCTTACCTTCTTGAGCCATTATCTAGTTTGCTACAGAGTGCAGCCACAAGTTTTTCATCCATGTTGCTGGAGCAAAAAACATGACAAAGCTTGTTAGCGTTCTGTTCATTTCATTTATTATAAAAGAACTTATTCAAAGAAAGCACCATCTAGGAAAGAAAAAGAAAACACATGATATAAACAATCCCCTCTCCCCCATAAAACAAATAAATAAAGAAATCAGTGCACCATAGGAAATAAAGAAATCACATTTCACTCCATTCACAATATATACTACACTAAACGAACACACTTCTACACGGACTTGCTTGCAATCCATCCGTCTACAGAGAATAAATACTCACTGTTTATGCAGTATAAAGGAATTAAAATCATATTAGGTATTGAACCAATTAAAGCGTTGATTGAAGATCCAATAGTTCAACTATAGTCAGACCGGCACTAATAAAATAATAACAATGTTTTAAGAATACATTAAATAATATAATAAAGAAACATAATATCAAACTCTAAAACACTAAAAGTAAAAGTAAAAAATTATAACATTCAAAGTACACATGAAAATGAAAAATGTATATATCATAATACTTAGGGTTTTAACAATATATAATAATATTCATCAATAATAAGATCACATAGAGAATAAAAACTAAATGAAAAATATCTGGGGTTGGTTTTTCATTTTTTAAGAGAAAAATCAAATGATGTAGTATTTAATAGTTTTATTGACTCACATGTGCCGATTTTCTGAAAGGTCATATTTATGGTTTATTTGAACTAGCCACTAGACCAACAGTTGGCCGGCAGTTTTCAAAACCATATCTAGAACTACTATTAAACTATAATAGAAAGAGAATCATTGAGTTGAAACTGTATGTCTGAAAACAATATAAGTGATCTATTTATATTAAGAAAAAGAAAGCAATACAATAAATAAAGGAGATTTGATATCATCTAATAACACAGACAGATCCTTAAACACTACAAATACCATCCTGATATCTATAATTATAAAAGAATGATCCTTGGTTCTCTAGAGATTTGGTGAATAAGTCTATCAGTTGTTCACTAGAGTTGACAAATCTAGTGATGACATCTCCATACTGCAACTTTTCTCTTATGAGCTGACAATTTACTTCAATGTTTGGTTCTTTCATGGAAGATAGGATTAGAAACATGTATTGTTGTTTGATTGACACATAAGGTGCATTTGGAAATTTTCCTCAAATTTAAGCTCTTTGAGAAGTTCTTTCATTGCCCTATATCCTGCTTCTACACTTGTTCTTGCCACAACATTTCGCTCTTATTTTTCCAAGATATTAAATTACTCCCAACAAGAACACAGTATGTATCCTGAAGTAGAGCTTCTATCATTAGGTAGGTGTGTCTGCCTAGTCAGCATCAAAATACCCAACAATTTGAATTTTCCCCTTATTGTCATAAATAAGGCCTTTTCCTTGGACATTCTTAATATATTGTAGGACTTGAACATATGCATCCTAATGATCTTGACAAGGAGAATTAAAAAATATAGTTACTACGCTCACTACAAAGGCAAAGTCAAGAAGCGTCACCATGAGATAACTTAGTTTACCAATTAACTATTTGTATCTCCCAGGATCCGGCTTTCCTTGGTCTAATACAAGTTTGATACTTGAATCCATTGGTTCGTCTACAGGCTTAGCTTTTAAGATCCTTATGTCTTAGGTTGACTCATTTTTTCAGAAGAAAAAAATCTCAATCTTTTAGTTAAAAAGAGAATTAGAAAGAACAAAACTTCAAAACTTATTTTTAAATAAAAAGAAGAATTAAAAAGTAAATAATAGACAACAGTATGATTAGAACAGAACTAGGAAGTAGAGACTAGAGTATGTGTTTTGTTATTATAACAGTATTATGAATGTTGTTAACAAACAAGTGTGATCGATGAGAAGAACAGAAAGGAGAGGAAGAGAGAGAATAGAATAGGAAAAAGAGGGAGAGGATGGAAAGTAAAAAATAGGAAGAAAAAACAAAGCAAGACCCCAATTGCCTGAAGAACCACTGGAGACTTGCTTAAATGTCTGAAGGAGAGCATGAGAGTAGGAATATGGAGCAAAGAGGGGCCACGGACTGACAGTTTAGAGGAATATTTGAATGAAAATGGCAGTGTGAGTGTAACTATTGAAGACATGGGACATGTGAGTTGTGACATTTTCAAGTTTTTCAATAAAAACACTAAATTGCGTTTGCAGGAAATTTTAAAGATTGTGCACCCTTTGAAATAACCCTCAAGTTACATGGTCCACCATGGGTGCCACACTAACTGTGCCCACCAAAAGCTGCCACAACATGCCCTTCTCATGGTGTTTACACAAAATTTACAAATGTATTCCACCAGAGTTCCATTTGACAATGCACCTAGAACATACAATTTGTTTATTTTGCCTTTAAGAGGGCATGTTTGATAAAATAGGAACCATTACCTCCTCATGTTCATCATAAGACCAACTAAGGGTTGAGAAGATCGTGCAACAACTGCTCCAGTCACTATAATCAGGACTCCATAGAGTTAGAAGGCAATCCTCAAATTACAATAACAAAAGGAAAATGTACAGAACTGAAAAGAATGTAAAAACAAGAAACAGAAGCGTGTCAACTATTAAATGAAACCTAGATTCTGCACATACAAGGATGGCACCATGAAACTACAGGTAGTCGACATCTTGCACGGAAGCTGCATGCCTGGAGTACTTCATCATCACTACCATTGAGACAATTCATGGTAAACAAATAGTGGTTCAGTGGTCTCAAGCTTGTCAATATAGACAAAAATCACAACTAGTGCAAAATTAGAAAGTTTGGCCCTTAATAAATTACCTAATGATCTTTGGAACAATGAAAGCAAATGGATAACTCTGGCACATTGTATAATTGGAATTCACACTACTTATTCTCCATAGGTCATTTGACAACGTGTATGACCCATTTTCAATTATATCGATTGATGCACAAAAAGAACCTAGGCAAAGAAGCCGAGAATATTCATCCAGTAAACGGACCAGTGGAGTAGTGTTGTTAAACCTAGAAGGTCCTGATGCAAAAGCATAAAGATCCCATAATCTTGCGGGCTTTGTACACCTCAATAGCGCATCAAATACCACACGTCTCTGTAAGATTTTCATAATTAACATTAGATCCAAAACATGTTATAAGAAAATAAAAAGCATCCACCAACATCCTCACTAGCCTACAACACTTTTAAAGTGAAGTGTACCAACTACTTCAGATATTTTTCTATGTCAAAATATAAAAAATGATTAATAGACCAGCAAGAATTCCAACTAGTACAAAATATAATTAAATTTCTATATTTTCACTTAAATTTGTTGTTTTTTCCTGCCAGTGGAAGTTGGCACAATTGGGAGGGTTATGATTTAAGCTGAACTGACTTAAAGGTCTTGGATCTGATTCTTGCTGATGATCCGTTATCAGTAAGCATCCCCTAATTGTTGTGCACTTTACCTTGGTGGTGAAACAATTCAAGCACGCCCACGATTTTTGTATAAAAAACTTAATGAGAGGTTAATAGAAACCCAAATACAGTTGGTAAGAAGATGAATTTGCTCTACATTTAAACCAGCCTCTCCATGCATGTCAACAAACAACCAACCTTAAATGTTGAGGCCCCAAAAAGTTAGGGCAAAAGAATATTAATGAATAAATCAATTAATCATTAGTAGAAGCAGATATCTAGAAGAGAACTTGCATAAAATATCAAGCCAATTTATCCGTGTTCAAGGATCATCCACAAAGACCTGCTGAAAATAAAACAGAGGTTTGTATTTCATTCTATTCGTGTATGCTGAAATTACATGGATCTCAAACTCGTTTATGATGCTCTCATAGGATACATGTGAAGGACTATTTTGTGTTTGGTTACAGTTCCTGGTGAAGGAATGGAGGAAAAAAGTGGAACTAAATTGATAGATTAGAAGTATTCACAGCAGCCTTGTTAATAAAAGTGAGACTTGCACCATTTTACAAGGTTACAACTCTTGGTAGAATTACCTGTTTTGTACGTGGTCTGAAACTGAAGACTATAATTCTCATATCTTTTCCTGCATAAGTAAATCAAGAATATTATTTTTCTTCTATAAAAAAAGCAATTGAGATTTAAGACATTAAAATACCACAAAGGTGGAGTATAAAGAATATACCCCTTAACAAAAAAGGAAAAAAGTAACGCAGCTGCTCAATTTATATTAAAAAGTAAATCCTTAAGACCATGCACTTTACACCAAACAGAAGCAGCACACAATGTACACTAGTATTTATTAATATTAATTAAAAAATAAATAAAGACAGAAAGAACTAACTAGCTAGCTATTAAGACATCAAAATTTAAAGTAATACCCAGTTTTACGCTAAACTCAAAACAACATTGTTCCAAATAAAAGTGGTCATCATCACAGTATTACAGTAAAACGTTTCAAACTATAATACATTTAATGCATATACCAAAAGAGCAAGCAATTTATGGTGCCCATAAATTTGCAACATACTAATATTTCTCATAAATATAAAACCAACTATGTGGCTTCCCTAGCAACATATTAACTGGGCACGATTACAATCTGTGTCAACCCCATTCTTCTACAATATGTTGAATTTAAGCACAAAGTAGAACAAGCATGTGTGCCACCCATGCTTTAAGGCTGAAGGAATCTTGAGTAAGAAGGTAAGATAGAGGTCTATAACCCATATTGTAAGTGAGTTTTAGGCTACTTTAACACATTGTCTCAGTTGAACTTGAGCCTATTATTGAATTTAAAGAGTCAACCTTAAGGGAACTTAAGTTTCCAATCCATTGCAAGATTTATCTTCTATTTAATAATTAATAATTTATGTACAAATCTTGTATATTGATTTCATTAATTACATATTTAAAGAAAAATATTGATTTAGAGGAGCTTTTGCATACCAATCACCTGAAGCAGTCTCTGTGCTGGTGTCTTGTCTACATGACGACTATTTGACTGAACCTTTACAACCTAGATTTAAAAGAAAGCAATGTATGAGGTTCCAGATAATTGCAACAAAAAAGGTACCAGAATCAAGTCACGCAAAATACAGTCATTCGTTCATAAGTCATAACACCATATAAATATAGTTCAAAATTTTCACAACATTAATAGAATGAGAAAGAATAAAGATAATCATTCCTGTTGCTGAGCTCATTAGAGCAAATCACCTAATGACACAGATCCATCTCATTTACAAGTCAATCAAATAAAAAAAATTCAGAACCATTCAAAATAATTTTTTACAGAACAAACCATTTAAAATATCAAAGTTCTATTTTCCATTCATGAGTCAGTCCAAGTATACTTTGGGTATTTGTGGTAAATACAACAATCAGTAATGATTTCAAGACTTCATGTATTCTACGACCAATACCTAAAATCTAATGTAAAATAATATGAAAGTGTGTCCAGGTGAACATTTGTGCATTGAAAAGGGAAGCAAAAGAATAAAACAAAAATAAAGAATAGATGGGATTAAAATGGAGGCTGAAAAAAGTAATATAAAAGGGATATGCATGGTCACTCCAAAATTATTATTCGAATTGCATTTCCTATCTCCGATTATAGTATATTAGTATGTCAACGTATATGTGAAGCAGAAGAGAAAGTTTCGATCAATCTAATGCAATATAACTAAAGTAGATAATAATATACACACAAAAGAAAATAGTATGCAGAAAATATTGCATGAACTTACCATCTTGTTAAACTTCTCAATGGTTGCTAGTGGTATCGTTCCAAGGGAAATAACTTTTCTAGTGCCCTCACTCTAGAAAATGCAAGGAAATCAAAGAACAAAGTCAATACAGGTTATTTACAAATAACTAGGCAGGTAACAATTTCCAAGACAAACAACTGAAGTTGATGCAGAAAAAGACACACCAATCCACAACAGAACTCAGGAGCTTAATTAACCTGATATTGGATGAAGGGGTGAGGCAACTAATTGCTACCAACTGTATCCAATAAAAGAAAGAATTCGGCACAAGAAAATAATGTTCCATAAACTAATTATATAATTCACATTTCATACACCAGATGCAAATGTTCAGCATATGAATCAAAAGTTAGATTCTGCAAGTGCAAAACATAAGCGACTTACAAAAGAAGAGAAACACCTATGCTATCAGATTTTAAATGATTAATCAAGGGACATCAACCAGCATGAAATCAAAATAAACACTTCCTCTTTCAGTCAGTGACTTATTTTTGTTTCTCCTCTCTCCATTTAAAGTAACACACCAAACCAATTGTTTTTAAGTAGAGCAGTTTTTATCTGCCTTTAACACCACAACACCCCAAAAATACCAAGGACCTTTCTTTGTAAAATCTCCCCTCCCCTGCTCTACTCAACTCAGCATGCTTCTAATTCCACTGCCCCTCTTGTCATCTTTTCTTTTTCTAATCATTTTACATATTTCCGTACCAACTATATTGTATTTTTTAGTTCTTTTGTGGAAAGTGTTTTTGGTCCCAGTACTTTTGGTCAAATTTAATTTGGGTCCAAAATCAAATTTGATCAAAAGCACGGTGACTCAAACCATATTTTTTCTCTTTCTATTTTGAATAAGCAGACACCGACCTTGTCAGAACATATCTAAGTCTAAGACCAGTAAACATTGAAGTTGATGCACTTCAGATTGGAATCAACCATAGGTAGAAAGGTACTCATGAGTAATGTCTAGACTCACACACATGCATTAGCATGACGATCAGGTCAGGTTCTATGATTCTATGAATAGTACTTACTAACAGCATACATATTTGAAGCATCGAAAGATTGGGAAAAAAAGAAGAAATGATCAACAAAAACTATGGTAGGGTGAATTTTCAATGTCGGCAAAGCAATCGGTTCGGGTAACATGGAAATTAAAATGCAATTTTTTTCTAATATACCTAACAAGTCGATTATATTTCCAAAACTTCCTCCTTATCAAGTGGTCGGGCCAAATAAAAAGTCAAAAAATCTTCAACCAGTAGCATGCCATGAATTTGTCAACCAAAATTCTAAAATATCACACCATTATATATTATTATTGTCTTTCCTATGGGTATTAGTCACCTTTCTAGGTTGCAGGCATTCCCAAATCAAAAATTGAAGACTGCTACAGCATCATAGTACCTCATAAAGAATTATTCAGGAGTTACATAGAAAGTACTTCAAAACTGAACTTACCAGAAAAATAAGACGGAAATTCGTTACCATCAATGTGCCAGCATCATCCGTATTAACAAGAACAACACCATGTCCCTGAAAATAAACACCAACACCAACTTAGTTTCATTCAATACATTCAATCATGATAAATATGAATTTAAAATATTAAAGCCTTGTATTAAAAGTTAACAAAAGGTTCACACCAAAGAGAAATTTCTTGGAACATTTTCTTTCCAGGTATATCATCCTGTTTCACTGCTGAAGAGGTTTACAATGGAGAGAAATCAATTGCTTTCTTGGGTATACTTTGTTCTAATACATGCAAGTCAGGATTTCTCAAAAAAAACTCCAAATCATATTTTAATTATCAGTTCACGAATGCTCAGATTCTCTCTCCCTCTTTTTCCTTTCCAAGTATTGCACCACTTTCTATGCATCACGTATATTTTCAGAAATCCTTTGTAGTTCTAATTAATACGTCAAACATTATTCTCAAGCTCAAGATGATTTCAAAGCAAAAAACTATTGCCTCTAAATTAAACCAAGAGAGATAAACTCAAAATAAAGGCAAGGGAAATTAACTGGAAAATGCATATACTAAACTAAATATTAATTTTTTACTATATCACTGCAGAACTCATAATTAGACAGACATCTATCATCACTCCTCCGCTGCCAGACTGAAATACATGGCTAGTCAGTCATCCATCTATTGACAAAAAGGAAGTGGTTTCACTTGGCTGATTTTTCATATTTAAGTAATAGTGAAATAACCATCCAATTTGTTTCAAAACATGTTCCACTTCAGCAAATCAATAAAGTGTTCATTTTTTTCAAATAAGGGTATTTTGGTCAAATTTGTCACAGCAGTGCATTTTATTATTACAAAGAAGTGTGCACTGCATTAAATTTTGGTAATGGAGCGAGTATATAGGAAACCTAACATAAAATTGAGAAAATATATTAGCTCTTTGGCTGCCCAATTGCACTAAAGATTTGAGCAGTATCAAATCAAGTAATGGACATATATAGGAGGCATTGGTTAGGCAATATCTTATTTTCCCAATATCTGTAGGCCATTTATAAGAAGTTTAGGTATATTATTCAATATTTACATTAAAAAAATCAACATTGTGTCCAGTGTTTAACATGTCATATCCAGGTCAAATATCTTGAACTCTGACTAAATGTTTGTTTTCGGAAATGTCATCTACCAAATTGAACTTGCAGTAAGATAATGTGAAGCGAGGAACAGAAAGTCCTATCCACCAGTCCCACCAGGGAACTATCTTGTTTGACTCCATAATGACTTGAAATATTGAGAAGGAAAGTCTGAGTTGGCACTCAGCTGTATATTATATATGTGTGTGTGTCTGTCAAAAAAGGAGCAATGAGTAAACTGCCAAGAAGAAAGAAGAGCAGACTGTGCCTATAGATGTGTATTTCCACGTCATTATTTCAATGACATGTTCATTGTTGACGTAGATGTCCTTAGCCACATTAGCAACAAGTGTAGGTGAGAAACAAAATTTTCTGAAATTATGGGACTAAGAAAGGCAATTTAAATTTGGAGGATAAAAGGAAAAAAATAACTCAAATTTAAGGGACTGGAAACATATTTAAGTCATATACTTACATGACTTTATTAAGTTTTAACTTTTAAGTACCTTATAAACTTAAGTATTTTCAATTGAGTCCCTATTTGCATTCCATTGTCCTCAAAATATTTTTTTATTTTCGTCTAAATACCCTATTGTTTGACTTTGACGGCAAAAACCAAATCAGCAAGGCACTTAGACAAAAATAAAAAATATTTTAAGCACTCAATTGAAAATATCCAAATTTATAAGGTACTTAAAACTTAATTAAGCATATATATACACACACACACACCCACACATATATTAAAGATCAATGAGTACACTAACAGAAGAAAAAAAAAACATACCAAATTGAGCCTATAAATGGCCGCAGGCTACAATTCAGAATAGGGGCGAAGAAAAGAGCTTTTAACAATTACAAGATATACATATAATATATTGTCTAGTTTAAATCTAACATAATGAATGGTGCACCACCAAGGCTCTATCACCTAGTGCAAATGCCCCTATATCAGGGAAGCCCTAAAGTGTTATAAATTTCTAATGCATCGTTTGGTTGAGGGAGCAAGTGACATCGCCCTTTGACCCATCACAATTAATCTCACTCTCACCTACTACTCAATTTTCTGCCAACTCACCCAATTGTCAAAGGTCTACCCTGAAGAGTGAGGCATTGAAAACATTCACCCACAAGCCTCCAATACATAGTTCAATGTTCTTTGTATACTGAAGCATACGCTGAAAATTTGGCAATTAAGCAGTGTGGTCTGACAGCACATCTTTAGCTGAATCAGCCTTAAATGCTTGGTAGAAGGTTCCCTGGAAGACAAGAGGGACACCCCAAAAGAGCTGAGGGTAAAGGGATATGCATCCACAGAAAGAGAAGAAACCTAAGAGTGAGAGACATTCTTGAACCCTTAACCCTGTAACAAAGTTTCAGCATCCTAGCCATTTGCCCCATATCCCTGTTACCCTATCATCTAGAGAGCAGTGAGGGTCAAAAGGGGTAAATCATTGCCACTTCAAAGGATAACAGCGGTTATGGTACTGGTGCTAAATTGAGTGCTCTTAATAAGGCTTGGCTCACGAGTAGATGCCCACTTCGGTGATTTATTGCTGCCCTTTATTACCCTTGCAATATGTGCTACATTTGTTCTCTAATAACACGTGATCACTCATCAAAGAGTAATAAGCCAGGACTCATTCAATATACCCCTCAGGGTACATTACCGTTACACACTTCCAGAGCAATGTCAACCAAATATCTATGAACACGTTTCCAATTAAACGGGAAACTAGAATGGACATTTTCCAAATACTAACATACTCGAAACATAAACCGGATGTATAACACAACATAACAATCAATATCTGAACATCATATTATTTGAGTGCATGACTGTAATGATTGAGAGCCAATTAGTTGTTGCGGGACAGAATTTTCTTATGGATATTAAATTGGCAGATTGTTTGCAGGTCACATGCGTCAAACTCAGCATGCAGTGATTCCACAATGTATTGCACATTCACACGGAGGTAGCAAAAACAACAGAACTACTAATCCTGATAAAGATTTCAAGAATTCGGTAAGCTATCTAGTTGGGTAAAGAGCATGATGACTTCAATACAACTTAAGTTTCTGAAACGAATCTTGATGAGCTAGCACAAAGCCCTACATGTACTTCGGGCAAATTCTCAATCACCCTTACCATTCTCAGTCCTATCTTCATTCTCCACATTCCACACACTTTCGTCGACTGAACACACACGATCAAAACTAGACTAATTAATTCCAAAACAAAACTTCTAAACAAAAAAACCACAACCTCTCCACAAATAACACTAGAAACAGCCTAAATTACGAAAACAAGAAAGACAAACGGCGAATTCTCAAAAAAATCTTGGAAACAAATTAAACAACAGAGAGAGAGTTTAAGGAAGGAATTGTTGCATACTTCGGCGACAACTTGCTCCGCCTCGATCAAGAAATCGAGATTCGCATGCGAGACGAAGCGCGCAATTGGCTGCAAATAAATTAAGGAGAGAGGCGAATAACAGATTGAATCGAGAAATGAAGAAGGTTAAATAAAAGAAAAGGAAAAGAAGAAAGAAACCTCAATTTTGGTCCATTCGATGGCGTCCCAGCTTCCGGTGCCTTCCATCTTGGAGGAGTCAGAGGCATCCCGGAGAGAGGTTGTTCGAGTGGCACGGTGCTTGGGCACATCCATGCCGGAGACGGCGGAAGAGGTTGGACTCCGGCGAGTGATGTAAGAGGAGAAGAGAAGAGGAGAGAAAGAGAAAGGGTTGCGTGAAATGGAAGAGTACCAAACGTTGAAGCGGGTTGTTGTTTGGTGTGGTAAGTTTCGTGCTCCCGCGTCACATTATTAAGTTATGTTGTGCCATACCAAACTTCTAGGTGTTTGTTTCTAGTGCTGTTTCTACCGCCGCAGTGTTCCAACCCAAGGTATCGTTATCTTCCTCTTCCTAAACATCCTTTCTTATTTTCATTTCCACTATTATATTTATTATTATTACTTACCA
>Ga0123341_1003895_pt1 | contig 12952 bp, 7 predicted proteins | sample Turbeapinknodule_FD_89959 | JGI IMG/M metagenome (GOLD analysis project Ga0123341, IMG submission 89959) | Root nodule microbial communities of legume samples collected from Mexico - Turtle bean Mexico pink nodule | ecosystem: Host-associated > Plants > Roots > Nodule | place: Mexico: Nepantla... | reverse complement strand
ATTATTAGTATTATTATTCATATTATTAGTATTATTATTCATATTATTAGTATTATATTCATATTATTAGTATTATATTCATATTATTAATATTATATTCATATTATTAATATTAATAATGTTAATAATAATAAGTATAATAAAAATCATAATAATACTAAAGCATTTGCTTGGTGTAGTGGTTCCCGCTCCATGGTACCAAAAGTAATCCGTATGTAATGTTCCGTATGTAATTCGCGTTTTTCTTGTAGTGTGTTGTAACAACATTCTTTCACAAATTTCACTAGTCAGAGATCTACATTTTGTTTTTGCAGTACTCCTTATTACCATTGACTTGTTTTTTACTTCTCCAAGTGAGTATATTACCACAAAAAATTTGTTTTGTACTTAGACTCATTTCAGCACCCTCTCTAATTGTTCGCTTAATGTGGAATGGATATTGTGGGCTCGTTCTCGCCCAGCCAAGGACAAAATAATTTTTTGCTGGTAGCCATTAATTACTTCACCAAAAATGGATAGAAGTCAAGCCGTTGACCGAAATCACAACTAGAAAAGTCCATAATTTTGTGTGAAAGAACATCATATGTCATTTTAGAATTCCTCATCCCATCATTATTGATAATGGAAGACAACTTACTGATAAGAGGTTGGCCGAGTTTTATACCAATTTAGGCATTAAGCATGCCACAAGTTCATTCGAGTACCCCCAAACCAACAGGCAAGCGAAGTGATCAACAAAGTTATACTTACTCAGTTGAAGCAAAGATTGAGAGTTGCAGATGGTAAATGGATCGAAGAACTACAAGAGGTATTATGGCTTATTGGTGTACTCCACAAACTTCAACAAGAGAGTCATCGTTCAACTTAACATATGACATTAATGCCATCATCCCAATGGAGATTGGGGAGCCAAACTTGTGGCAACAATTGGTAAATGAGGACTAAAGTATGTAAAGACTCGACCAAAGGAAAGTTTGCGACTAACTAGGAGGAACCTTTCCATATCAAAGAAAATCTCGACAACGGAGCATACCACTTGCAACATCTTGGTGAGGAGGACATACCCTAAACATGGAATGCAAGTCACATAAAGTTTTATTTTAGCTAGAGTTGCATGTCTCATTGTAAATTCTTGTGAAAATGAAATGAGAAATCAACTTCTGCCACTATCAAATCTTATACAACTCAACCCAGGACGCTTTCACAAAGTGGAATCCTTCTTAAGAAGACTCAATCTTATACGACTTCTTGACCCATGACGTTTTCATGATCACTCTTACACAACTTCTCGACTTAGGACATTTTCACGAAGAGTGAATCCCTCTCGAGAATTTATATCCTATACAACTCCTTGACTCGAAAAAAGATTTTATGAAATTAACATATAAAATTGGACGACTTATAAAGATGAACAATTTATTTAACTACCAAACTAAATATGAATCTTACACAAACACCCCTCGAAAGTCACACATTACAACTTAGGATGTTATGAACTTTGGCATAACCTAAAACTAGGTCATCATTCTATCTGACGATAGACAAAAGTGGACAATAAAAGGGATAAATAAATGCTAAAACCAAATTAAATTGTATTAGAAGACAAACTTTACATCACTAATAGTCGTCATATACAAAAATATATAATTGAGACAAAGAGTCAAAAAAATTGCAATTAAAATCACTCGATTTGGATAGCTTGATCGACGTCACCCTCCTCGAAACCTCCTCGTGTGGGAACCTTGACACTATCCTCATTTGGGATATCCTCAATTGACACAAGCTCTCCCTTATAAAAGTCATTACCAACATCAAAGTTGCCCTGATCAAAAGGAATCTTGTAAAAATAGGTAGCATGGTGAAAAGCCTTTGTGAAATCCAACTCATGTTGATCAAACACGAATTGTTGAGCCTCCTCCAACTCCTTCTCTAGCCTTTCCTGCCAATTTTACACAGATTGATGGGAGAGAGTCATGTGTAGTTAGGATTTGACGTAGCCCTTCTATCTCTTCTTGAAGTCTCTCCTCTTCATTCAACATTTGGGACACCTTCTCGCCTGATTCCTTCTTCTCGATCTCACACCGAGACTGAGCATCAGTCAAAGTCTTTAGTTGGCTACCCAAAGAAGCATTAGCATCTACGACAATTTAGAGGGAATGACCTGAGCCTACAAGCTCATTCTTGAGTTTCTCAACCTTGATAAGAGAGACACATTTGTCGACCTCTTCCAACCTCTTGCACAACAAGATCGTTCAGGTTGAGAGCTTCACCTTAGCATTAACTAAGGCACTGGAAGATTTCAATCAGTACAACTCCCATTCAGATTTGTTCAAGCTGAATGATAACTTCTCTGGCAACTTCATCTTTGTGTCGAAGAAGCCCCCAAGGAAAGGAGTGGAGGAACCTCCAAGACCGTGTTGACTCCTTTTCAACGAAAAAGTAGACAAATACTTCACACCATGGGACCGACTAAAGGTTTTCCTTCCTTTTGTTCTTCCTAATGCATGTCGAGGATATGAAGTTTGTCAGGCACCAACTCCGGGAGACATACAGGTGTAAGAGCATTGACCACCACTTTGCCTTTCTTGGGGGCTAACCCTTATCTCTTCAGGCAGAGGTCACAAAATTACGCCTTCCTTTTTAATAAAAGATATGGTGTCTACATTAGAAGGAAAAATTCAAACGATGTTAAATTGGGTAAGAAACGGAAAAAATGTCGAAAATTATTTGTAACGTTTAATCACCCCACTGAGACGAAGACAGGTAGGCTCATGAGAGTTTTTGAGTTGAGAGTTGTCAGGGGAGTTTCTCGAGGACCGATAACGTTTTTAGGTCCTCAACGTTCATCTTAGATTGAGGCCACAAGTTGTACCTCAAAAAGTTTCTCGTCTGGTAGAAAGGGAACTTGGGTTCTCCACCCTTATATTTTTTCCCTAGCATCCTCCACTAGGACCTTGAAAAATTATCTTTTGAAGTTTTTGTAAGAGAAAATAAAAGGAATCAACAAACAAAAGCTTTGACTTATTGATAAGCGATATCCAACCCACTTACTTCTTAGGATGAATGTTAAAATAATGGAGGAACACTTGAGGAGTCTTTCGCGGGTTTAGTGTCCCTCACAAGAGCTGAGCCTAAAGAAAACTATTAGAATAAAATTGTCTCAGGTCCACATTCAAAACTTGAAACATGCCTATTGTGAATTCATCAAACGGGAACCAGACATGCACGCCATTCAACAAGCATGTGTAAAAGTAGAAGAAGTCTTCATCTAATCCCTTTTGGCCATGATAAACATTGTCAATAGCCCGACATCATCAAAATGCAATTACTTCCTCTGTGGCGCTAGGATCGTATACATCCACATTGGAAACAAATGAATGTAACATTGACGACCACCGATACTTTGAAAAATATTTCCAAACATTGTAATTGGTACACTTATATCCCTTTCTCAGGCTATAGCTTTCCTCGACCTTCTTGACTGCCTCTTCAACAACAAGATCAGGGGCATCATGAACCCTCTCATAAGGACATATAATGGACTCAAAGTTGATCTCACTCATTATTTATAGGCTCAAGTATAAGCAAGGTGAACCAACCGTCACAAACCTCTAACAGTTAGATGTCTTGGCATCTAATAGTTCAGAGAACGTGACGTTTAATATTGTTCGTACCACTTGACATTTTTTACACGCTACTCAAGAAAGATACGAATCTTTGCAAATGACAAAAATTCTTGTTGCTTAAGCCTAAGGTCCATAGGGATATATATGATGATCTGAATCGAGAAGATCTCGTTGTGCCAACAATGCCAAAAGAAATGAATTTTTATGTCAAACAACTTTTCATCCTCATAACATTCAAGCTCAGGGGGTTAGTGTATCGTTCGACATCTCAACCTCCCGGGATGGGTCCCCAAATAAAGAAGCCTTGGCATAAAACGGATTCTTGACCTCTTAACCAAATTGGCTCGGTGGACGACCATCAAATCACCATTCCTGTCACTTTGACCTTAAACTAAATCAATTATTCACGAAGATAAGATCACAACAATAAGAATTCAATTAAAAATCTTAATCGCAAACCAGATCAATAAACAAGTTGTAAGCATGGATTAACAAGGATTGACCTGAACAAGGCTCACAACAACAAAGACCCATCACAAAAATAATATAAAATAAGTACGAGTAAAGGTTATGTTTAATAACATTTATGACTCATTAATACACTATACTGACTTCTGTGTTATGGGACCTTTGTAGGTAGTCCCATCTTGTTAAACACTACGAGGCCTGGAAGACCGAAAGCAGAAACTCAAGAACTAGAGGATCAAGTGTTGTAGATTGAGAAATGAAAGATCGAGAGTAAGAGGAACAACAAGCGTGTAGGTAGTGGTGTACTTAGACTCATTTCGACTTGTATAAATGTTTATTTTTATATAATTTGTATTTTTTACATGTATTAACTTAAATAGTGATTTTTATGTATTTTTATATCTTAAAATCAAAAAAATTTAAACCTAAATTTTATTATTTTTAAAATTTACATAGAAAAAGTATTATATACGTTTTAATTTATATTTATTAATTATTTCAGCAGATAACATTTGATGTATATTTACTTATCATCACACAAACACATAAAAAAAATGGAAAATAGAGTTAGCGGAATCACATATGTAACTTTTGAAAGTATAAAATAATGCATGTAATAGGTTCTTAGTTTTTGACAAGTTTATACAACTCTTAGAACTTTGAAAATTATATGGATTCATATCTTATTTATGACATGGACTAATTTCAACTTTTAAGAATGATTGAGAACATATATTTTCTACTTAATACTATTATCAATATTGTCACATTATCACTAAATTAGGTTATTAAACCATCTCCAAAGATATTTATTCAAATGTTTAAATAAAGTAAACAGCTGTTTGAAACAGCCTTTTATTCTAACAATTGTTTTTAAAAAAATATTATTTTAATAAGAAACAATTGTTTATAAATAAAACAATATTTATTTTCAGCATGATATATAGAAAGAAGATAGGAGAGTAAAAGAGAAAGAAAAAAAAGTAATAAATATAAAGTAATGAATTACTTAGAATTTTAAAAAAATAAATTTGATTATAGTTTGCCTAAATTGTGATATATCTCATGCCTTTTTAATTGAATCATTAGATCTCAATTATAGTAAATAGGTCTCAGAATTATGGAATTGATTACATGATTATCCAATTGAATCCATTTTATTCTAATCATATTGATCGAGATAAAATATTCACACCATGTACCAAATAATCATTCCAAGTTTATAAAACACACTAATTTTTTAATCAATAATAAATAAATTAAATAAATTGTAACATTTAAAGTATGCTTTTAAAACACAATACATATTTTAGTCTCTCTTTAGGTAGACTCAAGGCTTATGTATAACTTACACAACGCTTCTTTCTCTATTGTTCTAATTATATGCCATGATTAATAGACAATAATAAGAGCAATTTTGTTTTTGTTTTACATTTTTAATCTCTTCAAGATATTTCTCTTTTGCTTTAATTTCAATTTTTAAATATTCTTGGTCACTTCTATAATTGAAAAATTATTAATTTAGTTTTTTAAATTATAATAGTCTATCAAGTAGGTTTTTCAAATTAACAAAACAGGAATATAGTCTCTCAAATTGTACATCTTTAATAAATTTAGTTCTTGAAATTATGATGGGTAGTCAAATATATTAATGAAATAAATCAAATAACAAAATATTCTTAAAATTATAATTTTTTAATCAGGTTTAAAATTATAATAAAAAAAAATGCTGTACATAATTATAAAGGCTTAATTTTATGCACACATATGAAAATTTTTGGATTTAGAATATCAATCAACAAGTAACATTGTGAATGAGCCAACTATAATTATATTAATAGTTTAACCTATTAATAGAAATAATGACATATGACTAGTTTAGATAAATAAGTCTCATTAAATCTTCCTTCAATTTTACTGATTAAAAGCACATTTAAGTTAAATCTAACTGATTGAAATCAAAATTGATCAATTCAGAACTCTTAAATCATGATTAAAAGTTAACTTAACCTTCCAAATCATCCAAATTATCAAATGTTAATCATACTTACCATGCATGCATGAATTATAACCCTATAATAACAAAATAATAATAATAAAGAACCAATAGATCATACACAAAATTTGCAACTAATGAATTAAGTGACCAATCTAATCCAGTAATACATGCAAGTGATGATAATATTAAAGTCCTTCACTTCTCCCTTTTCCTTAAATGAGAAAAAAAATGATTTAGTTTCTTCAAGCTTGTTTAATGGTAGTAGAAAAAGTTTATAATTTTTGTGGGCTAATATGGATTGGTTTAAGTGGGTAGAAAAATGAAAAAAAAAAAAGATAGAGGGAGAGGAGAGTGCTGTTGATGTTTCTAGTTAGCAATACAGAAAGAAAATTAACAAAGTGTTTGTTTTGTATAAAAATTATTATGTACATAAATAAATTATTAAAGGTTAAATCAATTCATTTTAATTTAAAATGGTTACTATTATCTGTATATTTACCAACTCTGAGTTTTATGCTACTAAAATGGACTTTTGGGCTAAATGCACGTCCAGGCCCATATGTGTCCGAAGAAAAAAAATATTTAATATTAGTTTGTCATAATTATTTATAAAATTATATATATTTTGTATAAAATATTTAAATAATCCATTTTATTTTACGTTGATTATAATTTCCAAATTTGATTTTTCTATTTCAAATTATCATGTAAAATAAATAAAAAAAACAAGTAAATTATACAAATTAACCTATACATAAAGTAATTTTAGTTTATAGAAAAATTAATATAAGTTTTCCTTCCTATTTTTTGTTTTGTTTTAGAAATATTTAACAAACAACTTGAGGTTGCTTAAGCTAGGTCTCTTCTTGCCAAACAATATATCAACACCTGAAATTCTTCAATTAAGACTTTCCTTACTGTACACTGTAATGTTGGATTTGCACAAGTGATGCCTTTTATAGGCAAAAATTTAATAATAATAGAATAGTAGGAACTTAGCAAACACGTCAAATAAATTCATTACAACATATTTGTTTCTTGGTTACAATAGTAACATAATTAATTCATTTCATAAACATCTCAACCTTTTATTTCACATTAAAGTAACTTGTTATATCTTAGAAATTATAAATGTTTAGAGAAATATAAACAAAGATATGAGCGGAATTTTTCTTAGACGTGTTGTTCTCAGTTTTTAAGGCATAGGCTTCTTGATCTTCAATTTCTCTCGACTTTTCGGTCTTCGAGTCCTCGACAGGGACACTTGTGTTTATATTTTCACGCTTAAGTCAATTCTTAGTCTGAGTAAAGTATGTTAGTTTAAAATTAATATTACCTTTAGCTTTAGGTATTTTTCTATTTATACTAGTTGTGTTAGACCTTTGGTTGTATGGATGATTAGGTCGGACTCAATAGAATTCAATTGTCTTTCAATCATGATTTGTATGTTACCACCATGAAGTACTTGTTAATGACGCTTATATGTTGTTCAGGATACCGAGATGACGGATAGTTCTCGATACTCGACAATACATTAGTACTTGACAATACACTAAAATCTCACAATTTTGATATTTGATTATACACTGAGACTTCATCATCATCTTAGCATTCAGTAGTACATTGATGTCAAATAATTTTCAATACTCAAATACTTAATAGTACAATATAACATTAACATTCGTAACAAACGTGTATGGATAATAGTGTTGAATAAAACAAAAATAAAAAATAAAGAATTGTACCTTAACTATAACTATAATATTTATTTGGTGATGTACTCACAAGAAATGGTTGCAATTTTACTGTACAGATTATACCTGAATGGTCTCATTAAACTAATAATTGTTACAAAATAACAGAGAAACAAAACATAGGGTAAATGAAAAATATAAATTGGGAAACATAATAATTGTTGGATCTTGGATGGTTGCAATTGGACAGTAGGAGGCAAAGAACATAATATATTAAAGGTGTGTAAAGATAAGTTTGTTGATTTTTTTTTTATATAATTTTTATTTCTTTTTTCAAACCAGTGAAATGAGTGGTGTTCTAAGTATATGTAATATGCATTACGGTTGGCATTGGGATGCAGAGTTAATATTGTTTGGCTTTACTAGTATGGAAGGAAAAGATTGATAATTTAGAATAGTAATGACTAATAATAATTAAAAAAAAATCTAAAAGAAGGTGAGTGTATATAAATACTTGGATTTAGATTAGTAGTAAGATGTGAGTGATTAAAATTTTATTATTTTAAAAATATTTAAATTAGAATGTAGTGCAGAAATAGATTGAATAGTTGTATAAAGAAGATGTGGGAAGGAAAGATGCTTGATATGAATTAGAGGTTGTTTCCAGGACGTAATTGATATTTAGATAGTTATGGATGGTGTTAATAAGAAATAAATCGAGGAAAGAAGGAGAAAAGAAGTGTGTAGTAGAAGAAGTTCCGTAGTGAGTAATAGAAACAGAAATAGTTGGAAAAGGGGAGCAAGAATGTAAATACCAAAAATAGAGCCCCTTTTAAAAAAAAAGAAAGAAGCTTTTTGTAAGCAGGATAAAGGCACCCACATTGTGCAAAGTGGGAAGCTAACTACCCAGCAGAGAAAAAAAGCAGAGTTAAGTGAGTGCAAGCTCGCCAATTTCACTTTCCGCTTCATGTAGTTTCTGAGTCGCCCGATTCAACTTCACTCGTCCCAGTCCAAGCTCAAACTCCTGCTCATGGCTAATAACCCTTCCGACGCTCCCGCCGACGATTTCCTTGAACAAATTCTCGGCCTCCCGACCTTCGCTTCTGCCGACTCAGGCCTCTCTGCCGCTGATGTTGGCCTCCCTGGTACTACTTCTCCGACTTCGATGATGCTGCAGCTCAACTCTGCCGACGCCAACGCTCACCTCACCGGCGCCGCCTTCCACGCGCCGGTGTATCAGTTAGGTCTTAGCTTGGACCAAGGCAAAGGAGGGTTCATGAAGCCCGAGGAAGCCTCCGCTAGCGGAAAGCGGTATCGTGACGACGTCGTTGATGGTAGAGCTAAGAATGTAAACCTCCACCTTTTTCGATTCTCTTCTTTTTGGATATGATTTTCAATTCAGACTGAGTTCTGTGCTTTGCATCAATTAATTGTTTCGGTCTAATATGAGAGTTTGTTTCAGGGGAGGTTTTATATGCTTAAGATTACTTTACTTTGATTGCCATGTTCGAATTACCTCCATTGCATTTACATCAAGCAAAGAAACGGTTTTAAAGGTCGATGAAAAAAGTACCTAGGAGTGGAATGGTGTTTTCCTTCCAAATTAAAGTATATAAAAAATTAAACTTATTGGAGTTTCATGTTGACGGATTTGTTAGGTGCGCAGTTGTTTTTAGGGTAGTCAACTTGGTATAGACGCGGCAATAACATGGCTGTTGGGTATATTGTTAGATTTCTTAGGTTTGCATATGATTTATTGAGTTAGGTTATCTATACCTTTTGTAGGCACTTATGGTTACCTTCTGTAATCTTTAAACCTCTTAAATCATGTAGAATGTTTATGTTTGACTTTGAGTAATCCTTGAATGATTGTTTTCTTGTGAGAATCTTCTTTTTCTTTTCCCTGTTCTTATTCTTACTGGATCAAGTAGCATTTGTTATCCGGTTGGTAATTCATAACCCCCTTGTAGGTTTTTCATGGGCAACCCATGCCTCCTACTATGCCCGCTGCTCCACATCCTCCAGCAATACGCCCTAGGGTGCGGGCCAGGAGAGGACAGGCTACAGATCCACACAGCATAGCTGAACGGGTGAGCTTTTAGATGCTTGAATACAGACTGTTTGCTGGTTATGATACTTAACCTTTAAACTGTGGGTTAAGGTGGTAGCTCATTCTGTCTTCCATGTTACCTTTTGATTACAGTTGCGCAGAGAAAGAATAGCAGAAAGAATCAGGGCGTTGCAAGAACTTGTTCCTAGTGTCAACAAGGTATGTGATTTCTCTTGCGTATCTTCTTATTACTAAATGTGGTCTTGCATTTGTCATTAGCAAGTGGAATAGACTTTGGTAAAGTAAAGTGTATTAGCATGCTGTTAGAAATGATAAAGAATATCAAGTTAACATTTACATAAGATGTGTATTTGTTATTATTCCCTTTAATTTCTAGCTTGTTGATTTTATAATAACACAGTTTATGATCAATTTCAATTTGTGTTTAAGTAGATTCATCTCTTGCTAATAAAAATGATATTTGTAAAAAAATATTGCAAAAATTAAAAAACAGTGCCAAAAGTGGACCCTTTTTCCAGGTTTGCTTGTGACTTATCTGTCTTCTTTCTTGGGGGATATTGTTCATTACATACTTGTTTTGTACTTCACCATCTCCACTTACACTGTTGACTTTCACACATTCTGTCTTCCTTTTACAATACACCTTAGAAAAAGATGCCATTACTTTCATACTTTATTGTGAACATTTAACTTTTACAAAATAGGAAGCTTTTGCATGTAAAATTGCTTCAATTTATTGAATATTTATGGCTTTTCAAGAGCTTTTTTTTGCACAAAGCTTGGTTAAAGCAATGAGTTTGTTAAAGCTGAACATTTTTGTAAATTCTGCTGAGCTTGCCCGAATGCAATGTGTTAAGTGTAAACTACATGATCTCCCTTTCCTGTTTGGGAATTTTAAAGTAGGCATTATTGTTCAATGGGAGGAATTTAATCCAGGATAACTTTAAAAAATTGGAATAGCATCTGCATAGTGTGCATGAAAATTGAAATTTTAAGAATACTTAGTATAATAGTATCAAATAATTGAACTAGATTTCAGCCATGGTTTTGTATGATATGTGTGATATGATAGCTCTGTTTTGCTGCATGGCTGCTGAGTGTTTGTAGAAAAAGAGAAAATTCCTGAATTATTTTATTTTTTCTAATATTATGGTGCATTTCTACTATGTTCAGACGGATAGAGCTGCCATGTTAGATGAAATTGTGGATTATGTCAAGTTCCTAAGGCTTCAAGTGAAGGTAAAATGCTATTGTTCTCCTCAGCCATTCTGCTTTAATTTTTCAAGTTAGGTCTCAATTTGTACTTAATGACAGTTTATAATGATCTATCATAATTTGCTGGGTATTACCTGTTAAATCTATTAACCTTCACGGTTTTATCCCCATCTCCATGAGGTCAATTAGTTAGGATTCTACTCATTATCATGAATCCCACAATACTGTGGTTGCCACTTGCCACTTTGGATGAGAACTTGTTGGCCAATTAAGACTGGAAAATATCTAAATACAGTCAAATGGTAACATTTTCCGGCTGCTTAATGCGCTGTAGTTATTTTAAACCGTCCAATAACTTTTAAGGGTTTTTTGTTGGAATGCCATTATTATTTGAACCATGATATCAATATAAAAGCAGAAGGCTTTTCTCTCTAGCCAAATTTAGATTTGTAGCAGTGTGAAATTGAGACTGCAAAGGACTTCCAATGACTTGATTCATCTACCTTTCAGGTTTTGAGCATGAGTAGATTGGGTGGAGCGGGTGCAGTGGCACCACTGGTAACTGACATACCATTATCATCAGTTGAGGTGATTATTGTGAAGAAATAGTTGAAATAATTTTGTTTTTAATATCTTCAAGAGATATAACGAATTTGGTGATGATCAGGAAGAAGGTGGTGAAGGTGCAAGAAACCGACCAGCTTGGGACAAGTGCTCAAATGATGGCACAGAAAGACAGGTAGCTAAGCTTATGGAAGAAAACGTTGGGGCTGCCATGCAGTTTCTTCAATCAAAGGCTCTCTGTATAATGCCCATCTCACTAGCATCGGCAATTTACCAGTCACAGCCACCGGACTCTTCTAGTATAGTCAAGCCTGAAACTAATCCTCCTTCTTAGACCTGAGGCACATTTTTAGCAATCTATTATTGGTCCCCTCATGGGGCTCACCTAATACTGCTGGGACCCACGGCTAACGCGTTATTTGTCTGTTCCAAAACCCATAAATAAGTCACTGGAAAGCATCAAGTTGCAATCAAAGTCAGATGCCATAATTCTTCCTTTTTCGCCTTTGTTTCAGCTTTTGTCAATACAGGGTTCGATGTCAATGCCTTGGAAAATACAAACAAACCCCTATCTTGTCTTACCGAATTTCAAGTAAAGAGGAAGAAATTGTCAAAAGTTGAATTGATATGCTTCTCTTTTTGTTTGTGTCAAATGGTGGGTAGTGGACCATGATGTAAGCGCTTTTGTAGTGGGCTGTGGGACCTTTTGAAAGGTTAGGGTGGTGTGTATACTTTTAATAGGGAAGCTGAAATGGACACTAGCTGCTTTAACAATGTTGGGCTATGGCCAGTCCTGCAAAAAAATGATGGTGCTTTTTGTTTGTTTAGGGCGTGTGTGAGTTGTTTACTCAAAATTAATTGGCAGCTTTTCTCTATTCATCTGAATCATCATTAAATTTTGATTCATCAGATGGAAATGGAAGCAGAAATGTGGGTGCTCCTTTCACCCAATCCTTGTCAATCTATAAACTATAACCTTATTCAATTCAAGTGACTGGAAGCCTTGACTTAACTCATCAATAGGTAAAGAAAGGCAAACTATTTTTTGATTTAAGGGGATATTCAGTTGAGTTTTCCAAGTCTTTTTCTACCTGAGCAAAATTCTTGCAGATTTTTGAAGTTTTTTTTTTTTCTTTTTGGAAGAATGTAATGGGGTTTTTAAGTTTTTTTGAAAGATTTTTCTGATTATATTTGTAATTTAGATTTTAAAAGATTTATAAAATACAAAAGAATTTCATATGTTGTATAAGAGAATTATAAGTATTATGTATATTTGACTTTTTTCATGGTGAAATAAAAATCACCTATCTTATTT
>Ga0123341_1003894_pt1 | contig 12953 bp, 6 predicted proteins | sample Turbeapinknodule_FD_89959 | JGI IMG/M metagenome (GOLD analysis project Ga0123341, IMG submission 89959) | Root nodule microbial communities of legume samples collected from Mexico - Turtle bean Mexico pink nodule | ecosystem: Host-associated > Plants > Roots > Nodule | place: Mexico: Nepantla... | reverse complement strand
TGTTAATTCTTATGTATGTTATTTTTTAATTCTTGAACATAGATATTAAAAGCAAATTTTCTAGTTATAAATATGTTAACGTTACTCCTTTTCTAATGCTATAAAAAACTATAAAATTAATTTTGTATATAATTATTTTCCCTCATAATTCTATAAAACATTGAATGCAGAAACACTTTACCATTCAAATAGTATACTGAGCAAGCTGAGTTCGAGTTGGACCTCTAAACCGCCGTTGGTGGTGAAGTACCGGCTCGACGCCGGTTCGTTGGACGGACCGGGCGGTTCAAAGAGTCTGTGTTCCACTTTGGAACGCCTTTTGGCTTGGGAGAAGAAGCTATATCAGGAAGTGAAGGTAATTTTCTGATTTGTTTAGGGGTATTTTTGTCTCCTTCTAATTTCATTTCTTATAGAAAGCATAATTGTAATAGTTTTTAGTTAAAATATTTTCAAATGATTTAAAACTAATATAAAAATCTAATAAAATTTTGGTAGATTGAAAGTGGGACCCATAGTACTTTTAGTCATTATTATACTTGATGGATTCGGACGAGCCACTGATGTGTATTTGACTGATTGTGCATTGTTTACTGTGTCCGTATGAAATGTCTAAAGTACCCCTATGTCTAAAAAAATTAAACTTTTAAGATATGACAAAATATGTTTTACGGAAAATGTTACTTTATGATAGAATTGTACATTGAAAAAGCATTACTTCAACTGTCTGATTTAGGTAATGTAATTTTAAAATTACTTTCAAACAAAATTTTCATTTTTTTTTAGTTATAACTTGATGTAAAAATTGTTAACATATCATCACAACACTCTATTAGACTATGAATTCGGGTTTATTTTTTTTACATTAGAAAAAAAGGAAGGAAAAATAGTTGTAAATCACTTGTAGAATAGTTTTATTTACAAATTTTTTGAAAGAAAATGTTATTTTAACATTTCAACATATCAACACTTATTCTTTTTGGAAAAACTGGTTTTACAAAATCCATTGAAAGTAAATTAAAAACTCAAACATTAGAGAAAAACACACAAAATAAATGTTCTTAAATGATAAGTAGGTGGCACAGGAATGGGCTCAAAAATAATGTGATAGGAATTCAAAATGACAATATGCCTAAATTTTGTCCCACATGTGATTCAAAGTTCACATTCAGTTGTGATGAATTATTATTATTGGTTGTCCATTATCCTGATAGGATGTGAAAGAAGGGCAAAGACTTTCTGTTAAACAATTATACATAGAATTTGCCTGCCCAAAAATGGACAGAAAAAGTAATGCATAGACTGTAGATTTTGGATGTTTGGAATTTTTCATCTATACAACCAAAGTGAAATCAGGTGGTTGGTAATGTTGCATTTACTTCTGTCCAAAATCATGCAGTTTTTGGAAGCTGTGTGTTGATGCATGCTACTATACTTTTCTTATTTTGCATGTTTAGGCAAGAGAATGTGTGAAGATTGAGCATGAAAAGAAATTGTCAGTGCTGCAGAGTCTAGAATGCAAGGGTGGTGATGAAGCAAAGCTAGATAAGACCAAGGCTTCCATAACAAGGTTGCAGTCATTGATTGTTGTCACATCTCAGGCTGTGTCCACCACCTCAGCTGCCATTAATGGCCTTAGGGACGATGATCTTGTTCCTCAGCTTCTTGACCTCTGTCGTGAGTATGTCTTCTTCTCATTCTGCAATTATTTTACTGTTTTTATATGCTCATGCATTAGAGGACAATTAAACACTCCCTCCCTGTCCGAATCCTATAATAATTACACTTTCCATATAGACCATTAATAGTTCAATTTTTTAAATTACGATTTGGATAAAAAATATTTTTTATGTGCATTACTAAACACTTTTTAAATTTTTTAATTCTTTCAAAGATACTTACTAAACACTTTTTTGTTTCATTTTATTACCATATTACATATCCTATAAATTTTTTTCCTCTTTAGGTGTAGATTATCATTTTGGGTAAATATTCATAAAACATTTTCTAATAAAAGATGTATTCAGAGAGTGTATCACTATTTGTCTTATCTATTATGTCTCACATTGTGAAACAAACCATTCATTTGAGCCTTCATGATCAAAGGCACATCAAATTATGTTGTGTCTTGCATTGCATATAGGATTCTCACTCAAGTTTTTGTGTATAAGAATAATATGAACTGCTGAAAGGGAGGAATTCTGAGCCATAACAACCCATTTCAAAGAACTTCTGTTGAGAACCTACTGAATCCTATTTCTTGTTCTATGTTTTTCAAATAGTATTCTTCACAGGGTATTCAAATTATTAACTCTAAGTGAGGAGTTAGATACACAACACAAGTAATCAAAATATAAAACATGCTAGTGTAGTGGTTGAAGCATTATAGCTTACTGCTCTAGTACGTCACTTGCTTCATCAGGTCTGCATAAGTGCAGTGCCTCTTGTTTGTACCAGACCTTCCAACAACTACTGCCTACAAACTGTAACACAATCTTGGCCCACTATTTTTTACCTGCCCAAATCTTGTGCCTTTTTAACATTCTAGGCTCATATATTGGTAAATAGAATTTACTGATGGGTCAGATATGTTAAAATAACTATTGTATTGTGGTAAAGCCCCTTTTTTTTATTGACAAATAATGAACTAAATTAAATGAAGTATTTGAGAAATGTTAAAAACCAAAGAGTCAAATCCAAAAACAGATCACTACATAGCAATACAAAGAGTACACTATAAAAATGATATGCTCCTTATATATAGTTTGGCTAGTACAACAATCTACCTCATTCTCACAAACATAACAGACAAGTAAAAGCTCCCTGCTATGCTTTTATGTATTGTGCAATCACAAAACCACAATCTAAGTTTAACATTGCACAACATAACCATGCAGCAGCTAACCACTTACCAAACAGACCCCTGACACTATTAGAGTTTTCTATGAACAAATGCTCCACAAGCACTTATTATTGTTAAGTGTTAATAAACTATTTGACACGTTTCAAGGGAGAAATTATTAGGTAATTCTTGACCACCATTATACATGGTTCTCATCAATCTTGATGTGACTGTGACACATAATTAAATATCATATTTGCCTTCTGTTACTATTTCCAAATCATTAGTTAGGGCCAATTTTGCAAATATATATGAAATTGGAGGATTCAAGGAAGCATGGTAGCATAATTCTTGGCAAAGAATAGTGGTTGTAATCAGTAAAAGTTTGATAACCTAGTTGTTCATAGGTTCTTGTTTGTGACTTGGCATTTTCATATATATATCCTGGTTAATTATCTCTACACATGTTTAATGCAAAGAAAACATATTAATATGTTTATTTAAAAATGTTATCTTCTTTATTTTAAAAGAAGGTAAACTGTCATTCCAGTTTTATAGGCTTTTATGTTACTCTTTAAAACTAAGAAAATGTTAAATAACTACTTACATATATGTTAATATTATCACTTTAGTCACATTTTTTAATAGTAGACCAGTGTGATTATTGGATTTACATTTTCAGGACTTTCTTTTAATTTCCTTCAATGCAGGAACTAATGTGATATAAATTCAGAAACTAAAAATGATTGAGTACTCCATAAAAAAAATCATTAACAGCTGAGAACTCAGCTAAAATGCTGTAAATCATAATTTTGGACTGCATCAGAGATGAGTTGTCCCTGCTCGCAGACTGTTCTCTCATATGTTTGTGAAATTATATACTAAATGCAGAATCATGTATATGTGGAAGTCAATGCATCAGTACCATGAAATCCAAAGCAACATTGTGCAGCAAGTCCGTGGCCTTGTGAATCAATCATCCAAAGGTCACTCAACATTTGAATCTCATAAGCAGGCAACAAGGGATCTTGAATCAGCTGTGTCAGCTTGGCACTCCAGTTTCTGCCGCCTCATAAAGTTTCAACGTGACTTCATCCTTTCTCTGCATGGCTGGCTCAAGTTGAACCTTATTCCAGTCAACAAAGACAACATCAAAAGCACCAGCAACAATAACAGTGAATCATCTCATGTGTTTTCTTTCTGTGATGAATGGAAACTTGCCCTTGACCGTGTTCCGGACACAGTTGCTTCAGAAGCAATCAAGAGCTTCATCAACGTTGTCCATGTGATATCTGTGAAGCAATCTGAGGAGCTGAAGATTAAGAAGAGAACTGAGAGCGCCTCCAAGGAACTTGAGAAGAAATCTTCATCTCTGAGAAGCATAGAAAGGAAGTTTTACAACTCATACTCTATGGTAGGCATTACCCCTCCTGAGTCAGGTCCTGGTAATGGACAGGGCTTGGATGCAAGAGACCCTCTTGCTGAGAAGAAACTGGAACTAGAATCTTACCAAAGGCGTGTTGAAGATGAAATTGTGAGACATTCAAAAGCTGTTGAGGTGACTAGAGCTATGACACTCAACAATCTTCAGACTGGCTTGCCTGGAGTGTTCCAGGCAATGTCAAGTTTTTCTTCATTGTTCACTGAGGCTCTTGAGTCAGTATGTAGCCATTCACATGCCATGAAGTAGGTCATTGATGCCCTTTTTCTTCCTACACTCCAACAATGTCGATCAACACCTTCTTTCATTACGAAAAGGCTAATACAGAATTCAAAACCTTCATTCCAGATTACCTACTATGGAATTTTCAACAATATCAATCAACACCTTCTTTACAGTTAATCCAGCATGTTAAATCTTCATTTTGTACTACCTAATCCGAAATTTAAAAGGGTTATATAGACTGAGATTGTTGGAGTGCAGAAAGAAATACTCTTCATTGAAGTTTAGCTCAAGGGCTGGCCTTTTTTGGTGCAGGCTCCTACTTTATTTTGATATGTAAATATGAAGAATTTTGTGATTCTATCTTTCATTTTATCATTGTTGATGGAAAAGGGGGACTAAAGTAAGTAAATGGGATAGTTTTAAACTTTTATTACTGATTTGGAAAAAAAATTACAAAATTGAGTTAAGTTGTGTCGCTTCAACACCATTTTAAGTGAGAACTCGTAGAGATGAGGATCAAATTTATCGATAAAAAGAAAGTTGTGGACATGATACACGATTTTCTAAAATTATTTTGTTGAAATCGTATATCATCTCTATATCTTTGTTTAATTATGTTAATTAATTGAACTTGTGTAACATGGATTATACAACTTCAAAACAAAATAATACAACACATGATACACGATTCTAACAATAATTTTCTATAATTTTAGAAAATTGTGTATCATATCCACAACTTTCTCTTTGTCAAACAAATTTATTTCTCATTTTCACGAATTTTCACTTAAATTTGTGTTGATACCGTCCAACTTAACCCAATTTTATAAAAAAAAAATGTCCAAAGCAGTAATAAAAGTTTAAAATTACCCCCATTTACTTACTTCAGCTTTTTTTTCTAATAGACAGATGTCCTGAATTACTGTATCAAAGGATGGCAATTTCAGTATATGAACACTGCATTGCATTTTCTTTAGCTTTTAAGCAAATCAAATGAGTTCATATGATTCATATAGTTGACCTATTTTATGGTTTTATTATGGAAAATGTTTTTCACATGCTCTTATTAGAAGAAGAAAAAATTGTGATTTTTTTTATAAGTTAAATTAATTTATATACAAATTAAAAAATAAAGAATTAGAGACGTTAAATGAGAGAGTTTTTAAAAATTAATTTATGTATAAATTAATTTTGATTTTAAAAATAATTCTTAAATACTTGTGAAAGAAATTTGTTCAAAAATGGCTATTTTGATGTATCCAACTTTTTGTTCTTCAAGTTGTTCTAGTATTAAGATAGTACTTTTGTACTGCTATGTTATATAAATTTTTACGTCATCAACTATTTCATGCAGATTTTTTTATTTCGTATATTGTAAAAGTATATAATACGGTATTAAATAAACTTATATTAATATATGATTTATAACACACAAAAATCAATCCAACCATAAATTTAAAGATAAAAAATCTAATTAAAAAGTTATTAAACAGTATAAGACACTTGAGAAAAACATACTCGATCGGAAATTTTATTCTCTTTTGGAAGTTGATGTATTATGGCAATTATTGCAAGGTTACTTTTTTTTCACCCTCATAATTTTTTTCTTCCTTCTCATAATCAATGTGTTTCTATTATAAAACTTCATAATCAATTAAAAATTACATAATTCAAAATTTAAAATATGATTTTATGTTATATACAATCTAAACTATATTATAGATTACAAAAGCTATAAATATTTCGGATTGTGTAAATATGGCATCTGAAATAAGTTTCAAATGATCTAATTCGAAATATAACTTTAAAAGAATTATTTCAAATTACCTAATATAAACTACTATTGAAACAATAATTACAAACTTTAAGAAATAACAAACTTAAAATATATTAGGAAATGCATTATAGTTATGCCATGGGTGGGAGAAGAAAGTAGGAAAGTGGAGGAAGAAAACGTTCTCTTAAAATAAATTACTCTTTCCTCATGTTTTTCTTTTATTGTTCTACTATCCTGAAATAATATCAAAATCCATCACATCTTTGAAATATTGTGTGTTTTGAAGTTTTGAGTTTCATCACTTGTTATTGAAAGATGTTTTTAATAGAGTTTTTAATCCCTAAAATTTAGAATAAACTTATTTTTGGTATCTCAAATTTTAAAAGAATTCACTTGTATTGTAGTTCCTTATATTTCTGAAAATATGATTTTAATACACACTAAATTTAAAGAACTAAAATGTTATTTTCAAAATTTATTTTTAATTCTTCAAAGTTAATATTAGGGGACTAAAATAATTTTGTTTAATTTAAGAGGATAAAAAAAATTATTTGAAGATCAAAACCAATTACAGAAAATACAAACATAAATAAAATAAAATAAAGTTATCTCATCTGTTAGTGAGGATCTGAAGGATAAAAGACAGAGAATACTCCCATTGTAAAATAAGGAAAAAAAACTTAAACAAATATCATATAGTTTTCCAACCATTCATGTTTGTTTCATTTCATCATCATACAAAATTATAATTTTTTTCAATTTTAAAAATGAAAAGTTATCTGTTTTTTTCCTGTTTTTTCTCCTTCTCCATTCAAACATACCTTGACTCCAGTCTAGGTTTGTTATGGTATTGTCATTGTCATCAACAAGTCCTGTTGCAGCTTTCAGAAACATCTATGTTTTCATTAAAGGACCATAGAGAGAAATAATGGGGCATGAGCAAATTGTGACAAGGCTATAAAAAGAATACATTATATTGACAAGTCCCCTTTCATCCCCAAGCAAAGAATCTATCACACATGCAGCACAAATGTTGTAGAGGGGGACCAAAAACAAACCATGAAAAGTAGTGATTATATCATTGTAATGGAAAGCCTGTTATGTCTAATGTGGTCCTCATTTTGCTTTTTGTGAATTCTTGAACAATCTTCATTTCAACAATTCTTCATTCCATGATTTCATACTTTTATCTTGCATTTGTTGAGTTCTACACATAGGAAAATTAGAAGACTACAATGGAAATATATATATTCACTCTGGGAAAAACAATGCATTAGATTGAAGGTTGTTTTTCACAATACAACAGTAATTGTGATGGGGGAATTTTGCAGGATAACATTTTTAGTTTAAAATCCTCTTGACCCCATTTAACTCATCAGATTTCACCAGATTTCAGTAGATATTTGGAATTATATCATTTGCATGATTTTCTCAGCAAAGCAAACTCCAACTAGAGAACTACCTCATCGTTCTCATTTATAAACAAAATATTAACAAAAGCAATTAAGTGCAATAAATTTTACTAATCTTTTGATATGCTTCCTTAAATGTTGTTTTCATAAACAAAAAGTACATGTTATGATGGTGTAACCAAGAATTAGACGTAATTCATGTCAAGGTATTGTAGGAAAAGTATCATTAAATTAAATAAAAGTAGTTAAAGACTAATATGTTATTCTTAATCATTGAACTAAGAGCATTCTATGTTAACTGACAAAATGAAGGAACAGCACACAACAATGTCATCAGCTGCACCTGAATCCTGATAACATCACAAATCTTACCCAAAAATGTAAAAAGGATTATAATTTTCCTGAGAAGTATTAAAATTCTGTATAAAAACACTACATTATGGATTATCCATAAGAATTGAGGGATCAGACAAGGAGAACTGGAGAAGAACCTAATCTAAACTTAAGGTATCATATTTCCAACTGAAATGGACTTTCACTACAAGGCAGGTAAGCTGAAATAACATGGTAATGCTGGGCAGCACCCATGAAAATGACTAAGAATGGAGAATACAATAAAAAGCAGATTGAGGTATCTGAACTAAAAGAACTCGAAGTCCAGATATTTACCCCCAGACTTCATGTTGTCAGTAGTACCAACTATCCTCTTACTAGTACTGCCAGTGCCAACCCCAACAGTATTTTCAGCTGGTCCAACCTTCCCTGGTAGTTCATTTTCGACTGGTCTCGGCACTTCTGGCGGCGTGCTACACCTAATCAATGCCCAGTTCACTCCTTCAAAGAAGGGATGCTGCTTGATCTCGGTTGCACCCCTTTTAACCCCTAGACGATGCTGTGGCTCCTTCACTAGCAAGCCACGGATCAGATCCCTGCTGGCATAACTGGTTGCAGGTGATTCGGGAAACCTGAGCTGCTGACCTACTACATTGAAAAGTGTAGCACGGTTGCCTGACCCTTTGAAAGGGGTTTTACCATATAATAGCTCATGCAAGAAAATTCCAAAAGTCCACCAATCAACTGCACTTCCATGACCTTCTCCTTTGATAATTTCAGGGGCAAGGTACTCATGAGTGCCAACAAAGGACATAGATCGAGCTGCAGTAGGCTCAGCAACAAGCTCTGGAAGGGTGCTGGATGGCAACCCAGGATCAGCTCTTGGTTTCCTTAGCTTCTTGTTTTTCTGAGGAAATAACCGAGGAATGAAACATGCAGGTTGGATGCACACTGATGATGGCTCAATACATGCAGGTTGAACACAAAATGCACCACCAGCCCTTTTGGAAGGGTCGCCGTCATATGATGATCTAATAAGAGTAGGTGACACAGCACATCTGAGGGAGAGATCAAAATCTGATAGCATTATGTGACCATCATCTCGGACCAACACATTTTCGGGTTTAAGGTCTCTATACACCACTCCAAGCATGTGAAGATATTCAAGAGCAAGTAGGACCTCCGCAGCATAAAAGCTATATGTAGAGAAAATGAAAACGTAAATCCTTATGGCGATTGTGTGCCCAAAAAGCATTTATTCAACTGCAAAGGCATGCTATGAAGAACAAGATGACCACTTGTGTGCACGATAAACAACAAAATGTAAGGCAGATCGCCTGAATATTATGTCTAGTTTTAAAGCAAGAAGACCTATTGTTCTGCATAAAAAAGCTAACAATACTAGATGGACACATGAGCATATTTCATGCAAACTAGATGCACTTAACCTAATCAGATCTTTATTGCATCATTGATTATGAATTATGAGGCATGAACACTTAACATGGTTGAATGAAATGAAGCAACCGATTCAAAACTTCACAAAGATGTAAATAAGACAACCATAGATAGAAGACCTATAACAAGCAGCAATTCTTTCTTCATATCTTGCAGAGAGGCTACTGTTCAAGGGAGGGATACTAGCAGTAGATATCCAAGTACTTCGTTTAGTGAAGGAATCACAGGAAACACATGACCAATGCAGTTGCATAAGCCAAATTATTCTTCTATCTCAACAAAGGCAAGACAAGAAAGAAACAGCAAATAAAAAAAATGTTCTCTAATTCATAAAAATCGAGAAAAAAAAAAGTGCAAGCATTAGTTTCAGAGTGTCCTTTTAGCATATCATGAATTAAGAAACAATAAATCAAAAGGAAGTAAAAAAGAAAATTAGTTACAAATCCTTGATTCCCCCTTTCTTTTGAAGAAATTATTTTTCTCAAACTCTCCAAATGCAAAAGGATTAAGGAACAGGAAAACATTATCAAAGAAAATTATCATGATCAAAAGTAATTAACAACAAAGAACTCAGGTAAAGAAAAGCAACTAAGTAAAACATAAAGCATACCGAGCAGCATATTCTGAGAAATGTTTCCCAGGTTGCCTCTGCCTTAAAGTGTGCAGATCACCGCCTGGACAATATTCCATTACCAAACACGAGAATCTGTCAGTCTCAAAATGTGTATACAAAGTTGGTAGAAATGGATGGTCCAGCAACTGCAATATTTCCCTCTCTGTCTGTGCTCTAGTCAGCTTCTTTCTGCTTGCTAGGGATGCCTTATCCATAACTTTCATAGCAAAATAACACCGAGTTCCACTCAGTTCTGAAAGATATACACTTCCAATGTCACCACATCCTAGACGTTTGAGTAATCTAAAATGACTCATGCCCAGAATTCCATCCCGTAATCTGATGGCAAGAATGGCCTTCCACCTAGGATCATTTCCTTTGTGTGGCTTATTGGCACTACCAGTTATGTTGCTCCAGTTGCTGTCATCACTGAGGCCACTGCTATCACTTGCCCGGCTAGCACTAGTTTTTGCACTCTCCAGTGAATCCCCCCTTACACTCCCTTTAGTACTATCACAGTTTCTATCTAAACTAAGCATGCCATCACTAGTCATTGCATCACTCCGATATGTACTAGCACAACTATTAACAATGCTCATCGCAGTGACAACACCAGTACTATCAATACTACTAAGTGGACTGACATTTCCACTAGGAGGCAAAGAAGCATCCCAAACACATTCTTTTTCCTCAGCATCTGGAGGTAGGAGAGAGTTCTCAGTATTCGGTGATGCCCGAGGACCCAGAAATGCCAAGTTCCCTATGCCATTTAGTTCTTCAACCAGACTTTGTTCAGGGGAAAGAACGGCTGGACTTGGTTTCTTTGCAGGAACACGAATTGAGAGATCTTCCAAAAAAGGGCCCTTTGAGGGCATGTTCTTGATTAAGCAACCAGCCTCTGATTTGTTTTGACCTATCGGTACATAAACCGTTCTCATAAGATCTGTATCAACAGGCTCTGGGGGATGACTAGCACCAGCAAATAAACTTGGACCACCATCCTCAATTGAATAGCTGCTTTCCTTCATTGTCTCAACATCAGGCACAAACTCCACATCTTCCGGCGAAGAGCCCTTTCCTTTCCATGTCATGGTGGGCTCAAAGGTGAGGGACTCCCCAGAGGATCGAGCATCAAATCCCATATCTTCTTGTACCAAATATATCCGAGCATTGGTTAACTGGGCCACTTCTCTAAGTGAGGCCAGATGTGAAATAGGGACATGCACATCCCTTGTTTTGGACAATTGATTCACTTCTCTAAGTGAAATCCCAGCAGCACCAGAAACCTCCTGGCGATTAAGTCTCTGACCCGACTCTCTTGCTGCAGATGTGTGTGCTTTTGATACCTCAACAAGGATAGGCAAGTTCCGAGGAAGTAACTTCGGCTCAGCAACCCTCTCCATGTCCCAATATCACATAATACCACACAAAGACTTAAACCTAGCAAGTCCCTGCAAAGAAAACCATAAGTTCATTCAACAGTAGCTTCATTACTTCAACTTGAGAGTTCCATTCTCAAATTAAATAAACAACTATTTACCAACCAACAACATGGTGAACATAACCAAGACAAGTCTTAAACCAGCCATCAAAACAACACAGAGCCAAACAATAAACGAATCAAGCAATCCTAATTTACATATTACAGTGAGTGAGCACAGCTACAAGCACACCCAACAAATAAATGCTACATATAGAAAACCAGAGACAATGGTAATTGCTTGAAGCGTCACAATCAACAAGCAAAAGGGACACATAGTAGAAATCATAAATTGGTAGTGGAGCAGTGGAATGTCATTGAGCTTGATGGTGCTTGAATACAGAAAATTATTCATTAAAAAGCACCAAGATTCCAAACCCTTAACAGGAAAAAACCACTCCCAACTTGAAATCAATAATGAGGGACTAGCAGATCAGGAAACTGCATAGTTACTTGAAGCATCAAAACACTAACTGCATAAGCAATCAAAACCCACTTTTAAAAAAAAATAGAAAAAATTGGTATCTGTTCAGAGACATGAATCCACAAAATCAAATCTCTTAACACATTGAAAATAATAAGAATAAGAGCAAGAATAAGAATAAGAAAGAACACCACACATTTTCTTCTATTTCTTTGACAAATGACAGTACCCACATAAACCCAATAGTTACAAGTCATTCTTTTTTAGACAAAGAGGGATCTATGTTTCATAAAACAAAAGGGAAAAGAAGAAGAAACAAAACCAAACAAAAGGGACAAAATACAAACCCAGCATTGAAATGAAGGAGAAAACTGTAGAATATTATAATGGAGTTTGTTTTCCTTTGTTCCCACTACTTCATAGCCAATAACAACAACCACAACAAACACACCTTCTTCCTATTTCCTTCAACCACAAATCTAACACCAACTCTCTCTCTCTCTCTCTAAAACTGAAAAATGGTGAGAGTGAAGGAAGAAATAATTCTCTCTCACACACTATAAAGTGTTGCTGTAGCTGTTGGTGGTGATAGTTATGAACTGTGGGTACAAGCTTTTGCTTTACTTTTTTTAATATTATTATTTTATTTTTGGTTAAATTATTTTTTAATTCTTTATATAACTATTATTTTATAAAAAGATATAATAACAATAGCATAAAAGAAGAAAGTTTTTGACCAAATACTTATGATGTCACTTATTTTACATAACTATAAAGAAATAAGAATTTAATCAAACTCTACTGTTAGTGTTACAAATTTGACAGTGTTACTCAATTATAAATCAGTAAAAAAATTACTTTTAGTATAAAAAACTTTACAGTGTTACTCAATTTTAAATCTGTAAAAAAAATTACTTTTAGTATAACTACTTTAAAAGTATAGATTATTGC
>Ga0123341_1003893_pt1 | contig 12954 bp, 4 predicted proteins | sample Turbeapinknodule_FD_89959 | JGI IMG/M metagenome (GOLD analysis project Ga0123341, IMG submission 89959) | Root nodule microbial communities of legume samples collected from Mexico - Turtle bean Mexico pink nodule | ecosystem: Host-associated > Plants > Roots > Nodule | place: Mexico: Nepantla... | reverse complement strand
TAGATATCTCATATTTATGTAATGGGCTTAGCCCATATGTTTCTTTTTCCTATATAAACATAACCCTATGTGTTCAATATACACAAGGGATTTACCCTATTCTTTCTTTTCCTTTAATACATACAAACTTCATACTCACAAACCCTTCACTGCACAAGTCTGTGCGGCAGAGAAGCAACTTTAAGCCTAACTCAACCCCATAAAACCGGTTCATCTCTAGTCGATGTGGGATCTCCAACACACCCCGTCACGCTGAGACTGCCAACTCGTGCGTGGGACTATATATTATGGGTGGTCCGATAGCGGCCCGATAGCGGGTGGCACGATAGGCCCAACAAATACTCGCTAGGATAGGCTCGAAATGCCTCTGATACCATATTACGAAGTAGACTTTAAGCCTAACTCAACCCCATAAAACCGGCTCATAAAGTTGAGGTTTACACCCACTTATATACAATGAAAGGCTATAATCTCTAGTCGATGTGGGATCTCCAACAGTTTACACTCGGGCCAAATTTCTGTCCCTAAGCATTTGGGGATGGCGAGTGTGAAGCACTGAAATGGAGATGTGTGGCTTATTTATAATCCATGTAATTTTGAATTGTTGGATTGAGTGCTTATCACTAGACCAAAAGTTATAGCTGACAATTAGGGTGCAACACTTTCTACTCAAGAGTGTGGCAGCCCAAACATCACGATTTGATTGTGACTTGGCCCACCTGGCCTTCGTCACGGGACAATTGGTATCACTTGCAACAATCTCCCCTTCAACAATTGTTCTGCTGAGAATCGAACTCGTGACCTTGATTTGATATCAATAAAATTACGTTTAGTGTTTGTTATCATCAAAACTCAAAAAATCTACCGGGATTAGACTGTCTAGATGGGCTACTTGGGTACCATCTAGGGAATAAATATGGATGACAATCCAGGCTTTAAAATATCACATGCCACAAGTCTACAAAAAATTAGTGTGCATATTGATCTCTTGGTTGTTTAAATATTAAAATTGGCTGAATAAACCACTTTAGCAACCTCTGCAAGCAAATATCAATAATACATACATTTAGTAAGAAAACTTATTACAGCACCTTATGCCTCATTTAGTATGAAAAACTTTTTCACAAGCTCCTTACAATTGGATACACGACAAGACGATAAGTTGCCTTGAAATACTGTTAGCAATCGAACCCAATCATTAGGGATCAATAGGTTACAAAGATGTCCAATTACTATCAAGATTTTGCTTGGTGAATAATAAAATTAGTTTATGTTCACTGCCATGTAGGAAAATAAGAATAAATGCCTAACCGAATCAATTCTTTCCATTCTTTTTGTTACTTGATTGTGCAGGGAACCAATGAGTTGTCAATGTACTGACTATATATTCCCTAAATGATTGAAGAGAAGCTAGAGAATAATGAATTTTCTTAGTTTGAAGTCATTTAGCTACCTTTACCTTTTCTTTTTACAATGCCATATCAAGTAGTCCAACTTGCATGGCCGATCACAGTACCTACGAATTGGCCACCAACAACCTTGAGGACACCATAGACCCTCTTACCCAACACCAAACCACCCTCACTAACAACCAACAAGACCTATCACACAACATTGATTCTATCCTTGAGCAATTGCCTTCACTTACTACTTCTCCTCATGCTTCCCCTCACCATCATCTCCATCATCAACCCCCCCCCCCCCCTATCAAAATGGACCTTCCTCAATTCAACGGCCTTGACCCTATGAGTTAGATCTTCAAAATCCAACAATTTTTAAATTATAAGGGCATTCCCGATGAAGAACAAATAGGGTCACTTACATTCACATGGATGGCCCTTCCCTGAGTTGGTATCAATGAATGTTTCACAATGGTTTCCTCACTTTGTAGCAAGGCATGTTGCAAGCTCTTGAGTCTTGTTTCACTCTGTCTTACTATGAAAGGGAGCTTGGTTCAAGCTTACCTAATGTGGCACTGTCAATGAATACCTCATCAAGTTTTAGAGTTTACCCAATTGTGGTGTCAAGTTAGCTCCAATGTTCCTTTTGAGTTGCTTTTATTTTTGGTCTCTCACCAGAAATTCACCATATCGATGACTAAAGTTGTGGCTCTTGCCAAGCTGTAAGAGGACCAAATGAATGATTGTCGTCGAAGCTCTCATGCCCCTTCCTACCACTCCAATGGAAACATCCTTTACATCTCCTATTAGAACCTTGTTTCAAAGATACATCTCCAAAGGAGTTGACTTCTCATTGTAAACATGATTTTTGTCTTAATACCAAGAGAAGTACAACACCAACCATCATTACAAAGGCCACCTCCTCTTGATCTTGGCCGATGACAATAAAAGTACACAAACATTACCCAAAATCAAAGTTCCTTTTACTTCAACCCTAAAAGAGATGACTAATCCTTTGATCAATTTGAATGTCTTTTCCAACTTGCCAATGCTAGAAATGTTTCTCCTCTATGCATTTATCCCTGGGTCACGTGTTGCCATCCTCGTCAATGCGGAAGCACACACAATTTAATTCAAGCCAAGGTTGCATAATCTTTTAATTGCCTTGTGCCACCATGCCTACCCTTCAAGTAATGGTTGGATGGAATTGGCTTTATTTTAAACTGCAATAGTTTTTGTCGAATACAGGGACATTCATTTCTGGTGGATACCATACCCTCTTAGTGGTGCAAACAATATTTGGTGTCAAATGGCTTAAGAGCCTCAGACCAATAATCAGCGACTAAGGATCCTTAACCATGTGTTTTCTTGTTTGGGCCAACCCATATCGTTTTATGCAAACTTACCTTTATCTGTTACCTGATTGTGCGGGGAACTAAAGATTTGTCATTGTACTAACTATATATTTCTTTAAGTGATTGAATAGGAGCTGGAGAAGAATGAGTTTTATCATCATTTTGTAGCCATTTAGATGCTTTTACCCTTTCTTATTTACTACCATGTCAAATACCAACCGTAATTTCCATGTAAAGAACATGTTTTTGCCCGGATCTAAGACACAACCTTGATGACACCGCCACAGTATCTCAATGCACCCGAAATTCATGTCTTCAACAAAGTAAATTAGTCTAATACAGCAAAACTTACTACAAACTAAACTACAGAAAATAGATGCACTTAACCACTAACACTTGAAGAGATTAGGAATAAAAATCACCTTCATACTGAACAACCCGCGCCGGAATCCCGGGATAGGAGTCTTCACCATCCTCCCGTTTCATGGTAATCTTGATTTTGTACCATCTACAATAAGAATAAAAGACGAATAAAAAAAACTGAAAAGTCGACAAGAGTATCACAAGGAAAAAGAATGCTACAGAAAGTGGAGCTTAGTGCTTACCCTTGTTCAAAAAGGTCAAGATTATGAAACCTATGAATGTAAATTGCAACCTCGTGCACGGCATCGAGCACAGGCAACTGGTTTGGCCTTGCAGAGCCAGGATGTTGGTGTTCAACATTGACCAACCTTTTGGTTGACCAATTCTTATGATTCAGACCCACAAACCATCTGAGTCTCCGAAACATAAGTAGTAGTACTAGCAGCCGATACAGCAATACTTAAACCCCAAATGATTACTCATGCCTTCAATGAAAGTGGAGCAAAACCCACATGTCCTGAACCTAAAAAGGAACCAACTTTCTCCCACCCACCTTCCCTTCAGCGCAGACCAAACCAATTAATGTTTTCTCATGCTTGAAACCATCACTCTTTAAGTCATCTGTGAAGTGGGTTTCGGTTGAAGCGACTGATTGGGGGAATGAAGGAAAAGTTGGGACCAAGATGAAAGAAAAACAATAAAAAGTGAAAGAATCGAAAGCGCGTGGAAACAAGAAGAACAAAGACGCAACTTTGTTCACGATGAGGAGTAATAATTCATGATTTATATACATGTTGGCACTAGGCATGAAAAGGAAAATCACTTTCGTCAACTCTTTTCGCAGGTACCGCTATTAATGATCTTTCGTTTTTCTTTTTTTTAGAAGAAAAAAACTAAAATAAAAATTTGAAAATGGTAACATGGGATGTCGTGTCGGTGCAGGCCTTATGGCCATGTACTGAGATTGGTATCTGTATTCTTAAGGTATAGCACGTATAATGTTAATTTCTTTTCTGTTTTGTTATACGAGGAGAAGAACATTGATTGAAGGTTCATTTCTACATTGGTTTACTTTACCATCTTTAATCCATTTGATTTTGGTGGAAATGGGAAATATGAACGAATGAACTCATTCTAGCAGTTATTACATTTTGTCTTTAGAATTTTTTTAGTACAAATTTGTATGAAGTTAATGATAGAGTAATTTTTCTTATGTTGTTGTGGTTAGCAGGGTAATGGTGATGGCCATTGCAATGGAATGGTATTCAAATTTAATTAATTTATGCTCTTTTGTAAAATGTAGTACTATGAAACATAATGTGTCACTAAATTAAATGTGTTGTTAAAGTAAATTTGTATTGTAAGATGTTTTAGGGTGAAAATATACAAGGTTATGTAGAGTTTCTCCCCTTCAAACCAACCAATCAACATCCTAAACACATTTAATGTGAGTTTGAATATCAATTTCTCTAAGTTGAATTCAACCCAACACTCTCAACTTTACATTTATGCATTGAAAAATGCAATATCTCCTTTGGATGCTCTTCTAATGGATTTCAAACACACTCTCAAAATGCTTGGTTTCAACAGATTTTATTCATTTCGAAGTCAAAGAGAAAACGACAATAATCAAAGGCATCTCAATCAAGAATCTTTGCTGGAAAATCTATCATTCTTACAATAAATTCTTATCATATAGTTTGAAATCAATATCATGCTGCCACCAATTAGAGGTTGATTATGATCCTCATTCATTTATTTTAATTACTATAGTATTTGGTTTGACTTTGATACACTTATTATTTTAACCAACTATAGATATTCAATTATCAAATTTTTAAACCCAAAATTCCATTATTGGAATTTCTTAACAAAACAGAGGATCCTATAAAATGTTTTTTTTTTTCTGGTTGTTGTACATTACAGACAATGTATTTGGTGAAAGTACCATTTCAAAGCAGAAATTTAGTGAGGGTTTGAATAATTATATAATCCAATACTATTTTTATTCTCAACATAGAATTGGAATCAGTTATAAAAGAATTTAATACAGTTTAAATACACACATATATCTATCACGTCAATTAGGTCCAATACAAATCTAAACCTATATTTCTATTCTTGTACAATAAATGGCAAGGTATGCTTTTTAGAATAAGTGTTTTCTTCTAAATATATTAATTTCAGTCTTATAAAATCCCATTAAATTTAAATATTTTTTATCAGTATTATATGGTCTTAATACTTAATGCATCTTGGTACTTAAATACCTTATTTTTGCTTGCATTTTATTGTTCTATTTTTCATATTGATTAGTAATAACAACTATATTATAAAACAAAATAAATATGAAAACACGATAGTGAAATAAGATTCAGTAATATATCCACCGCATGGGAAATGGTTGTGATTTTATGGTTGATTAAAACAAATACATAAAGCATTTAAAAACTACCTAAAATTACAATATTAGTTTCGCTTAAAATATATAAGTCACGGAAATAATTTATTATAGTTATTTATTATGAGAATTATTATCGTTATTAATTTTCATATTATTTTTAATTGTTTATTTTTTATTGGATTTACATCTCATTTTTGTTTTAATGAATTAACACTAATAAAAAATAAGATATAATAATCACTTATGACGAAGTTTATCTATTATAGAACAGTGATGTGGTGATATTAATAAATATGAAGTTTATGATATCAGTTAAAATTAGAAGTGACATAGTAAGTATTCACTATACTTGTTCAATGGAGAACCATTATAATAATTTATTTACTATGTCACTTTTAATTTCAAGTGACATAATAAGTCTCTTCCTTGTAATCCTATGCTCTCTTCTCCAACAGCAAAATCTTCATTCTAATATAGAGTTATCGTCATTCTCTTTACATTCTACTACATCATTTGTAGTTATAGATGTGGTTTGTGCTTTTCCTACATTTCTTCTTACTTATTTATTGTGAATACTTGTATTTATTATTTATCATAATTTGTGTTTATGGTTTATCGTGGTTCATAATGAGATTCATACTATCATTATTTTATCTAAGAATTAGTATACATTCTAGTTGCTTAAATTATTTAATGCAATACCTATATTATTTTGATTGTTTTAAATTGAAAATAACCTTCAAATCCAATAAATTGGGATCTGTATGATGAAGCATTGCAAAAAAAATCAACTCAAATTACCACTATTTACATCAAATTACCACTATTTACATGTATATTTATTTATTTACTTTAATCATTCATATCTTTCAATCTACCATCTTATCTTTATCTTTAAATTAATCAATTTAAAAAAAATAAACAATTGAACAAAATCATATATATCACTTTAATGGTACACTATATTTATTTATTATGAATTTAATCAAATATATTTTATAACTTATATTCAATTATATAAAAATATGCATTTATATTTTGGTTACACCATGCACAGATTCTAGTTATTATTATTGCTAAATTATGGACGACACGTGCTAGAATTTTATTTTATTTTTAATCTTTTTGTTTGTCATTATTTAAGTTCATGAAAATCTTCTATTTGGAAGGATTGTGTTGTGTTTGGATCCTTGCCCGTGGTATTTCATGAAGCCAATTATATCCAACTTATTAAGATTTAAACTATTTTAAATTTTTTACTTCACAACATAATAGAGAGAAAATATGATGAATATTTGAGGTTTGGAAAAAAAAGTTGTAATTAAGGAACTATATTTGGATATTGTTATTTGATATTAGTTCATAGCAGTATTGTTAATCGGGTTTGGATTGTTCGTTCAATTGAAAATCAGATTTGTGACTAATTCTAAGATTTAAGTTTTTGGTAATTTACAATTAACTTTTACTGAATATAGTTATAATAAAAAAATTAAATTTATTTATAAAAATGTGTCTTTCTTTCATTTACTCGTACTCTATTATTCTTATGTCTCACGACATGAAAGATGAAGTGGTTTTATCCATCCTAACATCCATTTTCTTTATGAAGGGTGATACTCTTTATGAGTGTTACTTACTACAATTCAACATTTTTCTTCCTACATTCCTACCTTCTTTAAAATATTCAAATTATCTTTCATAGTTTTGGATAATTTCAAAATAGGAGGTATAAGCAAAAGGTATTTTTGGAATAGAAAATTTGGAAAAAAAAAACCATTTCAAAATATTATTTTTGAAACACATTTTTTGACTTATGATGGATGGAATAGTAAATCCAGAATTCATAAAATGTGTTCCAGAAAGTATGTTATGGAAACATTTTGAAAAAGAGTAATTTGGAAATCATTTTTAAAAGGGGTAAAACAGTCTTTTCAAAAAAAGATGGCGTGCGGGTCAAAAATTGTTGGGGATGCAAGAAGAAACACCATTTCCTTATTTGCTCTCAAGTCCAAGGCCATTTGGTGGGCTTTTTTTGTTAAGAGCTTTATCTTCTTCATGCATCTTTATAGTTTCTTCTGGCACCCCATATTTTCAAAAATATCAAAATTGCTCATTTTGAATTTTACAATTCAAAATGCAAATTTTGTATTCTGAATTGTAGAATTTGGAATACAAAATTTGCATTATGAATTGTATTTAAGTTCTACAATCCAAAATATAAATTCCAGTATGTTTTTCAAATTTTACAATTCAGATTACAATGTGTTCCGAATTCTAGAATCCATAATACATTGTATTCTGAATTCTAGAATCCATAATACATTGTATTCTGAATTTTAGAATCTGGAATATATTGTATTTTTAATTCTAGAATTTTAAATACATTGTATTCTAGATTTTGAATTGTACAATCCAAAATACATTTTTTATTTGCTTAAACGGTGTAGGTGAGAGGTTGTTATGGCAGTGGTGCTAGACGTTGGAGGTATTGTGTTGATGACGCTAGAGGTGGGAGCTACTGCAACGATGTCCTTGGAGGTGGGGAGTTGTAACGATGGAAGTTGGAGGTAGGGATTGTTGTGGCTGAGAAGGGGAAGATGGGTGCTCAATGAAAAAAATGAAGAAGAGGGTAAAATTGTCATTTCACTTTTTTTTATGGAGGTACAAGAATAAGTTATGAGGTGAAGGAAGGATTCCTCCAAAATTTTCATCTCATTTCACCCAACTCTTTTTCTTTTGTTGGCACATTTTTTAGTTTGAAAGAAACTAACTTTAAAAAATTGAACTTTTATATGACATAAAATTAACTTATATAAAATAACAAATTAGAGAAATTATTTGAGAATTTTTTTTAAAATAATTCATGTATAAACTAATTTTAACTTATAAAAGAATAATTTTAATTAATTTTTATTTCCCTTTTTAACCTGGATTTATAGAGAAAACTCATTCAAACAAAAATATAAATAGTTAAGACTTTTTAATATGTGATAATATTCCTCTAACAAGTTTGAATTACTGTTTTCAAAATTATTTATCGGGATAAAACTTGAGTTTTGAGTAGGAAATGTTATATTGCTTGATACGGTTTAACTATATTTTATTTGAATTTTTATGGTTTACATATATTTATTTGAGGTGTGTTTGTATTGCATGAAAATATAAATTGTTTGTGTTATTTGTTCTTCAAGCATGAATTTTTTTTCTATAATCTTGGTTAAGTATGTTATTGTTAATATGTTGAAATGATTTTCTTGATTCTTTTGTATCATTTTAATACTTTTGGAATTATTTGGTTTATAATATTTTAAGATGTATAAAATTTTAAAATTTGAGATAATGTTTTGGAATCATCTTTATTTGTTAGACCTTCTGATAGAAGTTAGGTTCATTATAGGCTCTAAAATGTGTATCATTATATAAGTGTTGGAAGTCGTTCAATGTGTTATAAATACTTTTTGTCATTCAATTAGTTAGGATTGTTTTGTCATAGTATCTAACTCAATGCTTATTATTGAGAAGACCATTTTGTCTAAGACTGAGATATTATATAAAATGTTAAGTCATGTAGACGAGAATAACTTAGTTGAGTTGAAGGAGTAAGACTTTTGGGTAGTGAACAAAATTGAAAATATGACATTTTGTGAACATTGTATCCAAGGTAAAACCAGTGAAACCTGGTTTAATATTGGGAAGTAGAGAACAAAGGGAATCATTGACTACATTCTTGTTGACCGTCTTCAACTCAATCACACTTTGGATACATATACTTTTTTCAATTGTAGATGATTACTCTAGGAAGTTATGTGTCTGTCCTCATAAGACTAAGGATGAAACCTTTGAGAATTTTAAAACTTGGAAGCATCTAGTGAAGAACCAAACTAATAAGATGGTGAAAAAGGTTTAGAACTTATAATAGTATTGAATTGTGTTCATAATTGTTTAACACATTTTGTAAGGAGAATGACATAATGAGACATCAAACGATAGTTGGGACTCTTTAGTAGAATGGCCTAGTTGAGAGATTCAATAAGACCATTCTTGAATGGGTGAGATGTATGTTGCTACGTATTGAAGTTCTAAAGGTGTTTCGGGTTGAAGCTACTATTGCTACATATCTGATCAATAAATGTCCCTCGATAGCAATTTGACATGAAGGATCTTGAGAAATTTGGTCAACACATTCCCTTAACCTTGAAAATTTACAAATATTTGGTTATGTTGCATATGATCACATAAGGCAAGGAAAGTTTGATGCACGTGTTGTTAAATGCATGTTTCTTAGCTATCTAGAAGATGTAAAAAAGGATACCATCTATGGATTCAAGATGTGTATTATTAGCAGGGACATCGTCTCCAATGAAATTGGGATGACTCACAAGTCAAGAATTTCAGAATGTGAGTCTGCATGTAGCCATGATGGTGAGAAGGCAAACATTGTGGTGAAATATGGAAGAAAATACGTGTTTGGGTTCCTACAAAATGATGAGTTAGATGATCATATAAATGAAAAATAAGAAGCTTGTGATAAAGATAAGTGTGTTAATGACTACATTATTGTCAGAATTAGAACAAGAAAAAATTATTAGAGAAAGATATGGATATGTACATCTTATTGTATACTCAGTAGTTTCTAATGAGGTGTTAAAAGATAAACCTTATGCGCTTGCAAATAAGAAGAAGTCTCAATGGTTAGATGGCATGAATAAGGAGATGAATTTGTTTCATATGAAATACCTAGACTCTAGTTCGTAGACCTATGAGTTCTAGGTTGGTCAGTTGTAAATGGATTTTCAAACATAAAGATGGTAATCCAGGTAATTATGAACGAAAATTCAAGGCGAGATTGGTGGCTAGACGTTTACTCAAAGAGAAAGAGTTGATTATAATGATGTTTTATCTTCTATACTAAAACACAAATATATAAGGATGTTGTTAGCCATGATTAGTAAGCTTAATAACAAAAGAATATTAAGGTTGTGTTTCTATACAAAGACTTAAAGGATACCATCTACATGAAGCAACTAGAAGGATTTGAGGCAGAAGACAAGAAATGTTATGTTTATAAGTTAAACAAATCCTTGTATGGTCCGAAACAAACCCCAATGCAGTGGAACTTTGGCTTTGAAAGGAGTAAGCATGATACTTGTGTCTATTCAAGTTTCTAGAAGAAGTTAACTTCATTGTATTGTTTTTATATGTTGATTACATTTTGATAGCAAACAATACTAAGTTTGAGGTTGGGAATGTTAAGGTTAAGCTTAATAGCAAATTTGATATGAATGATCTTGGAGTTGTTAGGAAGATTTTGAGATTGAGATCCTTAGATGACATGACTTTAAGCATCTATATGTGTCTTAGGAGACCTACCTCAAAAAATTCCTTGACAAGTATGGGATGACAAACTTGAAACTTGTGTTTACACCTTTTGTTTCTCATTATAAGCTGAGTGATAAAAATATCTTAAGACAGTGGAAGAACAAAGTTATATGAATGGTATTCCACATGTAAACATCGTTAAATTTGTGATGTATGTGATGCTTTTCACTCACCTCGACATAGCTCATGTATTGAGTGTTATTAGTAAGTTAATATCAAATCCTGGGCAACTCACTAATAAACTTTAAATGAATTCTTTGTTATATGAATGGATCACTTTTGAAGAGTTTTAATTTACGATGTAACTAATGATATGTCGAAGACACTCCTATAGAAGGTTATGTTGACCCAGACAATGATGGGTGTTTAAACACCAACAAAATCTATCACAAGTTATGTGTTTATTTCATATAATACTGCAATTAGTTGGAAGGTCAGTCTACAAAAGATAGTGAGTGACATTGCCAACCACTAAAACATAGCATATCGCCATGAAAAAAGTAGTGAAGGAAATCTTGTGGTTATGGGGTTTAGATAAAGAGTTAAAGGTGCAAGATCAAATTGTCACCATCTACTATGACAACAACAATGCTATACAATTATCCAAGAACCAACAACAATGTTATACAATTATCCAAGAACCAAGTCTACCATTAAAGAATAAAGCACATTGACATCAAACTACATTTTTGTAAGAGGGAAGATCACTCGAGGATCTGTGAAGGTAACAAAGGTCTCAAAAGATCATAATCTCTCTAATATGATTATGAAAATGTTCTTTCATTGTTTGGATTTGATAGCTAATGGTGATTAAGCTTGAAACGATCTTAGTGGTAGGTAGTGATTCTCATTCAGAAGATTGGTACTGAACCAAGGTAAAGATTTATTAAAATTGATCCAATATCTCTTCTTAAGGTTCCTATACCATCTATTTTTACTAGATTGTCTAGTAGAAGACATGCAAACTTCTGATATACATGGTGGATAGTCTTCATAGAACGTCTACTTTCAACTTCTTCTAAAACTAGTACCGTTTAGAGAAGTTACTTAAGTGACATTCTACTCAATAATAAAAAATATTAGTTTTATCTTTCTTCCCTTAATTTAGACACATTTTACGAAAAATAGTTATTACATTTGGTGTAAAATAAGAATTTGTCTCCATAATTATTATTAACCAAAAATTGTTTGAAAGAAATAAAACAAACCATACATAAATTGATCTAGAGTTCACTAAAAAAAAAATTTATCGACAATTAAAAAAATACAAAGTTAAAACTTAAATTTAAGCACATTAATTTTTTATATAATTTTTTCTTCTTCTTTAACTTGGTGTGAATTAATTATACATTGTTAGAAGAGTTGATAATGTGAGTGGGGAATACTTTCCATAATAGATATTGTCCTTTAGCTGGTCAACCTCGACATTTGTAAGTTTCAACGTCTTTTTTTTTCGCCTCTCTTCCTTTGTTCCTTCTTTATTATTCTTTTATATGTCATTTCTATCTTTTTCCACTTTTCCTCTTTTCTTTACTCAGAATCACTTGACTTTTACAGAAACCATTTTCTTTTTGTTTCTTTTCTTTTAACTTTTATACATCCGAGGACAACTGTCTTTATTTGTTGCCACCAATCACAATTATAAATTTGTATTATATAATTATATATAAATTATAAAACTATTTCTGACCTTACATATTTAAATATACTGAATCACTTTATATTTATTATTACTCTCTTCACATTAATTAAATGTTACTAAAGGAGTATTTATTTGTACCCTAAAAGGAAGTTTCATAAAAAAAGTATTAATTACTTTTAAATATTTAAAACCAATGTTAAAATTTCAAATAAATAGTAAGTTAGTTTACTTAAATCCTGAAAAGTGAAAAGGTCTCCTTAAATAAATATAAGTATTTAACTAAATTAGCCGACCACAAGGATTAAATATACCTCCGATTCACTAAAAAATTACAATATATTTAAACTACTTGTTTAAGCTTTAAAATATAGTATTTCTAAAAAATGATTTATCTAAGAAGTAGATAAGATT
>Ga0123341_1003891_pt1 | contig 12956 bp, 9 predicted proteins | sample Turbeapinknodule_FD_89959 | JGI IMG/M metagenome (GOLD analysis project Ga0123341, IMG submission 89959) | Root nodule microbial communities of legume samples collected from Mexico - Turtle bean Mexico pink nodule | ecosystem: Host-associated > Plants > Roots > Nodule | place: Mexico: Nepantla... | reverse complement strand
TTAAATATATTTTCATTTTTTAAAATGGAGAAGTTTTATTCTTGTTTGTAAACCCGCCAAAAATCGAAAAATTCAATAAAAAATATATTCTTAGTGCGTCAACAGGAAAAAAAGAGAAAAAAAAATATTTTGTTAATATAATGTTATCTTAATATTTTTTTTCCTTAAAAATATAATAAATGTAAAGTGTTTTTATTTTTATTTCAGAAAAAGTTTTTATTTTTAAATAACATTATTATGTATTATTGAAACTTAAAATTAAATATTATTGTGTGCTTATGTTTATTTTGAATTATAAATTTATAATATATGCTATTTTTAATTTTCAGTATTATTAAGGTATGATGTTATATTTTTAACAGTATTTTATATATTATTTTATTAAGACAATTTTATCCAACCTTGAATTAATGTCTTAACTAATTTATGACCTGTCGGAATTTCAAAACAGGTTCTCAGTTCTAACTTTAATTTAGTTTTAGTTCTTATATAATATTCTTCTACTTTCTTTTCTCCGAATTTGAAATTATTGTTTTAATATTTCATTTTAAAATACATAAATAATATTTATTTTAAATATTTAAATTTTAGAAATATACATTACTTCTTAACATTATATTGCAAATACTAAGAATGTGCTTCACAAAACAAGCATTAACCGATAATTGATAAACTAGGTTCTAGTTGATAAGTTAATTGGTTTGGTAAGTTATAAGTTTATTAGTTTTGAATTGATTAATTAGTTTCTTGTATCAAAAGTATTTTGCACTATGTCTTGTAAGGGTAACAAAATAATTACTAGTTTATTTGATTAATTTATGAAAAAGTTTGTTTTTTTGTAAGCACCTTATTAAAAAAAGTTATTTAATAATAAATTTTAGGAATGCAAATAAGTTTATTGCAAATTGTAAATGAAATAGTGATTAATTATATATGTCACAAATATATGATGAAAAAATAACTAAATAATTTGTTAATAATACTAATTTGTATAGTGCCTGAAATAATGATAGAAAACAATGGTAACGGTAAGAAACCGTAAATATAAAGACAGAAAAAAAAAGCCCCACTCCTTACCTATTTTCCAACTTTTTTTTTTTCTCTTTTATACTTCATTTATTTCAAAATTTGATCACGTCACACTGTAGTTGAGGAGTCATTGTACATTTCTATCCGATCAAATTTTCAAATAAAATAAGTTCATTTTTACTTTTTTCATGTGATTTAGTCGTCGATTTAGTCATCAATATTAGTGGGGTCAGTTGAGAAAATTGTTTCTCTCAACTTGATTAAGCTCATACTAAAACTTAGTAATGTTTGGAAAACTTGCTCTATGTTCCTTTTTTGCAGTGGTTACCCTGTTTGAGGTAGAATTTCATCAAAATAAGGAATTATAGGTAATGGAAACTAACTTTAATTTTCAATAGTATTCTAAGCTAAAAGATCTGAATGTGGAGGGAACGTGGTTCCAAGTTTAAATTTCTCTTGCAGTGATATTATTTGATAAAATTGTTTGATTTTATGTTGTGTCAACAAGTATAACTATTAGATTTTGATAGTTTGGAAGTTAAATATTGTTTTTGACATTGTAAATGTTTTGAATGTTATGAATTTTAAAATATTATGTGATTGAATGATATGTATCATATATGAATGATGAAAATTATAACAAATTGATGTCATACATTTGGGATAATGTATGAATTGTTTGATGGTACATTAAGTATGAAAAACCTATATTTATCAGTGATTCTCCAGATTCACCGATGATGTAAGTCATATAGACTAATATATCAAGTGGTGAGAAGCTATTGAGGGAGTTCATATACATCGGGTCTCGTTGTAGACACTCGGTATTGGATGTTTGAACTTATCTTAATCCTTTATGTACAGATTAGATGTTAGTATCTGTTAGGAGCATACTTAATGACTCTTCCGGAAGACGATGGATTCATGTGTAGTCAATGTGATTAAAATGAAATCTTGTTATGGATTGAAATGAAATCCAATGATTGTGATTGAAAATAGATCAATGTGTGGTTTATATGAATGAGGGAATTGATATTGAAATTTTATATGACAATATTTAAAGAAATATTTACAAATGATTTGTCTAATTGGTTCTTTTTGCATGGATTAAGTAGGCTGTGAAATTTATTTTCATTAGCTTACCCTTGTTTTTCTTGTTGTGTTGTGAACTACAATGACTGTATTACGTACACGAACAAATGATCATACAGATGTTGGGATTTGTAGGATTTTAGAATGTTATTTTGAACTTTATATTATAATAGTTAGATGCAATTTTTGGAATGTTACAGTAACTAAATTTTAATCACTAAATCTAGGATTCTATAAATGGAAAAAAAATGAGAAAACATAATCAAACTACTATACCAAATGCCTTATTCAATCATACCATGGTTAATATTCTTACTATTATTGTAATTTTAATTATATAATTTAATTATATAATAATAATAATTAATATTTTATAACTATAATAATTATTATTATAATATGATCTCAAATATTTTATGATATTATAACTATATATCTATATTTACTAAATTGGATTTGATTTAGGAGTCTAACCAATATTGATTTACAATTAGAATTTTTGCTTTCACTAATACTTGATCGCAAATAAATTTAACAATAAATATTTTAATTTTAGTGTTCTCGCCGGTTGACTCAGCCGTCTTTGACTTCAAAAGCAGATGGTGGCTCCTCCTATTTCGTGGTGGTTTTTGCTCTCTCCTGGGGTGGTCGAGAGTGGCTCCGTTGAAACAGAGGGAGTCTTACCTATTGATTGCACTTCGACGATCAAGTCATTACTGGGCTAAGAAATAGTAAGTATGTAAAGCAGTTTTAGTCTTAGAATTGGCGTACTTGTCTAGGGTTCTTACCACCCTTTATATAGGTTGTATCTAGGTCAACTCCTCATCCTACGAGGATCTTTCCTTAAGTGGAATTAGGGTTATTGGGGAGGCATCCTGTGACGTGTCGCACAAGTTTAGCGCAACCGCGACACAGGACTTTCCTCTTCTGGAGTGCAAAATCTTAACAGTATAGCCGCCAGGGTACCAACTCATGTACCAGCGCTGCGGGGCTATCTGTTCTATGGGTGCCCTAAGTATTCACGTGCCATGCATGTAGTCTATCCTTGGAAACCCTAATCCTCATGGGCCTTAGCGCTTCCAAGGGATACTTACTTGTGCTAGACCTAAACGTGTTATACACACCACATGGATGAACCCTCTCGTGACTTGGGTCCTTCTTTCTTCTAGATAGTAACTCATTATTATGTCTAGGGTCCACCTATGTGACCCATTAATGCCATCGGACCACCGAGGTCCGACGTCCAGGTCTGACGCCGATGTCTGGCACCGATGTCCGAGGTCTGGCCAGTACACAAGCCCCCAGGCTCGAGTTGTAACTTGTTTCAACGAAGAGGCTAAGTGATCGCCCACGACGACCTACGTGGCGAACGGGTGATAGGTCGTGCATAGTGCACTGAGGTGACGTCTCACCATACTTTCTTCACCAACGTACACATGGCAAGATCAACGGTAAAGGCCCACTGCCGCTTATGCTTCCTGGTACCTTAAACCCCTCAAACCCTATGCTCCTTTCACTGTTCCATTACTTCTCTTAGACTTCTCATTTCTTCGAACGCTCATTTCTCATAACACTCTGCCTTCTCTCCTTTCTTACTCAACTCATCGCATCGCGATTACTTCAAGGTATGCCCTTTACTTCATTATCGCCCTCGTCTTACTATTTCGATGCTCATAATATGCTTTAACTGTTCTATGACTATTTATGTTTTCTGCATTTTATGATTTATGTTCTTCGCTTTCGCGTTTCCTTGTTTTTCTGGGGTACGCACATTTCCCTCTCTTTTTCTTCTTTTTCCCTTCTTTTTTAGGTTTTCTTCTTGATATGGCTCGACCGAACCCTACTCCAACCTTAACTCCCAACTCAACTCCAAACCCAACTCCTTCTGCCTCTAACTATAAATCCTTGTACCACTGGGCACCTAACAACCTTTTAGAGGAAACTTCCAGCTTTACTACCCCTGCGAGCATAGTGACCTATAGGAAAAGCGAAACTTGCCATAAGTCTCGCATCTTTGGGAAGGAGCACGACAAATCTGTGAGGATCATGCCTTGCAGGGTAGGTGAACCCGTTTGTTGCGATGAGTCTTCAGACCCAGAGGGACCATTTTGTTTTATCTACCCCACCGTGTTCAAAAAACTCTCCCTCCGCTTACCCTTCATTGGCTTCGAGCGAGCCCTCCTCACCGAAGTCAATGTCACCCTCGCCCAGCTACACCCAAACAGCTACACCGAAGTCAATGTCGATCCTGTGTCACTGCCTCGATCATACGCCGTTAGTGGACGTGTTTCTATACTTCTTCGAAGCTAAGAGCCCAGGCAAGAAGTTGTGGGTGAGCTTCATCGGAGTCGCTGTGAGGGTTCTATTGACACTCTTCAGTAATCATACAAAGGCTTCGAGGGGAAGTTCTTCAAGGTTCGGTGCAACAAGAGGGACCCACTCTCTTGGACGGGTTTCCCCTCTACTGGGCAGAGAAACCTAAGCTCAAAAAGTCCAGATGCCTCGAGGACTTACCCCCACGGGAACGAGAGGTGTGCGACCTCCTCTCCGGTCTCCAAGCACCGTTTAACACGGTTAAGTTGCTCAAACTCGAGTTCAGCCCTAAAGCCCTTAAGGGCTATATTGGTAGTTGTTTGTCTCTAGTTCTGCTCATGTTTCTTTTGCTTGTGCACTTTACTTGGTTTAAACTCTTATGTGTTTCATCTTCTTGTGCAGGTATGGTACTTAACGCTGAGAAGAGGAGGTAGCTAGCTGTTGTGGCTCTTCAACTCAAGGCTGCTATACCGCTGATGCCTCTACCCCTGCCACCTCTGTTCCAGACCCTTCTGCCCCAGCCCCCGTAGACCAAAGGCAGAACGGGGTAGCTAAGGTCGTTGCTTCTGAAGACGAGGGCACTTGGTCAGGCCTCGTCTTCAAGAGGAAGCAGAAAGTTGATGCTGCAGTTCCTGCGACTTCAGGTTCGGATGATCGTGCCCCATTCTACAAGGAGCACCCTCCCAATGCCTCTTCCCCTTGTGACCTTGTGGTGCAAGAGGGTAGGGGGAGAGTGCCTCAGGGGGCGATCACGGTGCGCCTCCTGCTGACCTGTCTGCCTTCCAGGACCAAGAGAGACTAGAGAACATGGAGGAGGATCCTCTACTGGAGCACGCGTCAAAGTGCCTTGGGGACATTCTCATCGCATCTAACGTTACTTTGTCTAGGATGCAGAAGCTAAGGGGGGCAGTTAGCCAGGACACCCTTCAAGTCAAAGAGCTCAAACGTCGTGAGACCGCCCTGTACTTGTACGCGGCGGATCTTCACAAATTTGACCTGGCAACTAAGAAGATCCTGTTCGAAAAGTCCGAGGAAGCTCTGGGGGGATCATGCCAAGGTCTTGGATCTCCAGACTGAAGTGGTTGGCTTGAAGGAAGAGGTGGCCCAGTTGCAGGAGAAATTAGCCAAGCTTGAGGAGGAGTCAGCTCAACTCAAGGAGAAATCATCCCAACTGGAGGAGCAGCTTGCCAAGCTGAAGGAAGAATTAACTCGTAAGGATGAGCTCTTCCAACAGACTAAGGAGGAGCTTACCAACGACGCCGCAGAATCTTACGCCGCAAGGTTTGAAGATGCCATAGCCCAGGTTGCTTGTGTGCATCCTAGGGTGGATCTCTCCCAAACTGCGCTGGTGAAGAAGGTCGCGGATGGGCAGCTTGTGGATGATCTATGATGATTTCTCTTTGTAATTATTTGACAGCCTAATGAACAATTGATAACTCTGTACATATATTTCTATTTATAAAATTTGTTTTCCTCCTTATTTGCTCATTTGCGTTTGTTGTTAGCTGCTTTGCTTGTGTCGAATTAGTTTAACAATGCTTTAGGGCCTTTCTAACTTAAGTAGCACGCTTCTTTACCTACCTGTTTGACCTTAACCTTCTTCACAACGTTAAGGTAGAGGCGATGTTTGCTTGAGCTCCTACTTAGCCCTACCCTTTGTCAAACAAAGACATGGAAGATGTTGTTCTCGACCTTGGCGTATAAGGATAAGGGAGACATCTCGTTTTGAGCCATGCCGTTCTCAGCCTTGTCTTATAAGACAAGGGATAGGTTCTCTTCACTGGTCTCGACCTTTGTCGTATAGAGGCAAGGGAGATTTATTAACTGGGAACCACATTGTTCTCGACCTTGCCTTATGAGACAAGGGAGAGGTTCATTTTACTTACCTCGTCCTTGCCGTATAAAGGCAAGGGAGGGTTTTAACTGGGAACCATATTATTCTTGACCTTGTCTTATGAGACAATGGAGAGGTTCATTTTACTGACCTCGTCCTTGCCGCATAGAGGCAAATGAGGATTTTAACTTGAAACTATATTGTTCTCGACCTTAACGTTCTCACACAAGAGGGAGGCTCACTAAGAACCATACTATTCCCAATCTTGGCGTTTCTACCCAAGGAAGAGATTCACTTTTACTGACCTCGTCCTTGCCGTATAGAGGCAAGGGAGGATTTTAACTGAGAACCATACTGTTCTCGACCTTGGCGTTCTCGCACAAGAGGGAAGCTCACTAAGAACCATACTATTCCCAATCTTGGCATTTTTATCCAAGGGAGAGGTTCACTTTATTGACCTCGTCCTTGCCTATGCGGCAAGGGAGGATTTTAACTGGAAACCACATTGTTCTCGACCTTGGCGTTCTCACCCAAGAGGGAGGCTCACTAAGAACCATACTATTTCCAATCTTGGCGTTTTTACGCAATGGAGAGGTTCACTTTACTTCACTATACAATACATTTTTAAGAATATATCTTTAACTAAAATTTTATTGGGTGACCTCATTAAAAAACTCTGATGAGGGAAAAAGAGTGTCCCTAAAACTGTGTACAATGAAATAATCAACTGAAATAAAACTTTAAATTTGCTATGTTCCAAGTTCGAGGAATCGTCCCACCTTCTAGGGTCTCGAGCTTGTACGCTCCGTTCCCAAGTGCCTCTGTTATATGGAATAGACCAGTCCACTTGGGAGATAACTTGTTCTCTAGCTGGTAGGGGTGGGACTTTCGCATTACCAAGTCGGCAACCTGGAATTGTCGAGGTCTCAACTTGGAGTTGTACTTGTACTCCACCTTTCTCTTCAAGGCTTTAGCCTTGATGCGAGCCTCCTCCCTGACTTCATCCAGTAGGTCCAGGCTCACCTTTCTTTCTTCGTTGGATTCTTCAGCCACGAAGTTTTGGAAATGTGGTGAGCTCTCCTGGATTTCTACAAGGATCACCGCGTTCGAACCATACATCAAGCTAAAGGGTGTTTCCTTGGTAGTGGATTGGGGAGTGGTGTGGTAAGCCCACACAATTCTAGGAACCTCTTCTGCCCAAGTCCCATTGGCTTTTTTCAACCTTCTTTTTAGACCTCTGAGCAGAACTCGGTTGGCAGACTCGACCTGCCCGTTTGTCTGGAGGTGTTCGATTGATGCAAACACCTGCTTTATTCCAAGCTTTGTGCACAGCTTGCCCAACTGTTGGCTTGCAAAATGGGTGCCATTAGCGGACACCAAACGTTTCCGGACTCCAAAACGACATACTATGTTTTTCCACACAAAGTGTTGGACCTTGTGGACTGTGATTTGCGCCACTGGCTCGACCTCTATCCACTTTGTAAAGTACTCAATGGTAACTACAAGGTATTTCATATGTCGCATCGTTAAAGGGAATGGTCCCAGAATGTCGATCCCCCAGGTATGAAACGGCCATGGCTTGTGGATCGATTGCAACTCCTCTGGGAGCGCCTTGTGTCAGTCAGCATGTTGTTGGCATTGCTTGCACCGCTGTGCATACCTCGTGTAATCTCCCTTCGTGCAACGAATCTTCCCTAGGGTGTCATCCAAATTTCGCCTCCTTCAACTAGGAAAACGTGCAATGAATCTTCCCTTGATAATTTGTACGCGCCTATTCTGGGCGTTTTCAGCGTTTCTTGAGTCAACGACCGGTGACTCTTCTTAACGCCTTCAGAGGTACTTATTTGTTGGACTTCTGTTGCGCTACCTGTGGTGGTTTGAGGTGTCCTCAAGGTCTCCTATATGACTGTCCTCTGTCTGGCCCCCTTGCCTGAACTAGCGAGCTTTGCTAACAAGTCAGCTCGGTCATTCTGTTCTCTAGGGACATGTACTAACTTGAACACCGCAAAAGTCTCCTTTAGAATCTGAACATATTCTAGGTATGCGACCATCTGAAGGTCCTTGGCCTGGTATTCTCCCGTAACTTGTCCTGTGACAAACAGGGAGTCACTCTTTGCCAGCAAACTCTTTGCACCCATCTCTTTGGCTAGCAACATTCCAGCAATCAAGGCCTTATACTCCGCTTGGTTGTTACTGGCATTGAAGGCAAACCGTAGGGCCTGCTCGATTAACAACCCATTTGGCCCTTCCAGGATGACGCCAGCCCCATTACCCTGTTGGTTGGAGGACCCGTCTAGGGAGAGGACCCATCTGAAATATGCTTCCTCTTGGTGCGTGGCTACCGAGGAGAGCTCTACAACGAAGTTAGCATAAACATAGCTTTTGATAGGTCCTCTTGGTTTGTACTGCACGTCAAACTCGTATAGCTCAACCGCCCAACGCACCATTCTTCCTGCCACATCGGGTTTCTGCAAGACCTTGCGAATGGGAAGGTTTGTCATTACGATTACGGTGAAGCTCTGGAAGTAGTGGCGAAGTCTTCGGGCTGAAAACACCACTACTAGAGCTGTCTTTTCTATGGCCTAGTATCTCACCTTAAGCCCTTGCAAGACTTTGCTGACAAAATATATCGGCTTTTGCGCCTGATCCTACTCCTGAACAAGGACCAAACAGATCGCCCAATTTGTGACTATGAAGTACAAGCGCGGGGTACCTAGCTATGGCTTGCACAGTACTGGTGGGCTGGCTAAGTATTCCTTCAACTTGAGGAATCGCACTCCTTGGTCCATACGAACCTGTTGTTTCTCTTTAAACACTGGAAATATGGATGCCCCTTATCCCCTTCTGCTGACACGAATCGGGACAAAGCGGTCATCCGCCCTATCAACTGTTGCACTTCCTTCACCGAGATCGGACTCCTCATGGCTATAATTCCAGCGCACTTCTCAGGGTTTGCCTCTATCCCACGCTCAGTGAGTAGGAACCCTAAGAACTCTCCTGCCTCTACCCCAAACACACACTTTTTGGGGTTCAACTTCAATTTGTACTTGGCTATCGTGGTGAATAGCTCTTCCATGTTACCAACGTGTTGGTCCCTCACCTAGAAGGTGACCACCATGTCGTCCACATATGCCTGGACATTTCGCCCTATCATGTCTGTCCATCAACCTCTAATAGGTTGCCCCTGCATTCTTGAGTCTGAAAGGCATCACCTTGTAGCAGTATCAGGAGAGCTTTGTCATAAACGCTGTCTTGCATTCATCCCTGAGATGCATCCAGATCTGGTTGTATCCAGAGAAAGCGTCTGAGAAACTGAAAAGTCTGCAACTTGATGCGTTGTCTACTAAGGTGTCAATGTTGCGCAACGGGTCGGAGTCCTTTGGGCAGGATTTGTTAAGATTTTTGAAATCAACACACATCCTCCACTTCCCGCTAGCCTTCTTTACTAACACCATGTTTGCTAGCCACTCTGGATATTGGATCTTCCTGATGTGACCAATGCTCAGCAGTTTTTGGGTCTCCTCCCTGATGACCTGACCCCTCTCATCATTGAACTTTCTCCTTCTCTGGCGGACAGTTTGGACCTGTGGGTCCATGGTGAGATGATGACACAAAAATCGGGGTCAATGTCAGGCATGTCTGAGGTAGACCATGCAAAGGCATCTAGGTGTCGTGTTATGACCTCGACAATCTGGTCATGTGCTTCTTGGCCTAAGGATTTGCCAAGCTTGAACTTCTTACCCTCAATCTCTCTCTCTCTAGCACCTCTTCTGCGGGCTCGGGTCGTTTCTCCCGAGTGACCCCTTCATCCCTTGGAGGTTGGGTGGTGACGGCGTACACTTCTCTCTTTGTTTTGAGGCTGTTCTCGTAGCACTTCTTGGCCTCTTTTTGATCAAACTTGATGGTGATCACCGCCCCTTCAACTGTATCTTATTTTATCACTGCTCCAATCTTGTTCTTAGCAGGTATGCTCAAAAGTATGTTATAAGCTGACGGAGCATTAACAATAAGATACCTTATGTTAGCAGTGTGGGAAGTTGTGTCGTCACTGAAGGTTGTCCTCAACTCTACGTGTCCACGCACTTCTACCTGGTCTCCCGCGAACCCATACAGACAGCCATTGTAAGACCTTAACTGGTCAGGAGACAGTTGTAGTTTGTTAAAGGTCGACCAGAACATCACGTCGACCAAGCTTCCCTAGTCGATGAGGACGCGGTGTACCTTTCTTCCCATTGTCACTACCGAGATCACCACTGGGTCATTATCATGTGGGACCGCATCCCGCAAGTCGGCCTTGGTGAAGACAAGGTCGGGCTCGGGGGTCTGGTCTGACTCCTGGGCTTCTACTGCCATCACTTATCTGGCATATTTCTTGCGCTAGGAGGTTGTACATCCTCCTCCTGAGAATCCTCCAGAGATTGGGTTGATCTCTCTGTGGATGGGCACCTCATGCCCCTGAACTCCTGCTGGGGCTACTGACGTCGGAGCCCCCTGCAGTTCTTGCAGGTATTCTTTCAAGCAACCATTCCTAACCAGTTCATCTAACTGGAATCCCAACACAAACAGTTGCGTAGGTTGTGACCAAAGGCTTGGTGGAACTCGCACCAAGTGTCTTTGTTGTGCCCTAGGCTCTTGTCGGTCTTTGGAGGAGACTTTAGTCTATCTGCCACGTTAGGGATGACAATCAGCTCTTTGAGGTCCATTCAAAAATTGTGTTTGGTGGGGGTATTTTCCTTCACACGTGCCCTGATTTGAGGCTATCTTGCTTCATATGGCGGATATTTCCCCGAGGCTTTCTTCTCTGTCGTGGCCTCATGTACCCTCATAGGCCGAGGATGACCAGTTCCCCGAGGTCGAATTGGGTCGATACTTCCATGCTTCTCTATGACCTCTTCCTCTGCAACGATGTGGGTTACGGCTCTGTGGCGAATCTCGTTGAACGTCTTTGGGTGGCACCTTATCAGATAATCGCTGAAAGGTGGCAGCACCCCTCCTCTGAAGGCGTGTACCGTCATATTTTCATCTTTGGTGTGAAGCTTCACCACTAATGCCCCGAACCTAGAAGTCCTTCAAAGGCTCTCCCTAATACTGCTTTACATCAAAAAGATCGTAAGAGACAGGAGGGGGAGCCTGGTTGACGATGTATTGCTTTCTGAATAATGTTGAGAACTGGTTGAAGGAGGTAATATGTCCATCAGGGAGACTGATGAACCAGTCCAATGTCGTGCCTGAGAACGTACTCATAAACAGCTTACAGTGCATAGCGTGTGTGCCTCCTGAAATCATCATCTGGGTGTGGAAAGCCGTGATATGGGCTTCTGGGTGTGAAGTTGCCAAGTTGTTCCTCATTGTTTGCATGTGAAGCTGCCAAGTCGTTCTGGTAATGGTTCTGGCTAGTTGCCTGCTTGGCTTGAACTTCAGCCAGAATCTTGTCCTAGTCAGCCTTGGACGTCGCTACAGCCTGCTGGAGAGTGTGAATGGTCTCCATGAGTTGCTTCATGGAGACACTATCTCCTCCTTATAGTGCAGATGCACCTTGTCTCGTATTCCTCGTGTCGCTAATACGATTGTGAATGAGACCTAGTTTTATCGAACCCCACGGTGGGCGCCAAATGTTCTCGCCGGTTGACTCAGTCGTCGTTAACTTCAAAGGCAAATGGTGGCTCCTTCTATTTTCTGGTGGTTTCTGCTCTCTTTTGGGGTGGTTGAGAGTGGCTTCGTTGAAACAGAGGGGGTCCTACCTGTTGATTGTACTTCGACGATCAAGTCATTACTGAGCTAAGAAACAGTAAGTATGTAAAGCAGTTTCAGTCTTAGAAATGACGTACTTGTTTAGGGTTCTTACCTCCTTTTATATAGGATGTATTTAGGTCAACTCCCTGTCCACAGGGATCTTTCCTTAAGTGGAATTAGGGTTACTGGGGAGGCATCATGTGACGCGTCGCACAAGCTTAGTGCGGCCGCGACACAAGACTTGCCCCTGTTCTGGAGTGCAAAATCTTTAACAGTATGGCCTCCAAGGTACCAACTCATGTACCAACATTGCGGAGCCATCTGTTCTATGGGTGCCCTAAGTATTCACATGTCATGCATGCAGTCTATCCTTGGAAACCTTAACCCTCATGGGTTTTAGCGCCTTCAAGGAATACTTACTTGAGTTAGACCTGAACGTGTTATACACACCACATGCATGAACCCTCTCGTGACTTAGGTCCTTCTTTCGTCAGGATAGTAACTTATTATTATGTCTGAGGCTCACCTACGTGGCCCATTAATATCACTGCACCACCGAAGTTCGATGTCTAGGTCTAACGTTGATGTCTGACACCGATGTTCGAGGTCTGTCCAGTACATTTAACAATAATTTTTGTAGTCATTAAAAGTCGTTTTTTATTATTCCTCTTAAGAAAATAATTGATTATTAAACTCTTACCTTGTAAAGATTTAATAAACCAGATTATGATACTATGAGTATGTGTGATAAAACTAGCTGATAAGCTAACTAGTAGGTCCTTAACTATAGATTTTGAAGTGATATGTTTAGTAATTGATTTAGAAGTGTTTGATAAAATGGCAGATAATCTAGTTAATATATGTAAACTAATCTAAAAGGGTGTAATTACATTAGTTTTATTATCTAAATGAAATATGTATTTTTTTAAATATATTATTGTATCATTATAATTAT
>Ga0123341_1003890_pt1 | contig 12957 bp, 7 predicted proteins | sample Turbeapinknodule_FD_89959 | JGI IMG/M metagenome (GOLD analysis project Ga0123341, IMG submission 89959) | Root nodule microbial communities of legume samples collected from Mexico - Turtle bean Mexico pink nodule | ecosystem: Host-associated > Plants > Roots > Nodule | place: Mexico: Nepantla... | reverse complement strand
GTGATTACTCTTACTATTTTGAAATCTACAATTTTTCTAAAGAGGAAATAAGATATTTTTCTTTGAAGTGAGAAAGAGAAAAATAGAAAAATATTGGACATAATTATGTCTCAATAGATTCAAATAATGAATTTACTAGTTTTATTACTCCAATGAAAATAGAAATGAGTTAATGATCAAATGTTTCTTTAAGTAATTCTAGTTGTAAAAGACAAAAATACAAGTACTTGAAGAATTTTTACACATTTTTTTTCTCTCAAACCACTACCCATCGATCATTACTATTAAATATCCAATTTAATATTATTTATCTCTTGTTCATTCTTTTTAGTCACATATTGTTTCTTTCTCTAACATCTTGTTTCAAAAAAAGTCTCAAACTCTTTTTGTGAGGTAATGATTGTTGGAAAAGAAAAAAAAGTTATGAGTAAGGAATTACTTGTTTTTTAGCAAAATCAAACTTGGTCCTTGGTGAATATTCTCCATGAACCCAATTGGACTTAAATGGTTTTACAAAATTAAGCACAAGTCTAATGATACAATTGAAATTGGTTGCTAAAGATTATACATAAATAGAGAGTTTAAATTATTTTAAGACCTTCTCTTTGGTGGCAAAACTTAATATTATTTGATTTATTCTATCAGTTGTAACAACAAAAAGGTTGGTTTTTAGAGCAACTTGATATCAATAATATTTTTCTTCACGGTGACTTGCAATAAGAGGTATATATGATTCCACCACTAGGTTTACATCTTAGTTATCCATAACAAGTTTGCAAATTGCAAAAGTCTTTTTATGTTTTAAAACAAGCTAGTAGATAATGAAATTTCAAACTTACTTATACCTTGTATCTTTGGACTTTGTTCAAAGTACCTCTAATTACTCTTTGTTTGTAAAGATCAATGGTGACTCTTTGCTTTCCCTTTTTGTGTACGTTGATGATATGATACTCACGGGAAATAATGTAAAATAATTAAATGTTGTTAAGAATAGACTTAATACCAGTATTAGGATCAAGGACATTGCCCCTTTTCACATTTTCTTATGATTGAAGTCTTGTCCTTCTACTAATAATATGGTACTTAATCAAAGAAATTATTGTATTGACTTACTCTCTCATAATGATATGTTAGCTTGCAACCCCACATGATCTCCTAGGGATCCATTTTGTTCATTGCACATTGATGAAGGAGAATTGTTTGATAACACCTTTTATTATTGAAAAGCGTTCTCTTTATTTAATTAACATACTTGTCCAAACATTTGTTTTGTTGTCTAATAGTTGAATCAATATATTTTTCAACAAAGGCAACTTCAAATGTGTTGTCCATCTTGGTCTTAGACATTTAAAAGGATATCCAAATATTGGTATATTTTTTCTTTACAAAAACAATTGTAATATCCAAGCTTGATTTGACCAATTGTCTTGATAATAAATGTTCTATGATAGGATATTGTATTTTTTTTATAGGATTCTTTGGTTGTTTGAAATTCTAAAATGAAAAACATTGGTTATAAATCCTTTTGTGAAATGTGAAGTTGAGTATGAACATTAGTCTTATTCACCAATGAACTCCAATGATTATATTATTTATGAACTAACTTGAATCTCTTGATTTTAGTCTTTCACAACTTCCTGTGATAATAGAGTCGTTCTACTTAACTAAAAATCTTACATTTCATGGACATACAAATTATATTGAAGTTGATTATCATTTAATCAAAGATGAACTTTAAGACAATCTTATTCACTTGCTATCCATCTCCTTCTATTTTCAAGTTGCATACCTACTCATTAAACCATTTCATCCTCAAGCGTTCAAAGCAAATCTATCCAAAGTTAAACTTTTGCAATCCATTGAGTTTAACATCTCAATAATCAAATTTCTATTTTTTATTTTTTATATTTCTATCTTTATTATCATTTATCATTCAAACATTATATGTAAATACACAATTAAATCATTACTTTTTTTTTAATATTTTATCTTGTATGAGTGATGAATTAAAGACGAGGAGAAAGGGTTTAAAAAATACCGTATATTCCTTAATTAGTTTAGAAATATAAATTTATATTATGATATTTTGTTGCTTATGTCAGGACTAATGGTTGCATTTTCAAGTGTGTTCGTGTATTAGTTAAATCCAAATACTTCACTTTCAGTAAAAAAAACTTGAACCCTTCAATTATTTTCTTGTTTGTTTTCGTTTCCATAGAAGTATTGAAACTGATGCTTAAACTACACAAACACCCACTTCCGCATAAACTTTTTAAGTTCGGTAGATTCTGAGAATTTTTTTAATTTTTTATTTGAAAGCTAAAGAATAAATCATTTGTAATTGACAAAAAAAGTCGTATTTTCTTAAATTTGAATTTACTTCACATTTAAATAGACTTAATTTTAAAAATAATTCTGTAATGATTCTATTAAAGCATTATTATTTTTTATTTAATAGTATAATTAATTAACATAATAATCAATTAGATATTTAAATTATAAAAGTACTAATAGTTTTAGCAGAGTGAGTGATTAAAATAAGAGAGTCTCCCTTATATTTTCCCAATATCAGTTTATGATTTCTCTCCAGTTCTAGTCTAAAGTCTTCCTTTGATTTTTTATTTTTTTAAAATGGAACGCATGCTTATTCATTTGAAAATTACTAATAACGGCAACAAAAGTTACGAGAGACATTAATATAAAAATAAAGTAGCTAAAGACAAAACATAAACTCCCCACACAAAAATTATCCCACGCATGAGGGAACACAACAACACAAATTCCCCCACACCCCAGGCCAACAATTCTGAAAATTAGATTATAATTTTTACGGACAAAAAAGTAACATTTATAATAATAAAATAAAGTCAAGTTATTCTTAGAGCTAAACATAAAATTTTATTACAAGTTATAAAATTGGTGAATTTCATATTTATTTAATGATTTTTTAATTTAAGTATTTATTTATTAAATAATGAAAGAAGAGCAGTAAAAGAAATGTGGTAGAGGGTGTATTAATGAGTGGTGACATCAGGGTAGCAGAAAAGTCCAGGGTGCACCGCGAAGCAGATTATCGGAACCCCTAAACATTATACAACAGTGACACTCACACACACAAACACACGGCTTTCTCTGTTTGTTAACAGAGGTTGTCCATGCTTTCTCGGTGTCTGTCTGTCTCTGTCGCGCACTGTCTCGCTTTCTCTCTCTAAACCCCTTCTCTCATTCTCTCTCTACCTGACTCAAATTCCCTCATTTTATCGTTTTCTCATCTGACCAGATTCGCCCCACTTCCCGCCGCGTGAGGCCCTCCGATGTGCTGACGTCCACATGGGTCAGTGCTACGGCAAGTCCAATCTCACGCCGCAAAATGACGCCGCCGCCGCAGAGGAAACCACCGTCGACACAGTTGTCGCGGTGGCCGGATCCGCTGACGCCCCGCTCTCTCCACTGCCGGTGAAGGGCACGCCGGCGCGGGCCAGTCCATGGCCGAGTCCCTACCCGCATGGTGGCGGCGTGACGCCGTCCCCGGCGAGAGGCACGCCGAGGAGATTTTTTAGGCGGTCGTTCGCGCCTCCGTCGCCGGCGAAGCACATAAGGGCGTCGCTAGCGAAGCGGCTGGGGCACGGGAAGACGCCTAAAGAGGGGCCGATCCCGGAGGAAGAAGCGGCGGCGGTGGCGACTGAACAGTCGCTGGATAAGAGCTTTGGGTACGGTAAGAATTTTGGGGCGAAATATGAAATTGGGAAAGAAGTGGGTCGAGGGCATTTTGGTCATACTTGTTATGCTAAGGGGAAGAAGGGCGAACTCAAAGACCAACCTGTTGCTGTTAAGATCATTTCCAAGGCGAAGGTACAATTTCAATCCAATGTCTTCTCAATTTAGTTTGTTAATTTGTTTTGAGATATTTGAGTTTGTTGGTTGTACTTGTGTTTCATTGTGTTGTCTGGTCTTTTATTGTGTTTTTTTTTTTTGTTATTATGAATTATGATAGCATTTGGATTTTGACGATTCGGGGTTTGATATCTGTTGTTTGATTGAACGCTCTGCAAGATTCTGTAAGTGGGACTAGGGAATGATTGGGAATTTGTCAGACTCAGTTTTCTTACGGATTGGGGTTTTGAGATTTGTAGTTTGTACTTGCAAATGTTACCCGACAAATACATGGTTCTGGGACATTGTCTTGTTTTCTTTGTTTGTAGCTTCATTTCAAAATTTTAAATTCACTGTTCTGTGGTCAGAGTCATTTGGATTTTACTGAATGAAGTGTAAAATTTTAAAGAAAAAAACTCTATGTAGTTGGATTTGACTTGACATTTGACTTGTTTTTAGCTTGTTGTCAGCTGTAAGTTTACATGGCATGGCATATTTCTTAACTTGCCTAGCTGAACTGATCATGTGGTGTAGTATGTGTAAAAATGATATTTGGAAAATTGGTAGTGTAAACCAAGATGGTAAAGAATGATCTCTTTGTTTGAGTGTGCTAGAATAAGTTGTTTGATAAGAAACATTATCATGTAAATGCATGCAGCCTGCCCTCATTGCAGTTGAATGGAAGTTTTGATCATATAAATTGTTTTGTTAACGGTTGAAATGACTATCCATTCTGTTATTTTTTGATTCGTTTTTATCATATAGATTGTGTTCGTTAGCTAACTGTTGAAATAATTATCCATTTTGATATTTTTTGATGCTAACCATTATTGATACCTTTGGACACTACAATTGTCTTACATGTGTGAGGCATTGTCATACTACAATACTCCGTTCTCTTGGATAACGGCCGATAATTTTATTGTGCCGAGTTTTAGAATCTTTGTAACTTCCAGTTGCATTTAGTGTTACAAACATGTTTCTCTTTGCCCCTATTTAAGGTAGGTTAGTCACTTTGTTGGCGGTTTTGGATGCTAGAATCGACTTACATATGAGGCGTTGACGTATTACAATACTCCGTCTTCTTGGGTAACGGTTCAGCCGTTTTATGGTGCAAATTTTAGATTCTTTGTAACTTCCAGTTGCATTTAGTGTTAAAAGCGTGTTTCTATTCTACCCTATTTAAGGTAGGGTTAGTCACTTTGTTGTCGGTTTTGGATGCTAGAATCGACTTGCATATGTGAGGCACTGGCGTATTACAATACTCCGTCCTCTTGGGTAACGGTTCAGCCGTTTTATTATGCAAGATTTATAATATTTGTAACTTCCAGTTGCATTTATTGTTAAAAGCGTGTTTCTATTCGATGTAGGGTTAGCCACTTTATTGAAGGTTTTGGAAGCTAAAATTGTCTTACATGTGTGAGGCATTGATGTATATCAATGCTTCAGTCATTTAGTGTTAAAAGCATGTTTCTCTTTGTCCCTATTTGAGGTAGGGTTAGTCACTTTGTTGGAGATTGGTTGTATATTACCTTACTGTGTTTTTAACCATTAATGAGATACTTTTAAATACATACAGCGTATGGAATTATGTCACTTATCCACATTAACACTAAAGCAACATAATAGCATAAGGTAGATTAACATTTTTTCACATATGGATGTGGGTCCGAAGACAGTGATTGGAATTGTGTTGCTCACACAAGCCAACCAAGAAAATTCACTTTAAAGAATGTGAAAAAAACATAAAACTAGAAGCAACAAACTCAATGTATGTCCAGCAGACTAATGCTGATAATCACAAGTTAATGTACAAAGTGTGATAGTTGTCTGCATGCCACATGGATAGCCTAGTGGTCTCTCTAATTCATATATGCTCATTATGCTGCTGCAATATCTTTCTCCTCACTGGATTGCATAATCACTTTCAAGTTTACTACTTTAAGTTTACTACTTAGACATGAACTAATATATATATTCCTAGTAGTTCTGTAATAGTTCCCAAAAAACTAGTTCAGTTGGATATATTAGGCAACCTCGGTATGTAAGTTAAAGCAGGCCCCCAGCTTGTACTCATGTTTTACAAATAATTCAATTATTGTATATGAGTGTCATTATTTGAAATTTAAGGCATGTTTGATCACTGTGAAGCACACATATGCCCAAGTCAATTTTTTTGTCCAAATAAGGAGTCTACAGGATATTCTTTTAAGTCCTCCTTTTGTCCCTCATAGTTCCATTAGATTTTTAAAAAGAAAAAAAATAAAGGTTGTATCACCTTAGAATTAAATTATTATTCTTTGCCCCTGCATTTTTATACTTTTTTCTAGTCTTAATAAAATTTATTCAGCAGATGACTACTGCAATAGCAATTGAAGATGTTCGCAGAGAGGTGAAGATATTAAAAGCTCTATCTGGCCATGAACATCTTGTCAAATATCATGATGCTTTTGAAGATGCCAACAATGTGTACATAGTAATGGAGTATGTCTTTTATTGTTGCATTAAATATCATTTAATTTATGATTTATGACAACTTTATGGTATGCTTTTTATCCCTATAACCAACCTCACATAGTGGGTAAAGCTTGACTATTCTGTTTTTGTGATTCATTATCATCCATAATGAAAATTTGGTGTCAGATTGCTAGAGAACTGAATCAGTATTGTCTTCTTTATACATTTGGTTAATGAGCAGTCACTTTGAACTATAAAAGACATTGTTGTTTATATGCAGATCATTTTTCTATTGGGACTACAATTAATATGCAGTTTCTTACTTTTGGTTCTCATTTCTTTTGTTCATTCTTTTGCCTGTTCCAAAGTTTTAAACAAGTTCAACTGCATGTAGATTAGATGTTGCTTTATTTCTAAGTTTCTACATGGCATGTATTTCTTTGGGGAATATTTGCTAAGTTGTTTAATTGTTGGGGGACATGCATCTTAGAACTGTAACTACATCATACAGTGACCATTTTTTCTTTCTTACCAGATTGTGTGAAGGTGGGGAGCTTCTTGACAGAATTTTGTCAAGGTTAGCCTTTTATTTATGTTTTATTTATTTTGAACTTGGTATAATCTTTTTACTTACTGATTAATGCTTACTGTCAAATTAGGGGAGGAAAGTATTCAGAGGAGGATGCCAAGGTTATAGTTTTGCAGATCCTAAGTGTAGTTGCTTTTTGTCATCTTCAAGGTGTTGTGCACCGGGACCTTAAACCTGAGGTTTGTGCTTTAAATCTTCATCACCATAATAATTTGTAATGATCACATTTAGCTCTGTTTTTCTATCTCGAGTTCTACTAATATAAGAATTAGAGTATCAATAATGTTGTCCATCCTTTGTCGGAGCTTGCTTTTACAGAATTTCCTCTTCACTTCAAGAAGTGAAGATGCTGACATGAAGCTTATTGATTTCGGTCTATCTGACTTCATCCGGCCAGGTAATTATTATAGTGGTTCTATATTTTTTACCCTTTTCCTTCCAAAGCAGACTCTCTTGTTGACATATTAGAAGTATTAAATAAACAGCTAGCTACTAGAAATGCACACTTCATTGCTTCTGCTTACCTTTTGCATAATGCTCTTGGGTGACATCTTATTGATTGTTGGAGGTATATAGGTTTCCAGCTTCCTTGAAAATTTACGTGGGGTTTTACAGCTCATCATTCCAAGTGTCATTTGATTTGGTTCTAATTGTCACCCATCTGCAACTTCAATACATTTTAAAACCAAATATCGAGATTGAAGATATAAGTGTGGTTTCTGTAAATGTTTGATGTATATTATGTAAAAGGAAAATTTGAATGATGTGTCAGTAGAATAATGCATTTGTGTCTCAGTAGTCTGCCCCATGTACTCATTACCTGAAAACTGCTTCCTTTCATTCATTATTGGTCGAATATTTGTGGATTTAAGACCATCCTTCTTAACTTTTCCCTTCATGTGTTTGATTGATATACAGATGAACGGCTGAATGACATTGTTGGGAGTGCGTATTATGTTGCACCTGAGGTCCTTCACAGGTCATATAGTCTTGAAGCAGATATATGGAGTATTGGTGTTATTACCTATATCTTATTATGTGGAAGTCGACCTTTCTGGGCACGAACAGAATCTGGAATTTTTCGTGCAGTGCTTAGAGCTGATCCTAACTTTGATGATTTACCTTGGCCTTCTGCCTCTGCAGAGGCCAAGGACTTTGTAAAACGGCTTCTAAACAAGGACTACAGGAAAAGAATGACAGCTGTCCAAGCTCTAAGTAAGTGCTCTTATCTATTAAATAAGTATTGCTCGCACAATATAAATTTCTAGATCTGTCATTGGTTGGGTATTTATCAATTGGCATCAAAGTTGATTATCAAGATTTTTAAAAGGGCTACATGGAAGGTTCTGACTAATGACGAAGTTAAGTGAAGTGTTGTAGAGTATGAGTTGGTAGTTATTTGGGGTGGTGCTATGATAGAGAATTGGGTGTTACATTTACCTAAGTCCAACATTGGGTAATATAAGATGTTTGGTGAAGTATTTAAGTATTTGGTTATTCCTCCTTAACGACTAGCTTTTAGATTGGATTCCTTGAGTGCTTCGATACTTGTCTATTAACTGACTCATGAAAGAATTACTTATGTGTAACATTGGTCAGATAGTGGTTGCGCTGCGCCTATCTAATCTTTTATAGGTTTCATTTAGTCCAGGAGTAAGATTGTACTTGCTACCTTTTTGACTGGAGGACACTAACTTTTTCCTATTAGTAATGAATTTGCATAAAGGTACTGACAATGTTTTTCTAAATTGAATCTGTTAAACTAATTACTTCATACTTCTGTACATGCAGGTCATCCTTGGTTGAGGGATGAAAGCCGTCCAATCCCTTTAGACATATTAGTTTATAAACTAGTGAAGGCTTATCTTCTTGCAACACCACTCAAACGTGCAGCAGTGAAGGTATTATTTAGATCCTTTTCCTTGAATATGCTTATGCTGAGTTTAGCTTTCAGTATCTTACTTCATGTAAATACTTACTTCTATCTTAACATTTGTTACCTACTACTATCTCTCGCACATGTCTGTGCAGAATTTATGTATGTTTGTGCCATTTTTTTCTTCTAATTTTACTAGCAGTACTTCATCCCTCAACTGATATCATATGCATTTTCCTTCATGATGATATTTTCCCTACTGACTATGAATATAATCATGATGTTTCGGTGTGTGGTGAGGAGAGCCTCCTTAATGCTTCTTTTTTCAATAAGAATGAAAAGAAAAATATGTGCTGTTTATGGTTTATTGTGAATTATGATGTTTATAAATCTAATGCTTTTTGGGAAACTCAAGTTGTGTTCTTATTTATTTGACATAAAGTTTCATCAATGGACTTCTTTTTAAGAAACATTGTTTAGCAATTTTTACCAGTTCTGACATTAGGTTATTGTCTATTGAATATTTTTCTGTCCTGTATTTTAACTGATCTTGTGGCTTCTTTTATCTAGGCACTTTCAAAAGCCTTGCCAGAGGATGAATTGCCCTACCTTAGGGCACAATTCAGATTGTTGGGACCCAATAGAGACGGACTCATCTCCCTTGACAATTTCAAAATGGTTTTCTACTGCTTCCCTATAAAATCCTTAGAATCCATATGGTTGATAAATTAAAGTTTTTAATTGTGACTGGCGGGAAGGGCAAGGGGTGTTAGAAAATTGTCATTTTCACAGCACAACCTGCCTTTTTTTTGTCTTAGTTCATATTTGTGTGGAAATAATGGATGTGTTTTTCCTGCTTTGAATGGTTTTGGTTGTTTTCCTGCCCTTTCTTTAGAATCCATTAATTTCCATGATTCACAGCTTCAAAGCAAACTTTGCAGGCTCTTGTACACAATGCAACTGATGCAATGAGGGAGTCAAGGGTTGTTGACATCATAAATGCGGTGAGCCATTATTCTTAAAAGTTGTATTGAGAGAAATATCTTTGTCATGTTCAATCTGACACGCCAGTATATACATTTTTCAAAATGTTCTTTTTATATTAATAGCACATTAGATTGTTGATCTACTATTTTTGACTTAATTGTTTGTAAGTTCCTACATGTACTAGTGCTAAGTGTGTATATTTTCTTGGTTGAATGATTGTATAGATGGAGCCACTTGCCTATAGAAAGATGGACTTTGAAGAATTTTGTGCAGCTGCAATTAGCACATACCAATTGGAAGCACTTGATAGGTGGGAAGACATTGCCTCAACTGCATTTGAACATTTTGAGACAGAAGGGAACCGTCTGATATCAGTTGAAGAATTGGGCAGAGTAATTACAATTTTTTCTTTTTCTAACACACAATCTGTTCTACCATATATATGACTTGGTATGTTGTTTTGCAATGCTTATCTATGTTTTTTATATTTTCTTTATGGCCACAGGAGTTGAATCTTGGGCCTTCAGCTTATTCAATTCTCAAAGACTGGATAAGAAATAGTGATGGAAAGCTTAGCTTACTTGGATATACAAAATTTTTGCATGGTGTGACTCTCCGTAGTTCAAACCCAAGACACAGGTAGTCTTGGATTGGACCCTTTGACATATAGTTTGAAGATGCGGGAAGAAAAGTAGATCTAGAGAATTTTTTTCTTCATTTTTCTTTCATGGTGGAAAAAAATAGGATTTGTGTAAATGAATGTCTTACAAAGTCAATACAGGGAATGCTGAGTGAATTACATGTCAAATGCTTGTTCCTTAGTCCATTTCGCAAATGATATGGGTCTGCTCCCATGAATATTCATTAACTTGTGAATGCCTTAAAAAATCATATAGTCAAAATTAAAGCAATTTATCCAAATTGGCCTTTTACTGTCATTATCAGGAAAATAGGTTTATCTGTTTTGATGCTTTATTTTCATGAGCGTGCGTTAAGCAACAAGAACACATACCTCAACATTTGTGCCTTTGCAACTTGATTGCTGAACTTTTAAATTTTCAAAAATAATCAATCTTATTACCTGTTGAAGTAAAAAGCGAATTTCTGCAAATATAAGATTCTCTACCTTGCAAATAGACCCTCATCTCAATCATAAACGTGTCTTTTAATTGTCACTGATGAAGAGGTTTGGTTTTTATTATCGTTTAGTCTCGTACTAAACAACATAAGAATCACACTTTTGGAACAGTGGCTACCTGAAGCAAAAAGGCACATGTTTTTTTTACCAAGTTATATTGTAGCACAAGATAAGGAAAAATAAAATTTTCTTGAGAAAGTAATTAAAACAATAGAGTAGAAAAAATAACGAGAATAACATACCTTGAAGGAATGAGATTATGATTATGTCCAAACAATATCTACGTTGAAAAGTAAAATTCAAGAGTGAGAACGAAGGGTGAACGTGACTTAGAGGACCATTTTGAATTTTAGAAATAAGAAAATAGAACGCAGAAAGAGAAAAGTTCTCTTTTCTAAAATAGTTAGGACTAAAAATATTATCAAAAAAAGATTAATGCATAATAAACGTACAATTTAAGGTGATTAAACTTTATCGTCACTTGCTTAAAGTGAAAACCTGAAATTGGAACCGAATAAACTATATTTTAAAATAAAAGCAAATATTGACTCAGTTCATAAGTGTGTAAGAGTTTAATAGAATAAAATTATCAATTGCATGTAATTGAAGTAAAGTCAACAAAACACTGCCCAATGAAACAAAAATCAATGTATTAAATACTTTATTAAAGTAAAAATTATATTTTTATTATCGTATGGAGTATTTGTACATGTGGTGGACTCTATAGCTTTATGGACATTTTTTATAGTTGAAGATGTTACAAAGAGATAATGTTCTTTCCCTCAATTGGATTTAAATCTAATTCTTTGTATCTTACAAATTATTTTATAAAATAAAATTTATATTTTATTTAGAAGTGTTCTTTAAAATCTTATAAGACCTATTTATAAGATGAGATTTGCACCTACTTATATACTATACTATGAAATGTAATGAAGTATTTCCAACACACATCATTTAGGAAATGACTCTATACCATATTAAGAAGTTTAAGTTTAACTTAACATCATAAAACTGGTACCACTTATATACTATAAAATGTTTTATATTTTATTTAAAAGTGTTCTTTAAGTCTAACTAAACCTCATAAGACCGATAAAAAAAAAACCTCATAAGACCAATTTATAAGATGAGGTTTGCAACTACTTATATACTATGAAATGTGATGAGGTATTTCTAACACACATAAAGAAATGATTCTGATATCATATTAAGAAATGAACTTTAAGTTTAACTTAACATCATAAAACTGGTACTCACTTATATACTATAAAATGTTTTAATCTATAATCGATGTGAGATTTATATAATATGTTTATTTTTAATTAATGAAAAATCTTCAAAGATAAACACAAGTACAGTGTAAAATACTTTTAGAGGCAATATTTAGCAAGCTAGAGAAAACATTTGGAGCACTGAAGCGAGTTGCAAGAAGAAGTGAACCAACCATAGTAACTTATAGTGGCTGCTTTGGTTTAGTTATAGTGACTGGAAATTGTACAGAGTTCATGTCTGTTTCACGGGAAGCTTCCATGACAACAAAAAGAAGATAACTTCCTTTCTGTTATCTTATGAATCTCGTATATGCCATTTTCATGCTGGTCCCATTGCCCTCACCAAAGACCCTACTAACTTTTCCACAACCATTAATGCCATATATACGCCAAAAACAAAGAAGAAAATAGGTGATAAAGTGGGTGTCTAAAATTCCAATTTCACAAATAAAAGCACTCATTTTTGTTTATCCAGGTTCATAGTTCAACTAACTGCTGCCACAGGAACAATCATTTTCCTGATGTGGAAGGCAAACTTTGTTATCATATTTTCCCACTAGCTTGTTGATTTGGGAAGGTGTCTAGTCATGTTTCTTTATAGAAAAAATATCACCACAAGGAAGTAATTAAATATTAATTAATTTTAAAATTAAAAAATAATTACTTACTATATTAACTAAATTAAATATTAATTTTAAGATTAAAAAAATTATTAATATTTAAAATAATTTTTAAATTAGTATTTAATTAGTTATCAAAATTT
>Ga0123341_1003888_pt1 | contig 12960 bp, 6 predicted proteins | sample Turbeapinknodule_FD_89959 | JGI IMG/M metagenome (GOLD analysis project Ga0123341, IMG submission 89959) | Root nodule microbial communities of legume samples collected from Mexico - Turtle bean Mexico pink nodule | ecosystem: Host-associated > Plants > Roots > Nodule | place: Mexico: Nepantla... | reverse complement strand
AGTTACGAGAGTCCTTATACAAAACTTAAGGAAAAAGGAAAGTATGTTCAACAAAATTATTCATTTTATAATAGTATGCCCTGATTCTTGAAACAGATCATTCTTAAGATAAAAAAAAAAAGAGTGAGAAATTACTGTGTTTGATTCTATTGATAATAAGAGGTTTCAGACATGGCTTTCTTGTTAGTTATTCAAAGGTTCCCCAATTTTTTTCCCATGAAACATGGCCAATGGACAAATGATATGGAAAAAAATTCCACACATTCACATGCAATACCCAAGAATGGTTTATTTACTGGAAAAGTATAAGGAAGTGAAGTTTCCAGAAATTTAATTGAAATTGAAATACTATATGAACATGCAGATTAAGTCAACCACTTAAAACAACGCGTAGAGTTTTAACCTCTAACATAGTAAATCATTGGTGTTAAAAACTATAATATTTTGACCAAACATGTAGGACAAAATCTAGAACTAGTCACTGGAAATACATTTATTTTTGTAATTTTTTTAATTCTTTAGCATGTTTCTGAGAACCTTGATTCTAACAAAACCATATTAACAAACTCCATGTACATGGATCAATCCAACCCTATAAAGATTTAATTACACTGGCAAAACGTTAAGAAGAGAAAGATTGAAATATGAATCTGTCTCAAGAACGTCACCAACAAAAAGTGAACATATTTACAAGGAAACTATCCTATTTCCAACTGGGAAATAGAAGAAGAAACCCCATAAAGAAAAACAGAAACGGGTTATATCAGAAAATGAATTCTCACCAGCTTTTCTGGTGGCCATGTTTCCTTGAACTCTTGCCACTGGAATAAGCCTTGAAATCGCCATTTCTTGGAGATGCTAACTCTTCAGGATTCACCATCTTCAGGTCATTCAACCATCCCCAAACATAATCACTCTTCTTACAATTCATCACCGATTTCTTTGGCTTTGAACTATCAGAATAACATTCACTCAAGGTGGGAACCACATACCACACAACACAAGTGCAAAGTGTTGCAACAGATCTCCCAAACACAATCAAAAAAACCAAAATCAAAACCACAACCGCTGGCACGTAGAAAGAAGGCCACTTCAGCATATCCCAAGAAAAGCTTAAATTCTTCTTCTTATGAGAGTCCAACTTTTTGTGTTGTTGCTTCATTTCTTCCACGGTTGCTTCTTCAGCTGATTTCTCCAATTGCTCCGAGAAAGATGTCAAGTGTTGTATTCCGAGTTCTTCACTCGTGTGTTTCTTGTTCCGATCCTTGCTTTTCACTTTGACCACTATGGGAACGAAATCATCGCTTGAATACGCAAACCGAACCAAAGATATCTCCTGAGGACTGCTTTGAGAGTAAACCTTTTGCCTTCTCTCGTCGAGATCGGCCAAAAGTGCTGAAAATTTATCTAACCCTCGATCGGAGTAGGGGTTGTTGCTTCTACTTTCTTTTTTTCTCTTGGACCTCTTGGGGCTTGAACATGGTGCAACATCTTCTTCTTGGTGCTGGAAACTGCCACAGACAAAATGGTTCAACATGTGTGGAAAGAACAACACAACAGATTTCGCTTAACGTTGTTGGGCGGAGTTTTCTGAGAGTTTAAGATTATTGCGAAACAAAGAGAAGATGAATTGAGAAATATATCTATCGCGGTTAGGACTATGACTTGACTGGATCCAATCAAATAATAAACAAAGCCAAACACGCCTTAGGGTCAAATCAAACTGCTTCAAATTTAATCATCAAGATTTTCCAACGTGGCTATCTTGATCTTTGACTTATTCGAGAGAGAGAGAGAAAATTTGCTTCATTGCTTAGGCTATTCTTTCAAATTTCAAACACTGTAATGAAAAGAATTGTTTTTTTCTTTTAATTTAAACATACTTGTGGAGGAGGGAATTGGTTAAATGAAGAAGTCTTTGTCATTCATTAATGATACCAAATTGGAGAACACCTACTTCAATGTTTTTTGTTTTATCAATTTCAGATATATGAATAATTAAGACATTTTAAATATATTTTTTTCTATAAATAGTAATGGAAAATTATAAAAAAAATGAACTTTATCATAAATTTAGATTAGTATTTATAAAGATTATTTTATATCACTTCTCCTAATTTTTTTATTTTAAATTTATGTAAAAAGTAATTTTAGTTTATAAAAAAGGTAGTTTTCTTTTATTTTTCTTAGAAACGTTTATGGATATACTTTTCCAAATATACAGGTTGAATTTTTAGAAGGAAAATGGGTTGATTGAGATCGAATGTGAAGCTGCGGCAGCAGGGAAAAAACAAGAAAACAATCGTGATTTACAATGCTTGGTAACACGAAGTTTCCAAATTAATCAACATATAAAACTACTGCTATTTCAAACAAAATTAAATTTAATTGATACAGAAAAAGTCTATTTCAAAGACTTCCTTAAACATAACTTACTCCTTATATAAGAAGATTTAATTTAGATTCTTTTGTTTAGAATTTTCATATAAATTAAAAGTTACTTTTCATTAAACTATAACATTATCGCATTTTTAGATTATAATTAAAGAAAGTAGTGTAGTTTCCATCTATAACACACCTACTTGATCATTAGATGTCTCATACAAACTAATTAATTGTTTGTTCGAGTTATAAAATTTATTATTAATAAAATTGGTGAACACTATAATTGATAAAAGGGTTTCAAAAAAAGTATGTGGATCCAAAATCTACATATTAATAATTGTAGTACATGTTTTTATTTTTAATGTAAGGATTAAGCACAATAATAATCCTATTAGAAAATTCGTAGTTAAAGTTGTAGTGCACATAAAATTGTCATATACAATAAACATGCATTAAAACCAGTTGATACTGACTACAAAATATAAGTATTAAAAATATGTATTTTAATTTCTATTATTGATTTCTTAACGAGCAACTTCACACTTTAAATGAACAATCTTCATATTAACAAGTTTTATTTGTATACATGTATAGCTTTTATTTGTAAAAGTAATGTATATGTTAGAAATTCGAGTCTAACTTACCATGTATTTGATCCAGTTCACAAATTAACCAGCCAAAATACAATATATTAATCTAGGTTGGCAAGGTCAATCCATTTTCCTTTAAATGCAATAAAAATAAAATAAACATATTTTTATAAAAAATCAATATTAAATTCAAAATTTTGAACCTAACAAAATAACTTACACTACCAAAGAAAATCAGATTGTATGAATTAATAAAATAAAATAATTAGGTGGGTTAGTAGATTAATCCATGGTGACCCGCATTCAAACCCATTTTAATGCCCCTAAAATATGTTCACTAAAAACATTCAAAATATCAAAATTTTGATTTCATTAATTAATATGTACAAGTTTGTAATTAATATTTTCAATTTAGATTCACATTCTTGAAAGTTTACACAATCATAACTACCATTTATAAGACACTATTTTTCTTTTGTAGTTTCTAAAATTTACTGAAGATACCTTTGTTATTGTATGTTCTTTATTAGAATTATTTTGAATACAAGTGCCGGTGCAGTTAGAAACATTCTCAAACCTGTAGAAATTCAGTTCGGTGAAATTTCCTATTATTCAATAATATTCACGGGTTGGGAATTACACGTTAATCATTTGACATGTTCAATGTCAAAACTCTGCATTTTCCTATATTTTACATCCTTCAAGAAACCGTGGCTCTGAAGCATCCTCATCACGCATTTTCTTCAGTCAACCGCATTAATTTAACATGTTTATGGAAACTATCCATCTTATGGTGGAAGAAGGGTGCCTCTGACCATATAATAGCATAATACATTCGCCCAGCATTTCAACTGTTATGATGTCATTTAGAAAAAAATGTCATTTTAATTATTGAAATTATAAACAATTAATATAGTCTCTCTTTTTATAAAATGTAATTCATTTTAGCCCTTTGTTGTATTAATAGATATCTCAGTTCCACCCTAAAACTTATCAGCCCCAAAGCGAAAACTTATACGCTTGATGCGATAATTAAGATGAAATGACTTAAAAAAACAAAACTCTCATCCAGGATTATAATATTATACAGTCAACCACATCTGGAACATTTTTTTAGGCACAAGCTATCAGTAGAGTTCACCATGGCTTCACAGGTACGCAAAACAACAACCAACAGGGAATGGAGAAAGTAAAAATACTCACCAAAGTGCCATTCTCTTTAATTTATTCACCTTTCCCCATCATTCATTATCATCAATATTTTCATCATCCTTCATGTACTTCTCTTGCACTGCTGCAACTGTAGATTGCTGAATTAAGGGAAGCTCAGAATTAAAAGAATCTGACCAGAAAAGAGGTCAAAGGAGAATAGGCAATAAAATTAATACATCCATGATTATCAGAACACTGGTTAAGACTACAGCATTAGCAATCTCAAAAGCAACTTAGAGACTATTGATCACACAAGTGATTGTCTAACCACATCTGATATCAATAATGCAAGGTAATGTTCTAATGAGGTTGAGAGCAATGTCATAATTTCTGTATATCAAATACAAATATGTAATAAATCCTCAAAGGAACAACGGAAAAATGTGCCCACTTACCTGCAGAGTTACAGAGCTGATTATGATGTTCAAATCATCTAAAAGGTTGGCCATGTAATGCTCCCATGAACAACTGATTTAAAAAACAGGGCAAATTTTCCTCCAACCAAAACATTTTCCAAAGAGGTTTTACATGAATATTCTAATGCTAATGCATTGAATCCAGAATCCACAATAATTTAGTTAACGTGTTCCCCAAAGGAAAGACAACTATTGTGTTTATAATGTATATGATACCACTTACGATCACTGTTATTATAGGCTGCCAAGAATCAGTTAAAAACAGTATATGCATTGGAAAGCAATGAGCAAGGGTAGTCCCGTCATGCAATAGTGAAAGTTATGGTAGTTTCTATAGTAAATCATCTCAACTGTTCAGAATTGAGAATAGATGACAAAAAAGGATATCTATAATAATCCCAATCAACCGCACCAACTGCAATCTTGCTAAATTCAACTGCACTTCCTTCTATACCGGTAAATATGTACCCATTGCATTTGTCTATCAGCTTCACTAAATTCCCTACACTCTCTTTGTCCTGAAAAAACAAATTCGAATTCAGGATTCCAAAACATTTGATGCAAACAGATGAAAATACTGGGAATAGTTAGTTTACCTGAATATCTAAGGTTGAAAAACTCACAAGACTGAAGTTCTCAATAACTTCACATAGTTCCTTTGTGAGCTTTCTGCAAATTTCATTAAGATAAATACTACTACTCAGAATAACAACAAATGTCAATCTGAAGGATGAATTCGAGAACAGAAGAAGGTGATCAACAAGAAAGAGTTAAGTATGATGTATACTCACAAAACAATTTCTGACACATGTTAACGTTCCTTTATTACCATTTCCAACATTTTATTTACTTTGTAAGGCTAACATTTAAAATGTACTCAGAATAAGGAAACATAAATCCCAAATATAAACCGAGGAATTTGATTAATCCATCCACATTGGCATATTTCAACATCTAGACAGTTTGGATCCTAGCCCATTATAAACATTGCAAGTGACCCAAATGAATGAATCATTCAATTAATACATATTTTTCTTCTTTCTTTTAAACAAAATTGTTGCACATTTGTCATTATAAGTTGCTACAACCAATGGAGCACCCTAATGAGAAATTATATATGCAATGTTGGTGTATGAATATTATTTTAGACCAGTAGCTCTCTATCATAGAGGGAGCTGTTGACAGAAGCACTAAAATTTAAAATCTGTCTTTATTCCTTTTCGTCTAATGAGTAGTATACAGAAATAAATTTAAAACAATGTAGCTTTGCAACGATTCAGTATGGCCTCAATGGCCAGGGTAGACAAGATATAGCAAGATGCAATAGGTCTCTTTGGATAAATTGTTCTCCATAAGCATTTCAAGAAGAAGAAATTAAGAAGCAAAAAAATAAAATGAGCATCCATAAACTAAATTTTACACTGTTATTCCAAACAGAACTAATGTTAAATTCTGCATCTTATCTTAAGAAAGAAAACAGTTAAATATTATCAACAGAACTACAAAATATCAAAATACTATTAGAAACAAAAGCTGGTTAGCAGTCAAAGAATCACCATAGCACATCACACCTGTACTTAGCAGAGCGAGGATCTTGATCAAGATGATACTGTAAATGTGACAAGTCTTGCACGTCTGTATAGAAATCAAGGTTAAAGGCTGCAACAATCAAACATAAAGTCAGCATGTAAATCTGTCACTGTAACCAGAATAAAGTAAAATACTCCTAACGCCTGAGATCTGAAAATGAGTAATGACTGCACCTAGCTTTCCGTAGCTCTCAATTAAATCAATTTTTGACAAGACATTTATGTGAGGGAGTTCTAGATGTAGCATTGTGGACAAGGATAAAAGCAATGCACTAATATACTTCCCAGGGTCACTGCAAAGATGGGCATCAATCAAATGTACTGCCGTTAACTGCATAGAATAAACATATAAATGAGTTCATAAAGTAACATACGGTTTGACACCAGTAAGACGTAACAAACAGTACTATACCCTTAGGTTCAATTTCTTTATGAGCTTCATGATGACATTCTTGGCATTTGAATGAAGAAAAAAGAGCTCAACTTGGCCAGGAAAATCAAAGAGTAGGTAGTGATCTGAAATGTAAATACTGCCAGGTTACTATAGTGTGTTGTTAACAGAACAAGTAGGGTCTAGATAAGAATAATTTTGGAATTGAAAGTTTGATATTTAGCCTGTACATCTAGAAATTAAGGCACAATAATGGACCGACCTTTCAGAAGAGGTTCCAATTTTGCTTCCAACCAGTCGATATTTTTCTCAAGATAATCCATGCAATACACAAGACCTGCTTGTACAAGACAAGAAAAATTTCTGAATACGTAAACAGCAAGGCAACAATACATTTGAAAAGCTGGTGTGGCACATTCAAAGTTCCTTTTACAAGAACCATTGCACACTGAGTAACTTGTTTAACTTGTGGTAATAAATTTACACAGCATAATCTAGAAAACCATCAGCCCATGTCTATACTTTCAGTAGTCCAATACACCCAGTACTATGGTTCCATGGCATTAGAAAGGAATTTCTCTTAAAATAAATAAATAAATAAATAGTTTCAACAAAAGAAGGAAGTGGCTTACCCCCATTTGGACCAAGCGAATGTTCCACCATTACATCACTTAGTTTCACAAGATCCTCGATGTTCACAGCACATTCATAGCTATATTCTTCATTAGGGGAAACCATAACATTTGAACCATACAACTAAAACGGGACACATCAATAGAACTATACAGCTAAGATGTGTACTTTTGAGAACAACACTGTAAAAGAGTGGAAAGGATACGGCAATGAATCATTAGCAGGATCCAAATTGATAACAGCAACCTTCCTAGATTCCAAAGCAACGCAAGGCAAATACAATACCCAAAATTAATAAGAAAAAACCTACAATCAGCATAATAAGAAATAGTTCTATATGTAATAATATCCCTTTAGAGAGCAAGGCTTACCTTCCAATGAGACTCAGAAACTGAGACATGCCATTGCAGTAAGTTGTTTTGCCAGAGCCAGGAGGCCCAACTACTATTTGCCCAAACACCATTTTCCTTCCTTCCTTGTGACCCAATGCTACCTCTCTACATAATAATAATAATAATAACAAGTCGAATTAAACCTTCTAAAAGGGCAAAGCAGAATCTGAATAACTGATTTGAGATAAATCAGTTTTCAAACTGGAAGATAGGAAGACGATAAAAGACGATTCCAACATAAGAGTTCGGAATATTTATATGCATGAACATAAATTATAAATTAAAAATACACTCCAAATCTAAATGGGGAAGCAAGATCACAACACTGAGAAACAATATGTTTTAAAATGCTATATTTTACTAAAATGATAAAATAAGAAGTATCTATGAGAATAAAAACTCTGAACAGCAAAAACAAAGACCGACGCACCCCAACAGTAGTGTCACTGTCGGCGAAGACCAACGACGATGAAGACAACACCGGCGATGGTGACGCGAACCTTGTCGGCGGCGATGAAAGCGTCGGAAATAGCGACGCGTTATAATGGGTAAGCTGTGATGATCGGCGACACAGTCGAGCAGAGCAGGAAGTTGTTTGGTTCTGATTTGCGATGGAGAAACCTAGGAAAAAAAAACTTTTTTAATTTTTTGAATTGGGTCATTATAAACCCTACCCTTCCACGCTTAATTTTGAAATTTAAATAAAATGTGTTTATTTACAAAAAAGAAGGGGCATTCCGAGAATCGAACTCGGGACCTCTCGCACCCAAAGCGAGAATCATACCACTAGACCAAATGCCCTCTTTATTATATTAACGAATCGAAAATATTAAACCTTTTTTTATTGACACTTTGCTTACCTGAATGCAAACTGTGGAGTTGCATAGTGTGGGACAATAAGAAATTAAATGCAAGCTGTCGTCATAATTTGAGTGTTACTGAAGATTGCAGACACACCAAACCCATCATTGTAGGTAGTTTGTGCTAAATTATAGCTCTGATGTTGATCCCCCATCTTTTCCATATACAAATAAAATCGCCAACGCAATATATCATAACATATTTCACTCCTCCACCTCCTACTCCAAATGCTAAACGTAAAAGTAGTGCAACTTTAGAAAATTCAGGTGCCTATAAGGGTTGCATTGGAATGCCATTCATCCCTTGTAACTGAAGAAAAATCTCAGATACTGTTTCAAAAGTGGGATTCGACAATGAAACCAAGCCAGCTGGATGTTGAACAACGCAGTGCCATGGAACCCCACGTTACAAACTGGCTTTCAAATCTAATACGTATAATTTAATCATCTTATATCTGTATCATTAATAAAACAGTTCTGTGTGTAACTCTTTATATCTTCATAATTGTTTTTGGTTTATAATAATTTAGCTGTTTTAATTATATTGATTGTTTTTCATAACCATATAAAAAGTGTGGACACAGGCTATATATTCCTTAATTAATCAACTAAGGACTTAGTTGGAGACTTTGGCTATTCTATTAGGTCAAACGCCAGTGAGTTATGATCGGTAGGGTCATGGTCTCCACCTATCTTGCATTATATTTATATCTGAAATAATGATTATACATCTTCCAAACTTCATAAAGTAGTAAAAATACAAATTTAATGATGATGGTAGGAAAAAAAAAATCCCCATAACACTGTAATTGGAAGTTACTGCTGTATATGTACTTGGCTCAAAAGTTAAACTTCATCTTTTTTGTTGCGTACAAATTATGTTATTGTGGCTGTTTCTTGTCTTTTAGTGTGACGCATTTAACTTAACAGTTGAAGACATTAAAAATGTGTAGGAGAAAACGTGAGTTAGGTGGTTAAAATATTAGACAAAATGATTGTGAATGACAGTATATTTGTTGGGGTGTCTGCTTTTGTCTCCTGCCTCCCACATTTCACCACCCCCTTTATCCTTATCTCCTCTTCTTCATCGTTTTGCTCTTCCCTTACCAAGAAAAATCTACTTAAGCCACACAGGGATCATTTGCACCTTGCTAAGGGGAGAAAATAGGAAAATATGGCATTTGCAGGAACAACTCAGAAGTGCATGGCTTGTGACAAAACAGTTTATCTGGTTGATAAGTTGACAGCGGATAATCGAGTGTTCCACAAGGCTTGCTTCAGATGCCACCATTGCAAAGGAACACTCAAGGTCTGTCTCTTCTAACTAACATCTTTGGATTTGTATCTACAGATATATGATATAATAATTCTTCATGGTTTTGTAGTGTTTCTATTCAGATCTTTCTGTCCCTGGATCTGATGTCTTTGACTAATAATTCGGTTTTCAAAATTATACATTTTCATCCCAAGACACTTCCTGTGCCAGTTCCTGATATTATTATAACTTCAATGTTTTCGATCATGTCTCCTAATAATTTTCTTTCCAAAAGTTCACTTGGATTTCATTTTGCCAAATTGAACGCCAGGTTGTGAAATTAAACAGTGAAAAATAAACCTCAAAACAATCCATCCAAAGTTATATTGCTAAATCTATCTATTACTCTTATTTATTTTATTTTCCTTTTTTTAGTTTGTTCATTCAGATACGTGGATCTAACTCCGCCTTCTCCTTTCACTTGTTTTTAATCAAAAACTAAAATTGATTTGGAAATCTTTAGTTTTTATATGATTACCCTGATGTTCTGCTAATTTTCCCGGCAATGTGTATTGATTTTTCTAAAGTTTACTGTTTCAAGGCGTGTAACTGGAGTTGTTTTTTTATGAAATATACTGATTTAGTAATGTTTTTGCAGCTTAGCAACTATAACTCTTTTGAGGGAGTTCTTTACTGCAAGCCACACTTTGATCAACTGTTCAAAAGAACTGGTAGTCTTGACAAAAGCTTCGAAGGTAACAAAGGATCCAAAATCCAATTATTCAAGGCCTTGCTATTTTTTTCTTCTTCGGTCACTTATCCTTATTTCCTTTTGGCTGATCAGGGACACCAAAAATTGCTAAACCAGACAAGACAGGCGAAGAGGTAACCAATCTTACATCTTGATGCTTACTAATGTACAATAAAACAGGTTAACACACTCCGTTAAGCATAAATTTTATTATTGATAAAAATTTATTCAAAGTTATATATATTTTTTGTACATTCAATTCTTAATGAATCTATAATTTATAATAAAGTTAAATCAATAATAAAAAATATTTTAGTTGTTGGCACTCGACAACATGTTAGTTACCTAGCATTTATCTAATTTTGGGCTGTATCTAATCAGAAACCTGCAGCAACAACAGTCTTGAATATGTTTGGTGGAACCAGAGATAAATGTGCTGGTTGTCAGAAAACAGTGTATCCCACCGAAAAGGTAACAACACAACCTTTAATTTCATCAGACATTTTTGTGCCACCATTCATAACATAAGTGCAAAGAATCCATCGCACCTCCTTTTCTAATCTAAACCATGATGCCAAGTGCTAAAATTTTCATTCTATTACAGAAAAGGGATATTAAGTTTTATATATTTTGAAATGGTGTAGGTCACTGTGAATGGAACTCCTTATCACAAGAGTTGTTTCAAATGCACTCATGGAGGGTGTGTTATTAGTCCCTCTAATTACATTGCACACGATGGCAAACTCTACTGCAAGCACCACCACATCCAACTGATCAAGGAGAAGGGAAATTTAAGCCAGCTTGAAGGTGACCACGAGAAGAATGCAATTCAAGAGAAAACCAACGGTGAAGTAGTTGCAGCTGAGACATGAACTGAAATGCTGGACTTATGACAAAGTCTGAGAATGAATATTCCCTTCCTCAAGTTCCATATTTCTGTATATCATGTGTTTATGCTATATCTCTCTCATGCTTTACCATTATTACTGAGTCCAGAATACTCTTGAAAAATATGATATTCCCTTTTCTAGTGGGTGGGGTGTGTGGAAATCCATCTTTTGTTTCTGTTGTGAGTTGTGGATACAAAAATGAGACATCAATATGGCATTCGATTCTGAATGTGCTTCAGAAGCCACTGCTACTGAATTTCTTAAAACTTTCTCTATGTATTCATATTGCTACAGATACGGCATCCTACTCTCGAAATTTCGCTTCCCACTCACCAATTGTCACCCAAATATTCAATGAAAGAAATAAATAAGTTCTATTTCAATTTCGTTGAACATATGCAAAAGCCTGTGGTTTATAGGATGGTGTGGGTAAAACCAGGACCAGTTTTGTCATGTTTCGGTTATTATATTTTTGTTATTTTCTCCCTTCTATCTTTAACTCTATCTCAACTTATACACCGAATGTGGAATCTCTCACACATTCTCTCAGGACACTAGTATTTCTTTTTATTATTATATATTTATAAATGATTGATAATGAATGATTAAATAAGTTTAATAAACTTTTATTAAGATAGATTCGAAAGAATTCTTGAAATTGAATTAAAAAGTAAAATTTACATTTATTTATATATTATGAAATGATTCCAATAAGTTTTCTTATTACTTTAGATTTAAATTTTACTTAGAAACTCAAGTTTGAATTTAAGTCTTCCACTAAGTAAAATAAAAAAAATCAAATCTATCTATAATATAAATGGAGGGCATTCTCATAAAAAGTTTTGACACATGGCAACCCCGCAAAATTCGTTAAAAAAGGGAAAATTCAAGCATTCAAAATTTTATCCAAAATATCTTTCAAGAATGCCATTCTACGATTGACACGTGGCACTCTCTACTCTCATTTAAACTAACACGTGGCACATCCATACTTTCTTCTTCCTTCACCGCGTCTCTCATTGCTCTGTCTCATTCTCTCTACTCTATTTTCTTTTTTGCTATTCTGTCACAATCACTGCTACTCTCTCATAGGTTCTTCGTTATTTCCTTCTTTGTGAAACTGAATGCCCGTATGTTCAAGCATTGTATCCTCCACCACGTCGGGGTAAAATGTTTTTCTTTTTTTTACGCATTGGAAAACAAAATTGCATCATTCGCTGAGTCTTTTTTAAAGTTGTAAGAACTTTGCGAGATGCGATTGGGTTCTTTTTCGAGATTTGTTGTTTAAATTTTAGGGTTTAATCATTATCGGAGTCATTTAGGTTTTTGAATATTTTCACTTGATTTTTAACCGTATTTTAAAACATTTTTTCTCAAAGACGTTCCCTTTTTATGGTTAATCTTTGTTTTTATGGTCAAAGACATTTGCTTCTACTAAATTCTGCACTTTAGATTATGACATTCATTTGGTCATGTGCAGGGTTTTTTTGTACATCTGCACATGTATTCTGCACTAAATTTCAGATAACGATTCTCTCACATTTTTTAAGATACTTAATACAATTATTTTCAAAATCTTAAACAAATACAAAATCT
>Ga0123341_1003887_pt1 | contig 12962 bp, 9 predicted proteins | sample Turbeapinknodule_FD_89959 | JGI IMG/M metagenome (GOLD analysis project Ga0123341, IMG submission 89959) | Root nodule microbial communities of legume samples collected from Mexico - Turtle bean Mexico pink nodule | ecosystem: Host-associated > Plants > Roots > Nodule | place: Mexico: Nepantla... | reverse complement strand
TATAAAACAATCGGTTGTTTCGACAAAACAATCGGTTGTTTTTCACTTAGTTTGAAAAACACTTTTCTTTTAAAAAGATTGAGAATGCCTATGCTTTGGATTCAATCAAGAGTGAATTACATAAATAATCTACCCCAGATGCTATCTAAGACAGCTCAGCAACAACAAGCACATCCAAACCTTCAACATCCTTCAAAGGGTTTGGATTCTTCAAAGCTTGAATACCACTTGGTTCAACAAAGGGAAGACACAAAAGAACTTTTTTGAAAATAGTTGCATATAAGAAGCAAAATGTATCCTCAGGGTCCGAGGATTCATCGCAACATATTGGCTTATCCTCCCTACACGGAACTATGTTCAATCTATCATCCTCTTTACCAAAATGACAACCACTTTTTCGTAAGGTTACAATAAGCTCATGTGAGGTGTAAGAAGAGGTTTCGTTAAAAGGGTTTGGGGTGCCCAGGGATACAAGGTTTTGTAGTCCATTGCAAGTTATATCTAGAACACAAAAACACAACACAAAGCAGATACAAATATCGTTTCGACTAAGCAGTATGAGCAAATTCAGAATAAAATAAGGGCATGTTCTAAGTCCGTAGAATGCAATAAGCAAATAAGCAACAATCATCAACAGAAGATGGTGAATCTAGGAGAAATTCTCATCTCAGGCAATATGAATAATAATGTGAACACTCAATGATGAGCTCAGGTAGTGTAATCAGCAAGATGAATGCACAATGATGGAGAATGGTGAAGAGGAAATACCTGTTACGATAAGTGGATGAGAGAAAGAAGTTTTCTTTGCAGCAGAAGGTCTTGATGGTGCAAGAGGAAGAGGAAAGCTCTAGGAAGAAGTTTTGATAGTGCGAGGAGTTTTCTGGGGAGTTAAAGATTGTATAAGGAAGAAGACAGAAGGAGAGGGTTTTAGAGATTTTGGGGAAATGAAACAGTAATATGTGAATAAACTTTAGAACGTTGGGAATGCCAAGCAGTAACGCTTTCCCACCGTTAATGAGGATGCAACGTGTACGCTTTGGATTGAGTGTGGAGATACATCACCTCAGAAACGCTTCGTGCACCGTGCCACACCTACCCACTAAGAAATTGTCAGGTCAGTCTCCAGAGCACTCAAAAGCCTTTTCACTTAGCCAAGCTCAGCTCGAGCCTGAGGCGCTTGTGTATCGGGTAGGAGTGCTCGGGACCTCGGTCTAGGCGTGTGGGTAGGTCAGCTCGGCTATTGGGTCCAAAGGGTGGGTCATGAGTTTGGCCTAGTTATATTGGTAAGCCTGATGGAGAATAATTAAAATAACAAGTTGGTCATATGTTGATATAAGATTATTAGTTAAATATATACGTAAATATATTTATTAAGCAGTTAGAATAAAATATATGTCAATATATTTGTAGTTATTAACTGAATAAACATATGCATAAAGTTGTTAATTGAAAAGATAAAGTTGTTAATAAGTAGAGAGCACCCGAGAATAAAGGTGCATAAGATTCTCTTATGTTGTAGCACCGTGAGTGAAGGTGCCGATGAACAAAATGTTTTTCTGTTACATATGCTTTCAGTTGAGATTAGATTCTCGTGAGTGAAAGTTGTTAAACGAGTAAGCTATAAAAGGGGCTTGAGACCCCAGGTAAAGGTCCGTTGTTTCTGAATACTAAACTAAAACTAGATACTTATCTTATTTTTGTAAGCTCTCACTGACTTGATCGTCGGAGTGTGATCAATAGGTAGAGCTCCCTCTGTCCCAACAGAGCCACGTTCCAGTGCAACGAGAAGACGCAAAACAATCTAGAGGAGACAAGTTAGAAGCGAAGTTTTCCACTCAAGTCAACTGGTGAGAAAGTCAACCGGCAAGAACAACGACAATGGAGGCAATGTGGCAGCGACAGTGGCGGCAAGAGCGACGACAAGAGTGGCAACAAAATAGTAGAGAAACGTGAACGGAAGAATCTTGTTCAGTGTGGATGCTCTCACGATGAAGAGAACAAAATAAGAGAGAAGCGACGAGGGGAGCGGTGGAGGCAACAGTTAGCAGTGTTGGTGGCAACAACGTTGACAGAAGCAAAATGAACTCTTGAGAAAGAAAACTTAGAATAACACAAATGGAGAGTGAAGGCACGAGGCAAGAAAATACGGTAAAAACATATATTACAGTGGTTATGAGTAATAACCGGTGTAATATATCTTTTCATTAACTTAATCATTTTTTTACTCTGAAATAACATATAACACCAATTGCGTAACCCAACCGATGTTATATGTAATTTTTAAAACTTTAAAAACTTTTTTTAATCTAGAAATTACATATATCACCGGTGGTGTTATATGTAGTGTCCAAAGTTAATTTTTTCATTTTTTCTAAACTTTGGGAATGACATATAACACCGGTTGTACAGAGGAACCAGAGTTATATGTCATTTTTAAAAGCTTTTAACTTTTTTAATCTGGAATGACATATAACACCAGTTCCTCTATCCAAACGGTGTTATATGTAATCCCACAGATAAATTTTTTTAAACCTTTCTTTTTCTTTGAGGAGGACATATTACATCGGTTGGATAGCTCAATCGGTGTAATATGTGCCAAATATTTACAAAAATGTCATCGCGTATTGTTTACACCGGTTCTCATTTAATCGACTTAATATGTCGTTGTAAAAAGCGTTATTTGCACTAGTGATGTATTGTTCAAAGTAAAAAAAAAAGGTTTAAAAAATATATATTTGGAGCATGAAATATTACATCGTTTGGGAGGACCAATTAATGTAATAGTATGGTATATTACAACAGTTGGAATGATCAATCAATGTAATATGTATTGTTTAGAGAAAAAAAATGGTTTAAAAAATATATACTTGGAGCATGACATTTTACAGTAGTTAGAAGGACTAACCGGTGTAATATCTATTGTTTAGAGTAAAAAAAAAAAGGTTTAACACAATATATACTTGGAGCATGAAATATTACCTTATTTTCTTATCTCGCGCTCTCACTACTCACTTCGTGCTTCAACTAAACATGCTTCCACCGCTGCTCTCTTCCTAATACATTTTGTCTTCTTCGACATGTTGCCTTCACCCTCACTGTGTCTGTGTGTTTGTCCTTCGTCTTCATTGTCTTCGCCATCAAATCCATAAAAACCCTAAATCCTAACCCTATCTCCCACATAGCCCCATTCTCCACCTCCTTCTTTGTCACCAAAACCTCCAAAAAGTTCAAGAAAAAACATAAGCCCAAAACCAAATGCATCCCCTCTCAAGCGCATTTTCCACTATGACGCCCTCCTCTGCTTCGTCACGCATCCAAGCAGTTCCACTCCGTCCAACTAGAGCACATCATCCACCTCGATGACGTCGACAAGCTCCATCGAGAGCTCAGATTCCTCCGCAGCCATAATGTCTCCCGCTTCCTCCAGCACCCCCCCTCCTCTTCAAAATCTAACGTGACATCAGTGACAACTCCTGGCTTGACTTCAGAGGAGCACTCCCTCATGGACGCGATGAAACTGAACAACGCCGAGAAGGTTCACAAACATATCCCTTAAATTAGTATATATTCTTATTTTATATTTCTGAATATAGAAATTGATCTTGTTGGTATTCAAATTTGATTTCACAGTTATAAGTTGGGAAAAAAACACATTTTAATAATTTTGTAAAAAAAAAGGTCACATACTACATTGGTTATGTGAACAATCGGTGTAATATGTACATTAAAATATGTGACTCTTGAGCACATATTACATTGGTTATGGCCTATAACCGATGTAATATATCCCTTATGGGTACTATTTATTTTGAATTATTTTAGTCAAATTTTAGTATTTTACATTGGTGTTTACAACCAATGTAATATGTGATGGACATTTTACATCGTTGAGATCTACATCGGTGGTATAACCGATTTAATATGTCTCCTAGAATCGATGTGATATGTGTTATTTGCACTAGTGATGATGTAATTTTGTTCTTATGTTTTGGAGCAGATTGATGAAAGTCTTTGAAGGTTGCATCGAAAATGGGGATGGAGGAGATGAATAGGCGTGGTGGTTTAGGTGCAAGGGCCAAGGAAGATTTTAGGCCAACTTCCTTGAGTTTTCACTAGGCTTGAGAGCTTCTAGTAAAGAGAGAACTGGAGAGTGTGTTGAAAATTCAGAAACACATTTCATTTCATCTAAGTCTATGATTTACAAGAACCACTTATTTATAGGCTTAAGTGTTCACAAAATCGTGCCTCTTGGATGCCTTCACCTTAGTTAAGTTAAACTTAACTATGGTAAAGGTTAAAGGAAATTAATGATCGTGCAAGCTCCTTTAGGTGCTCTATTAACCTTTTCTTAAATATTAGTGAAGGTTTATAGAGTTCCTTTGAGTTATTTTTATCATATTCTAAAAATGGCTCAGAAATACAAAGCTAAAAGAAATAATATTCTACTTTTTACAAATTTATACAAGTTAAGGCAGAGATTTCTTCTGTATATTTGAGGTTGGTCTTCTGCTCTTAGTTGAGTATGATGGCTTGGAAGTGAAGATGGTCCTCCATAAAGATCCTTTTACACCAAAAATTTGTGAAAAGTGCACATCGTACAAGATAAATAATTGATTTAGAGTTGAAACTAATTGTGTCAGAGAAGTTGGTGGTCATTTCAACTTCATCTTTTAACCAAGATACTTTTGAACGTTATTGGTTGTCACAAAACTTCCTGAGACAGGCATACAAGAAATTATCTATTTTTTCATACTTAAGCTTTGGAATATTCTTCATGTGTGTCAACTTGAAGTCTTGGATTGTACTTATCATCTGAAAAATCGTTAATTAACTTATCAGACGAAAAGGAACTTGGATCTATCGTCTGTTGGATGAAGCATATGCATTTGTGATCTTATCATTCGTTAGAAGAAGCATATGCATTTGTGATCTGATCAGTGTTTGTCAAACCCAACGACTTCATGTATTTCAAGCTCTAGGCTTATTGTGTTTAAAATCATAATCAAAATATATAAGGTGTTGTATTTTTTCTGCAACAATGTTCTACATTAAAGACTTTTTGAATTCACTAAAGTTGTTCCACATTAACAAATATTTTGAAAAGGTTGATTGCCAACTCTAAGAAGACCATCAACCTTGTAAGGTCTGACAATTTACTCCAGTTTAGGAAAGGACTATCTAACCTAGGCTCTATAAGTCATGTTGTGTATAAGAAAGTTGCTTGAAAAAGATAAATGGAATTAATGTTGCATGAAGGGAATTTAATGCATCTCCAAGTTTGTAACACCTCTTTTTTTCATCCTCTATATATTTAAGATACTCTTAAAGAAGAAAGGTTGACAACGATTACAAATCTAACACTACTATTAAGCTTTCCTAAGCATTCTGTGAAAAGAGGCAAATTACACAAGAAGGGGAGAGTTGAATTCTGTATTTAAGACTTCTGAAAATTTTGGCAAGTCAATTTTTAATAAATTTGATTAGACAAAGTTTTAACTTTACTATCAACCAATTTTTCATAAGAGCAACGCTTAATGAAGAACGCCAAACACATTGTCAAAAATACTTTTCAAAACTTGTTTTTGCAAAAACCTTTTTTCTTCAATTTGGTGCAAATTAGTAATATGCAATTTAAGATGATATATAGAGAGAGATTTACAAAAGGAATTTTTATATTGGTTCGTTTGAAAACTTAACATCCAATTCCTGTTTCACATGATCAAGTTCCACTGAAAAAAATAACTTTGCAAGATATAAGACGACTATTCTTTGGACCAAACCACTTTTAGTTAAACACTCAGTATTATTTGGACCGCAAACCACTTTTGACAAAGTATCATTTGGAACACAACAACTCTTGGTTAAACACTAAGTATTCTTTGAAGACACAATCACTCTTAGCTAAAACTTCAGTATTCTTTGGATCCAACCACTCCTGGCTAAACACTTTGTTTACACAAAGATTGTGATCTAAAATATCATAGATTTGCTAACTCAAAAAGGGTAACGTCCTAAGACAAATACGAGATTGATAATACCCTTTTAGGTTGATAATAAGGGCTTAAGGATTTTTAAAGATTACAAGACCGTTCAAAGTTTTTTTTCTTTGACATTGGCATCAACCTTTCTTCTTCAAGAAGACTTCTATATATAGATGTTAAGAAGAAAAGAGTCATTGTAAATCCTTTACGAGTTGTTGTGAGGTTTTGCAGAGTTCTTCTTCATCATCTTATGTCTGTCCACATTCAAGTTTAAATATGTATTAAATGTTCTTCATGCAACATTAAATGCACATATATTTTTTTATGTAACTCTCTGATACACAACATGACTTATCAAACCTAGGTTAGGTAGTTTTTTTCAAACTTGAGTAAAGCAACAGATCATGCATAATAGTCTTTTCAAAACTAACATTCTAACGAGTTAGAGGAGTTGTTGACATAGAACAACTTTACACACAAAAACTTATTAGATAAAGTTATAATAGCAAAATGACATGCATCTATTTAACCAAACGATACACATTTGTGGAAATACAATGCTTATAAAATCATGTTGTATATTTTGTTCTTGAACACATAATCAAAATCAAATATAAGATTGGTTAAACTTTACTCTAACAATCTCCCACTTGTTAGTGCTTAAAATAATAAAGTTTAAATATGATATTTTTGAAAAAACATTTTAAAACACCAAATTACCTTTTGTGTATAATTTTCTTCTCTAGTTGGAATAGTAACGATGCTAGGTAGCTCAAACATGTGGTAGAGATTTTGGTGGTGGGAAGAGGGAAATGAACAATGGAATACATGAGTGGGCGAATACATGAAAGGTATTTGAAACCTTGTAAATGTAAGTCAACACCCACACTAATGAATTTTGGAAAAAGCCACACTTGCTCTACAAAATCAATGTAGACCTTCCCTAATAAGTGAGAGAGTACAATTATGGTATGAGACTACTCTATGTTCCTCAACCAAAAGTAAAAAAAAAAATCCTTATGGAGTTGACTCTCATAATATCATAATATGCATTATAGAATACAAGCATTCATAAACTGAAATGCAAGATAATTAGTGTTGTAATTTTATGATAATTAAATTGCTTTTAATATCCTGCTCTCTTATTTTCGTGCTCCTTAAATTACCTAATTTCTATCTATTCTTTCAAATACAATTTCCCATTTCTTTCACCAACCACCAAAAGACTATTTTTTTCTCTCATTTTCTTCTTTCTCTTCTCCCCTTTTATTTCTTCCCATATCTACTCCAATCGTCACTATGCCTCTCCAGATCTGCTCCAATGGCCACTGTGACTCCCTAAATATGCTCCATCAGCCGCCGGAAAGGTGAATTCCGGTGTCAACACTGTTTTCTTATTTCCTCTTTCTCTTCATTCCTTTTCACCCACCCAAATCTCCTTTATTTTTTCCTTTTCCATTCAGTATTTTTTATTTTCTTTTATTTTTTATTTTCTTCTTCTGCATTTAAATCAACAATAAAGATAAATCTTTGATTACAAATTTATCCTTCCCTTTGTTCATTGATTGATTTAGTGGTCAAAAGGCTTGGCTTTTGGTTAATGTTTGAGGAGACCCTCGAGAGAAAAAGGAAGGGGGGGAAAAATTGTTGAAGCGAATGTTGATTTCTGTGTCCAAAAATACGTAAATGTAAACTATTATAGTGGAGTCAATGGAGAGGTAGCAGGTGAAGATGGTCATTGGTGAGAGTAGTCACAAGAAATCGCCTACAGTGGTTGGTAGCAGAAATGGGAGGGGAAGAATTATAGTAAATTGGCTAACAGTTTTGGTGCATGGTCCTCACCCTATTTTATTCCTTATTATGCATATTTTTACTCTTAAGATGTAAGCCTTTGCTATTTGGGAAACATGTTCTTATTTAATAATGGATATGGATTTTGAGACTTGAAAGAAAAAACTTATTTTATATTTTTAATTTCTAGATTATAATATTTGATTAAAACTATTTTATTAATATTCATTCAATCATTTAACCTTCTTTAACTATTCTCTTAAGTAGCATACCAGAGGAGTATGAATTATGAATATAATAAGATGACAGCAGTGAATGCGTCAATGAAAATGGAATAAATTGGAAAAGTTGTACATTCTTTATCCTTCTTTTTCTTCGTGAATTATATTGATTTTATGATGAATCCCTTGCACCTGTCAATTTTTGGGGGGAATTCGAAGCATGGGACGGTTGTGTGGAGCCCAACCCGAAATTCATGGCAAAACAACGAGATTCCCAAACTAAATAATAGCACAATGCAACATCAAATCGAGGGACCCAACTTCACTTAGCTTCAATGCTCCTTTTATGGTCAAAATTGAAATTGAGATCTTTAACAACTTTTCAGTAAACCAAAGGAATCTCAATATGCAAAAGAGGTAGAAGGTGTCTCAATTGAATGAGGGGTTGGAGTGGAACCTTCTGATCTAGATTCAGTGGATGATCTATTTTCAGTATTTACTTTACGAATTTCCTCCACCATTCTCACCACCTCACCAATTTTGGGCCTCTGATCTGGTGTTCTCACAACACATGCCATCCCTATTTGCAGCATCTCAACCATTTCCTCCTCAATATTTGGATACCTCAGCAACTCCACATCAAACACTTCTGCAGTCCACTCCTCTCTAACCACAGAATTCACCCATCTAACCAAGTGGACAACTTCCTCACCTCCTTTGGCATGTAAGGGAAACCTCCCAGTTAGAAGCTCAAGCAGCAGCACACCAAAACTGTAGACGTCAGATGCCGGAACTGATTTTCTGGTGTCCGTTGCTTCAGGCGCACGGTATCCTGTTGTCCTCATTGCTGGATTCATCAGTGTTGCAAGACCAATGTCAGATAGACAACCATATCCTCGGGGGTTGAGGAAGATGTTAGAGGACTTTATGTTTCCATGGAGAAGTTTCTCTCCTTGTTGAGCGTGGATGTAAGCAATGCCTCTTGCTACACCAATTGCTATTTTCAAACGGCTATCCCAGTCTAAAGAAATTCTTCTTGCTTCTCTTTTTCCTGCATTGATAAAGTTGCCAAATCATAGTTTAACATTATAGAGTCCCTCAAAATAGTTGTAGGAGGCCATAAAATTATGTGTTAACAAGATAACATACCATGCAACATTGAAGACACACTGCCCTGTTCGTAGTAATCATATACCATAAGTTTCTCCTCCTTTGAATAGTAATATGCCCTTAAAGCAGCCACATTATCGTGCCTAATCCTCCCCACCATCTCCATCTGTTGTTCAAACTCGCGTTTTCCGACCATGACATCCTTCAACCTTTTCACTGCCACGGTTGTTGCGTCTTCTAGAGCAGCCTTGTACACTGTCCCAAACGTGCCCTTTCCAAGGACCTCGGCAGATGCTCTCAACAAGTCCTCCAAGTCAAATGCAAGATTGCAACCCTCAAAGAAAACAATTCTGTTCTTGTCTCGACTTTCAGAACCTTCCTTTTTCCTGGATACCTCTCCGTTCTGAGACTTCACTTTTTGTCCACTTGTACCACCTTTCTCATAGCAGCACACAATCACAAAAACTGTTATAACTGCAATTCCCAGCATACAAGCTCCAATAATGATACCCAACAAGGCTGGTTCCCTAAGTCCTTTGGATTTTTTCGTTGTTGGATGAGGATTTGGGGGTTGAACAAGAAAAGAAGGAGAAAGAGCATCTGAAGAAGCAAGATTGTTACCAGAAAATGCCCCCCTTGGAAATCTCTTAAAGGATTCAGGAACAACCCCACTGAGGTTATTGTTGGCAAAATTCAGCTCTAGCAGGGTAGGGATATCGAGATCAGGAATGTCACCTGAAAGGGAGTTGTTGGCTAGTACTAAAGAAGAGAGATGAGTCAAATTTGAAAGTGAAAATGGGATGCTCCCATTGAAGGAATTGTTGGATAAATTGACAATACTAAGATTCTTCCATACTGAAAAGTCTGATGGCAATGGACCAGAAAATTTGTTGAATTGGAGATACAGATAGATCAAATTATTTAGCTTAGAGAAATCAGAAGGGAAAGAACCAGTTATGGTATTTGATGCAAGACTCACAGTTTGGAGTGCTGAGAGACGGCTAAGAGTGTTGGGTGGGATTGGACCACTCAATCCAGTTCTGGTCAGTTGGAGGGCAATAACCTGTGATTGCTCAGAGTTGCAGGTCACTCCTATCCAACTTTTGCACACAGAAGAGCTCTTGTTCCAGTTGATCAGATGATGAGAGTGGCTAATGTTGTGAAGGAAATCAAGCAATGCTTGTTTATCTTCCATTGGCTCAGCTCTTACTCCAAACAACATCGCTCCAATCATGAGCAACAGGCGCAGCATCTCTGCCATTTTCTAGCTCCAATGGATGAAAAACAAGGACTTCCCCAGGACACCAAACTGGAGAACAAACAAATGATTAGATGATTGAGCTCTAGTGTGTGTGATGTCTTTGCAAAGCTAAAACAACAAAGACAATTTGGGGTTATTTTTTAGATATGTTAAGTGTTAGGGTGTACGGTTAGCATTCTATAAAGACATATTGGATTTATTTTCTTTGATTCTGGTCTAAAACACTAAACGACACTTTTAAAGTGTCTTTTTACGTCAAAATAAGCAGCTCCTGTTTGACATGGAAAATCGCCTTATTATCTTTCTTCTGTTCACCTACTTTGTTTGATTCCCCACCTATGTGCCACAATAAAGATGTAAACCAATACCATTTTACCATTTTGTGGAATTAAAAGACCAGAAACTTTTTTCTATATGTATACACAAGAATAGTATAGAGAAATCATCCAATTCTAAGAGTTATAGAGCTGAAAGTCAGAGCACTTGACACTTTGACAGATAGAGAAAGGGGATACTCAAACCATACTCCTTCCAGAAATTCACCAATCAGTTAAAAGTGCAAATACAACTGGCAATGTCCTACGCAACCATATTATGAAGACAGAAGAGTCAGAAAAGTGGTGAATTTTGGAAGGGGGAAAGCAAGAAAACCAGTATGTCCAGAAGACCAGGACCATTCACTTGTAAGAACATCAAGATCCAAACCGGGGTCGTCGCAATAATGGTGCTGTTGCTAATAGAATATAACAGTTACATCATTGAGAAACCAAAGATAATTTTTTTCTTAAGAAAGGAGCCCTGTGGAAAAATCCATTGGAGTTACTAGACAAATATGGCAACTAATGTATGTCTGTGAACAAGACATTAATTATGCTGAAAAGTATCAAAACATTAGACATAAAGCAATACCTGTTGATTGTAACAGATCCGAAGGTGGTGCTGCTTCTTTTGCTTCCCCTTGGTTTATACTTTCTAATCTGTCTTTTAAGAAAACTTTCAATGGCTTGCTTATGGATGTAAATGTGGAAGGAGCGGAAAGACAGTAATATAAAAAAGTGTAGGATGAGAAAATGGACAAGGACTGGTGACCTCATGAACTTTGTCTTGAACTTCAATCACACATGCATAGGTGACCATGAGCTATGCTATAGCATAGTATATTTCATTGAATTCTATCATGAAAAAAACTTCAGTCTACAAAACTATTATTCATCCTTGAAAATGTTTGACATCAATGCTCATGATTTATTTCATTTGTTCTAATCCAAATAGTAAATAGTGCATTGGAAGTGATACACATAATGTAGTAGCTGTTTTGTCTTTGTTTACATGCGTCAACACCCCGCGGCAAAAATAATTAAGTAAACAAAAAGGTTAAAACGTTGACTAATTTGGGGGTATTAGGACACCATCAACATCATAAAATGATGATGTTGCTCCACCGAAAGAAGCGGTTTCAACATTGTTGTTGTTAGGAGCACCCTCCCACCAGCCACTAATCATTGGTCAGAATTTCAGGACTTCACATTTGACTTATTTGATTGCATTTATATATTTTTTTTTTCTTGGCAGGAAAATACACAGAAATAAATAGACAACAATGTCAGTTTATTTAGGCTCCTTCTCGGCAAAAATCACACACAGTTTCGAAAAGGGACTAAATCAGAAAGCCACATTATTGCGCCATCCTTCTCAGGATACCTTCTCTTAAAAGCAGTTGTTTCAACCAAACAGAGAGAAGTAATCTAGGGTATATGGAAAGTGAAAACTAAGATTAGTAATAAATATATAATCAATATTTTAAAGCACTAACGTGAAAAAGTATGTTACATGGTTTTCTACTAATTTTCATATCCAAATCAGCATATCTGAGATCTGAGAGGCTAACAGTTATTTGTCAAGTGGATAGTGATTTGTGTGTGGTTGAAAAATAAGCTTACATAGCTATCTGACTATGACAAGATCAAAGGTTATCCAGAACAATTTCTTAATGGTAATAAGTCATATATTGGCCACCAGTTTTTTCCACCAAACCTCTTAAGCTTCATTTTTTTTTTGTTCATCTGCACTCTTTTAGGCTTCACAAAATGATAAAATAAAATATATTAACTACCATTTAGGAAACACTACACACGTTACCCCCAATAGTTGGCAGGGATATTTTCTAATTAACAGTGGCTTCCTTTCCTCTAAAGTCAAATAACTTGCTTGAATTGAAGCATGAAACTGTTATAAGAATAATGCTTTGTTACACATTGCACTGGCTGGGATCTTCTTTAGTTCGTGATTAGCGGTAGCTTTCTTTAAAGTCGCGATTAGGCCTTGAAATTAGCAATCAACTAACAATTTTTTTAAGGATCAATTTATTAATTACTTTGATAAACTTATGTTTTGTTTAAATGAGAAATGAAAGAAAGAAATAAAAAAAAAAGTAGCAAATAAAGACCAGGGGAAGAAATGAGTAAAAGTAACAAAAAAAATGAAAAAAAAATACTATACTTAGTTAGGGTAAATAAAAACAAGTAATAAATTATATAATTTATAGAACGATAAATTTAATTTATGATCAAGAAAATACAAAATTTTATTGGAATATTT
>Ga0123341_1003886_pt1 | contig 12963 bp, 7 predicted proteins | sample Turbeapinknodule_FD_89959 | JGI IMG/M metagenome (GOLD analysis project Ga0123341, IMG submission 89959) | Root nodule microbial communities of legume samples collected from Mexico - Turtle bean Mexico pink nodule | ecosystem: Host-associated > Plants > Roots > Nodule | place: Mexico: Nepantla... | reverse complement strand
TTTAGAATTTTCAAAATACACATCAATTCATTCATCAATTATAAGATATAACACAATTTCAGATTAATATAATTTTTTTTAATATATCTCTACAAATGAATTTTTAATTCCATAATAAACGTTATGAGTAAAAGTTTCAATTAAAACAATTCAATAAATAGTTAGTATAAGTTATAAAAGGTGAAATAACTTTCATATACTATTTATTATTTAACCTTTTCTTTTATCATCATTAACATAGTTATATCATACTATAATATCCCTAATTTTACCCATATTTAATAAAATAAAAAGTTAGTAATATCTAGTTAACATACCAACTCATAATATCTAAGTTTGCACAATCAAATAATATCAAAATTTAGAATTTTCAAAATACACATCAATTCATTCATCAATTATATAAATATCTAATTAAAGAAATTTTTAATTAAATATTTACATAATTTATAAGTAAAATTATAAAAAATTAATAAACCAACCTTTTAAAATCAATTTTTTTTTCACAATCTAACTTGAGCAAAACTTTACTCGCAAGAACGAAAATGAGTATCGCTTGAACAAGAACAAGTCTTTTTGTTTACTTGAGCGAGGTTGGACGCAAGAACACATAGACTTTCATCTTAAGTAAAAAAAGCTAATTTAAATTGTTAATAAAACTCTAGATTAGAAGATCGAGATGTGGGGTGACATGTCACCAGTCTCGAATTTTATTGTTTTGAATAGATTGGATCTCTGTCACAATTTTATCTTAAAAAAAATATTAGATTGTTATTGATTTCGATTCCTATGCCTATATCTTTGAATAAAGTATGATGTTAAAATAATTATTTAAAATTTCATAATTATTATTTTTTATAATTTGAATAAAGTACACGAGAAAAGACGAGAGTAAATATCGATTTGAGATATTTATTAGTTTATATTTTTATATATTGATAAAAAAATTGGGATCTAAAACGGAAGAGACGAGTGAGTTGACATAGTTAAGAACGCCGTACAAGGGTGAGAACGGCTAGGAAAACCGTCTTTCCACTTTTAGCAACGAAAACAAAACCCTCTCTACTACTTCCCTCCAAACAATTCCGTTTACAACTTTCTCTTTCTTTTGTCTTCTTTTCTTTTCAGCAACAGTTTCGTTTCTCTTTTAAATTATTTCCATTTCCAGAATTTTAAATTCTCTCTGCGTCCACATCGGAGCTGAGTTGCTTGCACCTCTTTTGTTGAATTCTATGAACACAGATTTCGTCATGCTCGAGGATTTCAAGGTCGGTGTCACTCGCTGCCTCTCTCACCAAACCTATTTCTAGGGTTCTCCTGCTACCAATCCGCAATTGCTTTCTCAAAATTGTTTTCTATCTCAATTTTTTTTAATGTTAACAGTTCACACATAATAACGAGGATTCGAACCCCTCGCAATTTGGCAATCGTTCACAAGGTTTTCAAATTCTGTGTCCCTTGCATCTTACGCCGTTTTATTCCTCAACATTCAGGTTTTGGGAACCCTAACTAAGTTCATTGTTATTGAGTTCACTTTGTTAGTTTTTTAATGGCTTGTTGTTTTTAAGGTGTGTGTTTGAATTGTATTTTTCTAGTTCAGCAGTGCCGTTTTGTAGATTGGAATTCTCTTTGGGGTTTGGATGCATAGCTTTGAGGTATGGGAACGCCGGTCTTTAGGTTGTTGTTCATGGATCCGGATTCTCGGTAGTGTGAAGACTGTAGAAAATAAGTTACAAAGATGGATATGATGGTGTTAGATTAATATTTAGTATTTAATATGTGTCGAGATTGTAAAAGGACTTTAAATCAACTCAACGAAAATGCTCGTGCAATCAGTAAATACCAAGTATGTATATGCATACTGATATTAGATTTCTAATATTTTGCCTAAAGAGCTGAAATTTTATTTTTCTTCTTTTAAATATTTTTAGTGCAGTTGCGTATCCTGTGATATTGTAGGTTTCTAATTATCGAATTGTAATTTTATTTTTTTTGCGTTTTTTTGCTGATGTTAATTTGCTTGATCGATGAAGGTAGCTAATTTGAGTAGACAAACTTACTGACTTCGAGAGTGCTGGTGAACATGGGAGCAACGTCTCCTGCAAGTTTTTACTCAGAGGAACTCTAACACTGGATAAATTTTCCAAGAAGTTTGATTTCCAACCCTAGTATGGAGTACCCTTTTTCCTCCAAGGGAAGAGAAATTGGGGATTGGCAATCTTCCGGAACTCAGTTGGTGGGATCAACATCGTTAGATGCCAGAATGAGCAATTCAATATCAGAGGATATGTCCAATAGCTTCTCAGAGCTCATGAGCTTTGATACTTATGCTGGTTTGTGCAACAGCCCATCCATATCTGATCAGATTTTGGCTAATGAGCTTCCGTCATTTGCTTCATTATCATATTCATTGCCTGATGGATTCAATATAGTCCAACAGAACAATGGGCAATGCTATATGTCAGAAGTTGGCAGAAATAACAATGATATGGAAAGCTCTCCCATTTATGGGGAGAAAGTTGCGTGTCAGCAAATGGACACCCTACTTGGTTTCTTAAGTGATGCAAATGAAGCAAATAACTTGAATTCTAAGCTAAAGGTTAATGGCTCTCCTCAACATCTTAATAACTCTGTCGCAGGTAATTATATAATGTCCAGGCCACCTGCTTTGTCACTCGATGAGAGAATGCTGAGGGCTTTGTCCTTCTTTAAGGAATCAGCTGGAGGGGGAATATTGGCACAAGTTTGGGTGCCCATTAAGGATGGTGATCAATTAATCTTAAGCACGAGTGAACAACCTTATTTGCTAGATCAAATGCTTGCAGGATATCGTGAAGTGTCCAGGACATTTACATTTTCTGCAGAAGGAAAATCTGATTGTTTCCTAGGACTTCCTGGTCGTGTGTTTACCTCCAAAGTTCATGAGTGGACGTCAAATGTTGGTTATTACAGTATGAATGAGTATTTAAGGTTTGAGCATGCAGTTAATCACCATGTTCGTGGATCAATCGCATTTCCCATATTTGATGTGCACTCAGAATTGTCATGTTGTGCTGTACTGGAAATTGTCACTACAAAGGAAAAGCCAGATTTCAGCAGAGAATTTGAAATTGTTTGCCGTGCACTCCAGGTAACAGTTTTTTTTTTCCACTGTTACTTACCTTTCTGCACTTTTCTGTCCGTCTCACTGCATTTCGAATGAGTTTGATGGCAGTTTACCTGGTGACCTTCACCATAAAGTTCAGAATTTTCCTTACGCTCAATTTGTTGCTCCTCTATTACAAATATATGTGGAAGTAGGATGCTTTTAGGGTTATGCACGAGTTGAGTTGGGTTGAGTTGAGTTTGGATAAACCCATGGTCCAACCCAATAAAAAGTTTTTGTGTTAGATTGGGTTGGACCAATGTTTTGAAATAGTGAAATGGTCAAACAAGTATATTTTGATAATAAAGCTAAACACAATTTGTCCAATCTAATTGAAGCAATAATGCAAGTAGTCAATCACAAAGCGTGGAAACTAATTCAAGGATTCAAATCAATGAAGCCACAACACTATTTGTCCAAACTATTTCAAAGCATAAAAGGAAATACAACAAAATTTGTCCAAATTAACAAGTCATAACCGCAAAACAACATATTGACATAATAGTGAATGTAATCTAAAGTGTAAACCAACAAAAGCCATAACATTACCTATGCATGAAGTCTTGCCCAAAGCCCCAAACACTACAAAACAACAAAATAATATAATGAATTGCTAGTAAGATCAAGTTCATCCATGCAATGTGCAAAATTTAAAGCCAATATTAGTTTTACCTTAAAGAGTGGTTCTATTCTATTGTTTTCGGTTGCCATAAGAGTCTTCTTACTAGTAGTAGTCTTAAGAGTAGCAATATTTAATGCTAAGCCATATAACTCTAACAATTTTAACATTTAGAACAAAATATTAATTCTTATTCACATTGTAAACAAATGGAAAAAAAAGAAAAGTCAATAGCAGTTTTCATACCCAATTCAATCTTTTCAATATCATGTGATTAAGCTCCCAAATCATTAACAAAATGCTTATCACCTTTGACCCAATTTTGGGTACAAATAAAAACTTCAACTGTTGGGGGACTCAAGAACTATTGAAGGGATCAAGTACACTACCTCTCGTACTAAAGACAGTCTCAAGTGAATAGACACAAGAAGGACCAATATAGCTCTAAATTGACCGTCCCAATCCCCACCAATCATCATCACCATTCACCATTGTTTGGAATATTTGCTAGTTTAGAGGCAATTTTTATAGCCAAAGTACTCCAAGTACTACTTTCGACGTAAATAGGATCTTTTGTTGCATATTCAAGAAACAATTTTCTATGAGATCATCCAATTTTTGCGCAATCTCTTTACTTTTATCAACAACATACATTTTCTTGAAGCAAAGTTGAATATAGTCAAATTTAAAACATGGGTCAAGTGATGCAAACCACAAGAGATAGTTAATCTTAGCACTCTCCCAATACTTACTAAACTTCAATGCCATATCTTTTGTATTAGTGTATCCCCTTGCTATTCTCCATTTATTAAAGGATTTATGAATACTAACCAGTATCTTAAAGAAGTTATTAGTAGTAGTAACATACAATTAACCAGAAAAAGAAAGTGTTTCTTCATAAAACAGCTTCAAAGAATTGACAAAAACACATAAACATTTCCAATCGTCTAATTTAGGACATCCTCCTTCATTAGTAAGGAGATTAAATACATATACAACCTCAACATATTCATATTGGTAGAAGGTATGTTCATAATTTTTAGCATCCTCTTACGTCAAATAAGTTGGAAGTCCATGTAGTTGGCACATCAAGACACAACATAGCATTAAACTAACTTCCTCCGCACACTTCTTAAAAGTAGCCAACTTACTTGGGGAAAACATAACAAACGTGCAAATAACCTTTGTTTTATTAATTGAGGAGTCAATTTCCTTTAGTCCATCAGTCACAGTTAAATTCAAAATGTGAGTGAAACACCACATATGCATGAACTCTTCAATTAGCAAAGTTTGACCATTCCAAACACTTACACCTCTATTTAAATATGCAATAACTTCACTGTTAGCACTTGCATTATCAACTGTTACACAACCAATTTTTGCAATCCCCCATCCTTTTAAGCAGTTCTCTAATTTTATCCCCATGGTTTCGCCTTTGTGGTCGACTTTCAAACAAAAACTTCAATATTTTATTGTTTAACCTAAATGCATCATCATATAATGAGTTGTCAAAACACATTATTCATATTTTGAATGATGTCCATGTACCAGTTGTAAGTAAAACCATATGTTTATTGCTAGATAACAAGCATTTCAAATTCTCCTTTTCATCATTAAATACAAGCATGCAATAGTCACATGGGATGGAATTTTAAAATAGGGTTGAACTTTTTGTATAAACTTACTAAATCCTTCATTTTCAATAAATTTGAAAGGATGTTCATTAATTATTATCATCTTAGTAAATGCAACCAGAGTCCGCCCTTGGTTAAATTCAACAAGTTTTGAATTCATGACATTAAGGTCACCCTCATCCTTCTCCAATAGCCGATGTATTTTTTTTTCCTGTCAACATCCCTATTAAGGTTCATAAGACAACCTTTTACATGTTTAATCAAGTTAGTGGTTCAATATTTTTTAGTGTTAGCCTTATATGGTTTGCCACAATACTTGCAAAATGCATTATCATCTACCCTATATTGTAATGAACCAAAACCCTTGAAGGGGTCTTATAGCAGGTTTTCTTGACCCTAGTTGTGTAGGAACCTTTGGCATTGATGTGACTGAGCTTCAAATGGAGGTTAAGTAAGATCTTCGGAGGGTGTAGTTGGTGGTTCCCACAACATAGGACTTGAGTCATACATACTTCTAGTGGTAGACCCAACACAACTTTTCCTTTCCATTTGTGTGGAAAAACTGTGCATTATAGAAAAATTACAAATCATTGATCACATGTCACAAAACCAAAATTATATAAATTAGACAATACAATACAAGATTATAATGTTGCATTGGGAGAAAAGAAGTTCAATTTTTAAAAAGACCATATTTGAAAATTTAGAGAAGGTCCTATAAATATAGGAAGATTATTGGGAAAACAAAGAAGCATCTGAATTTAAATATGAATACATAGGATGTATCTATAGGAATAAAAGGCATTAACAAAGAATGCATACATACATTCAATAGTAAAATGTTACACTAACAATTTCGAAATGGGGAAATACTTAATGACAATCTACAAAATAGTAAATATTGATGGGGTGAGTAGCAAAGTGAGAGAAGTATCCAGGAACTTTGTTGTCCTTCTCAATTTTGCTAACTTCGATGAAGAAGTTTTTGAGAACCAAATCGTCATTGACGATGACCACGTGGTTTATGTTTGAGGGAGACGAGATTGACTGAGAGAGATGAGGGGCATTATGGTGGTGCTAGATCAGAGGCCATGATGCACCACCACGAGTTTTAGTGTGGGAGAACAAAGGTGTGGGCACTGATGGTGATTAGAGGGTTAGGGTTGATGCGATTGACTATCTATCTTTGTCAAGATGGAATGTTTTTTAAAGGGTAAATAGTCAGGTTCAGTAAATATTGACATATTTCATTTTTATTATGATAAGAAAAAAAACAGTCTTAATACAAAAAAAATAATTTCGTTAATTTTGTTTGAATCCATTAATGGTTGAGGTAATTGAGCAAGTGGTTGGTCTTTAGTAATTCCCGCATGTGTTTCTTAAAAGGATAATTAACCTTAATATTCAATTAACCTTGAAGAGAGCCTTTTACCCTTTGTTTTTTGCTTTGTAAACTAAAAATCCTTAATGGATCCCTTCAAGGTTAATTGCATATTAATTTATTTATTTTCTTAAAAAACGCACGTTACAATTACTAAAGACTAAACACGTGCTCAATTACCTCAATTATTAACCGAGTTCAATCAAAACTAACAAAAAAAGTTTTTGTACTAAGATTGTTTTTTTTTCTTATTATACTAAACGAAATATGCCAATACTTGTTGTAGTAAATCAACTATTTACTGTTTTTTAAATGATGATATGCAATATAGATGTTTGTATGAAAATAAAACATTCTCGGGTTAGGTTAGGTCTCTAATCATACATTCATAACATGTCACCAAACCGGTAGATGATTGAGTTAGTTTGGATTAGGTTGAGTTTGACCCATTCACAAACAAAATCCAACTCAATTTGTTTGTTTCCTATTGGGTTGGATTGAATCATCGGGTTACCCAATCCGTTGAACACCCTTAGTTCCTTGGTTTTATGAAGGGATGGAGGATTTAGGCAAAAGATGTATTCAATAGACCGCATTACTCAAGTGTTTGAGTCATTTCAAAATGTATCTTATATTCACTTGACTGGGAAGCATCTTCAACTTTTGCCAAGATCTTTTGAAGACCATCATGCATCTCGGTCAATTCAGTTATGGATGCACTCTTCAATCACTTAGAAAAGTAACCCTTTTTTTCTATGCATGAACTCTTCAATTTTTTACAAAATGTAACCTTTCTTTTTATATTTTATGAATTTGAACATTATGCTATAGTTGCAGGTAGTAATAATAATGTATTTATCATGATTTTGTGCAGCTTGTAAATTTAAGGACTGTCAAGCCTCTTCGATGTCTTCCCCAGGTATGTGTGTGAATTTATTTATTTTGCCTATTGATATTCCCCCACCTGGCCACCTTAATTGACCAGCATGGAAAAACAAGCTGAGCGAAAATTCTTCAAATATTAATTTGAGGGACTGGGGGATTGAGATGTGGTTTCATCTGTATTTTTCACTTGCAATATTATTTCTTCTTCTGCAGTGTCTTTCAAACAACAAAAAGGCTACTTTGACTGAGATAGTTGATGTGTTACGATCTGTCTGTCATGCCCATAGATTACCACTGGCACTGACATGGCTTCCCTGTTGTTACACTGAGGGATCAAGAGGTGAAGCTACAAGGATAATTAAAGGGGGTCATTCAACTAATAGTGGAAAAAGCATACTCTGCATTGAAGAATCTGCTTGCTATATAACTGATAGAGCACTGGAAGGATTTGTCCGTGCATGCACAGAACATCCTCTTGAGGAAGGGAAAGGCATAGCTGGGAAGGCTCTTCGATCAAATCATCCTTTCTTTTGTCCTGATGTGAAGACATACGATGTTAGTGAATATCCACTTGTCCACCATGCACGCAAGTATAATTTGAATGCTGCAGTTGCAATTAGGCTAAGGAGTACTTATACTAATAATGATGATTACATATTGGAATTCTTTCTGCCTGTTAATATGAAAGGGGGTTCAGAGCAGCAACTTTTATTAGACAACCTCTCAGGTACCATGCAGAGAATTTGTAGTAGTTTGAGAACAGTTTCAGATATCGAATTATCAAGAATAGAAAGTTCACAAGAAGGGTTTGGAAAGAAAAATGCCCCCTGTTTTTCTCCTTTGTCAAGTCGAAACTCTGAAGTACCATTAGAAAATGGTGACTGTCATTCTGTCCCAATGATGTCATTGAAGGCAACTAACGCAAGAGACAACGAAATTGAGCCTTCTACTCACCAGGTACACATGCTATTATTTGGCCGTAATAAATGAATTTTATTATCTTGCAAATTTTGTAGTAGCATGTTCTTGTTAATGTCTAATTATGCGAATAATTTTCCTCCTGAAATGAATGGCTACCTAATGTATATAATAAACATTTTTAAAGCTCTTAATATTCTTATATTTCTGGTAATTGTTAACCAAGAAGATTGCATATGTCAACCAAAATTGGCTGTTAATAATTTATTATTATAGTGATATAATGGCAGAATTAAATGTGAAATTGCTGCTCCATTTGAGGACACATGTGCTGCAAGTGATTATGAATTGTGGAGTAGATAACAGGAACAGAAATACCGAATGCTCTTTACACTTCATTTTTTTATGTGATTAAGTTCTCTGCTAATTGAGAAAAAAAATTGATATAGTTTATGCATCAACTTTAGAAGTTATGGGTGGTGTAACAGTTTCCAATATTTCCTAAGTCATTTTTTGTCGTGTAGGGAAGAAATGGAACAAAAAGACAGGTCCAAAATAGAAGTACTTCAGAGAAGAGTGTTAGCTTGAGTGTTCTCCAACAGTACTTTTCGGGTAGTCTGAAGGATGCTGCAAAAAACATCGGTGGTTAGATTCCAACACTATTTATACTGGTTTCCTTATATTCGTTGACCTGGCTTATTTATTTTGGATTAAGATGACTGTTATTAATTTTTTTTATCAGATTTACACTTTTTGGGTTATGTTGGTCAATCTCAACCATCATTTGAGCTGTATACCTTGTTAAAGATATTATGAATTTCATTTTTCTTCTCCAGTTACTATTTCGTATGGAAAACAATGAGTGCATATCACCATGCTTTACGATGGAGTTGTTTAAATGGTGCTGATTGCAAATAGCACCTTTTAATTTGAAGCATTCAATTGTCAGTATTGTATTGAAAGATACAATAGGGGTGTTTAAAGAGTGGTACTTGCAGTATCCTAGCTTCAAAGCAAAGTGCAATTCAATAGCATCCTCGTTAGATGATTTTACTTGATATGCGATACAACTGTTCTATCTTAAATAAAGAATTCCATATGTTGTCCAAAAGAGATGTTCAGTATTTATGAAAAGGAAATTCTTGCTAATTGAAACAATTTTGCTATTGACAAATATTTCTCCTTTGACCAGTTTGCCCAACAACTCTGAAAAGGATATGCAGGCAACATGGAATTTCAAGGTGGCCATCCCGCAAGATTAATAAAGTGAATCGATCACTGAAGAAGATACAGACTGTGCTCGACTCTGTCCAAGGAGTGGAAGGAGGGTTGAAGTTTGATCCCTCTATGGGGGCATTCGTGGCAGGAGGGTCAACCATCCAGGAAACTGATGCACATAAAAGTCTTCTGTTTCCTGAGAAAAGTATTGTAAAAGACGCCACACCTATTACACAAAAATCAGTCTCAGTACCACCTGCACCTTGTAGTGAAGTTGAGAATTTTGCATTTAAGTTGGACGAAAAGTTGAAGAAAACCAATGCGTTTTCCGTTGGTTGTAGTGAAGATTCAAAATCAATGGCAATTGATGATGGGTCATGCAAAATGGAAAGACTTTGCATCAAGGTGCAGGATTGTCCTGAACAAGCTTGTTTGGGTTCTGTTTTTCCAAAAGAACAGGATAAATGGATTCTGAACAAGAGTGGTTTGGGAGTAGAAAATTTTAAATGCAGTATTCGTGGCCAGAGTTCAAATTCCTTGTTTGGCAATCAGATGCACATTGGTGTAGATGGAGATGCTGGGGTTGTTGAACCTAACCACCCTAGTTCCTCAAGCTTGACAGACTCATCTAATGGCTCTGGTTCAATGATGCATAGCATTTCGTCAGGTTCTCAGAGCTTCAAGAACCAGAATCAGTCCAATGTTAAGTCAACCATCGTTGACAGTGGGTCAAAACTAATTGTCAAAGCTATCTATAGAGAAGACACCATTCGTTTCAAGTTTGATCGATCTGCTGGTTGTTTCAGCTTATATGAAGAAGTTGCAGCAAGATTCAAACTACAAACTGGATCATTCCAGCTAAAATATCTAGATGATGAAGAGGAATGGGTGATGTTGGTGAATGATGCCGATTTGCAAGAGTGTCTAGAAATATTGGATGATATTGGTACATGCAACGTCAGGTTTCTTGTTCGTGATTTACCTCTCATTTTAAGCAGTTCTGGCAGTAGCAATAGCTACTTGGGAGGCAGCTCATAGATGTGGCAGATGACTTCGATGAGAAAATTCAAGTCTCGCTTTGACAAGATGATGTTAGCTTTTCCATTAAGGTTCTGCATCTTGAGGAGTTTGAATCTTAGCCGCAAGCCACCTATGCCAAGTACAAAGCGTCATTTATCCAAACTTAGTGCATTGCCAAATTATCATTTCTAAACAGCTTTTTGGAAGATAGGAAGATGCGGCTCATTGGAAGTATTGCGTGTTAAATACATGGTTATGTACATATCGAACAAATAGCAGCAGAATAGAAATTTGTAGTGGTAGTAACAGAAATCAGCACCGAGGTAAACAGTTCTGCAAAGCTGTGATCGCACCCTGTAATTGTATAGATAATATAGATAAATTGATTGATTTCTCATGACATAATATAGGTAAAATATGATTATGTGGATAAAAGAGGACAATCCAAGTCACGTGGCTACAACAATAACTAATTCAGTACTGCCCCAAGGCGATTATAAGAATTATTACTTTAGATTTGGGTGATTGGTTCTTTTTTGACTTCTAATGACAGACGAATAACATGAACCTCTAGTTGGAAGCGATAATTCTGCTCTGCTTTGGCTTTGGAAAATTTGATTTTTCTCTATCAGTGGGTATACTATATAAATTCATTCTTCCATGTGAATGAACATTGGCATACCCGTATTCAAATACTAACTTATGTGCAGAGTGATGTACCTATTTATTGAGTTTAAATGGGACTTTTCTTCTTCACGATTTACTTTTTCATTGGATGTTCTAGCGGTTCTTTTTGAAGTACTCAGAAGAAGACCAAACTTTAATGTTGCTTCAAATTACAGATAATGAAGAACCGTTTCCTGCACCTGAAAAATGTCTTCCAGGGACTGCAATGGTGGTTTCTTGTGGCACTCAGCATAGCCTTTCTTAACTAGGCCAATCTGGTGCTGTAATCCCTGGAAGATTTACAATGATCAGGGTGAAAATAGCAAATGGATAGCTACCCCAGTTCAAACTGTTGCCTTCCCCATCTCGTTCTAGGCTTCAACTTCGTTACACCTTCCGTCGAAATTATTGTTTTGATATGTTTTGTTCTGGGATTCTCAATTGCTGCTGCAGTATGATGTGCTCCACTGAACTCTTATACGTCTCAGCTTCTACCTACTCGCTGATTTGTGCATCACAGTTAGCTTTTAATGTAGTTTTCTCATGTTTTATCATTGCTCAAAAGTTCACAGATTTTATCATAAACTCTACAATGGTTCTGACTTTGTCTGCTTTTCCCCTTGCTGCTAACGAAGACTCGAATGAACCATCTGATCTTTCCAAGGGAAAAAGTACATTATTGATTTCTATGTACCCTTGGAGATTCTGCAGAAGATTCTGAAGAAGTAAACATTTTCTGTTGTTTTGGAGATGCAAATCTTCACATCACTCGTTGCCACTGGTGCTTCTATCATATCATAGGCATATTTTCAAGTAGTGACGTACTTTGCATGGAGAAATGAAGCACCAATGGTGATTTTGGCTTGATCTTCCTAGTGTCTTCCATCTTCTCCAATATACTGTTTACTTAGCTGAAACTCCTATGGCTGTTGTTGTTATAGATTTATGATAAGATGGAGTCAAGATAATTTCTTGGATTTTGGCTCTATGGGGTTTTGTCTCTATGGGGTTTTGTCTCTTATATCCATCAGAATTATCTTGATGATTCAAAGGCAAGACATGCACAAGCTTTGGTTAAGTCTCAGAGTGATGCTGCTGCTTGTTCAGAATATTCCATTTCATACCTATGCTGAAGTACCATTTTTCTTTCTGATAAACAATTTTTTTATACTTCCAAAATCAATATTTATTAAAATTAATACCTTTAAAAGTTTTCGGTGTTTTTTATATCAATATTAATAAATATGTAAAATTTGTAATACAATAACTTTATTATTCTTGAATTAAATACGATGACATAAAACCATTCTAATGAAATGTATATCCACATATGACATTTAATTTTTTTGTTCTAAAATTTGTAAAATAAATATTATTTTTATGTCATAAAATGAGCATTAAAGACTAAAAATAGTATTTTTGAAATTTTAGAAGGATAAAAATCAAAGAAAAATATTTTACGAAAACTAAAATTAAA